>Ga0209979_1003083_pt1 | contig 15113 bp, 16 predicted proteins | sample AnhtaG_FD_183114 | JGI IMG/M metagenome (GOLD analysis project Ga0209979, IMG submission 183114) | Deep subsurface microbial communities from Anholt, Denmark to uncover new lineages of life (NeLLi) - Anholt_01485 metaG (SPAdes) (version 2) | ecosystem: Environmental > Aquatic > Marine > Oceanic...
ATGAAACCGACCACGGTTTGACGCCACGAATCGCAGATTTGAAAGTGAACAGGAAAGTCAATGAAATCAACGATCTACCAACACCACCTCCGCGCCAGCGCTAGCTTTTCGTACCGTCACTTATTGCACTGAAAACGAGGAGACCCCCTCCAGGCCGTCCATTCCTGGCATCGTCACGTCTGTTATCACAACATCAGGTCGGATGGCGTCTAGCAACTCTAGCAACTCAGTGCCGCTCCCCAGTTCCTCGAGCACGACCACGCCCGGTATCGTACTAAGCAGTGAACGGATGCCAGAACGAACTAGAGGATGATCATCCGCGATGACCACGTGCACGGTAGATGATTCAGGTCGCATCTCTTCCCAAACGATGCCTTCTGATGATTCTTTTTAGGCTACTTGCAGACAAGGCTACATCTGCCGATACAGCGCCCACTGCGGGAAAGTGCCACGGTCGTCGTGCCTAGTTTTGTGTAAACCATTAGCGCTAGCATCCTATTGACGTTTCAAAGCCCGCGGTATCGACTAGCTTCGCTGCTCCCACCGCTAATGTGCAGATACGTGCTTACGCGTTACTCCCGCGGATCCGTAAAGAAATGGCTATCCGGCAAGTGAGCATGGGTGGTCAACTCACCCCTCGACTTTTCGAGCGCTTATGTTCTCCCCAACGCCGTTCACATCTTGATGCTCATATGAGACTCAGCATAAATAGTCAGAATGCCCTTGAGGCAACGGACAGACGTCACGCCACGTGCAAGAGAGGTCCGCAGATTGAGGCGCAACGAACGCCATTTAACTCGGTTGCTTCGGCAACTGCTCCAACTGCCTCGGAGAACTAGCATGTCGACCGGATCAGACGTGAGCATCTTGCTCGTCGAAGATGATGAGTGCATTCGGTTGGTCACCACCGCGGTGCTACGGACCATAGGCTATACAAACGTCAGTTTTGCCGGCAATGGAGAGGAAGCGGTGCGGGTCTGTGCAGAAAAACTCTTCGACGTTATCTTGATGGATTGCGAAATGCCGGTGATGAATGGGATGGACGCAACGCGCAACATTCGCGCACTTGGTGTCCGCACGCCGATCATTGCTTACACCGCCAGCGTGGAGTCGGGCAACAAGTCTCGGTGTACCAGTGCCGGCATGGACGATTTCCTGACGAAACCAGCGAGTCCCGTTCAACTTGCGAAGAAGCTTCATCTGTGGCTGACATCCCACCCACGTGGGTGATCCGGGGTGAACGGCGCGGAGGACTAACGCCATACTGCTCCACAAATTGCTCCGCCAAATGCCGCATATCGCCGATAGGCCATAGTCATAGCGACCACCTAAGGGCGATGCGGCAAGGTGAAGTAAAAGGTCGAGCCCTTGCCCGGATGCGAAACAGCCCAAAGACGACCCCCATGTCGATCGATAACGCTCTTTACCGTAGCCAACCCGATGCCGTATCCCTCGAAGGCATCCGCGTGGAAGCGTTGAAGCGGCTGGAAAAGCTGGTCCGCTCCAAACATGTCAAAGCCGACTCCGTTGTCCCTGACATAGTGGGAGATCTCGCTAGTCGCTCCGATCTCCATGCCTACCTCAATATACGGTTGCGGCTCATTCCCGCTGAACTTCCACGCGTTGGCGAGCAGATTCTGGAGAGCGACTCTGAGCAAACGGGGATCGCACCACACCAGCATGTTGGGGGCGATAGAACACTTTGCTTTGCTTTGCGGGTGCGCGGCGCGCAATATCTCGATGCACTCGTAGGCGAGTGTGCTCATGTTCACCTGTGCCCAATTCATCTCTTCGCTTCCGACCCCGGATAGGACCATGATTGCTTTGGAGACGTCATTCAGGTGGTTAGCGGCGATCTGGATGCTGCTCAAGAAATGAGCGCTGTCTGGCCCGAGCTCGTCCACAGCCGAAGAAGTCAAGGCTTCGCTGAACCCCAGTATGGCGCCTAAGGGCTGAAGCAGATCGTGGGCAATGGTTTGGGCGAAGGCCTCGGCTTGGTCGCAAACCCGATTGCGTTCCCGCAAGCGCCGGCTCAGTTCCATAAGTTTCTTTCGCGCATTGCGAGTGGCCGTTGTGTCGGCAAAGCAAACAGCTAGTCCGTGCTCGAAAGGAAAAGCATTGACCCGTATCCAAATCAGTTTCCTCGGGTAAAACGCCTCGAAATCCGTCGCCGTCCCACTATTCACTGCTCGCCGGAACTGCTCCTCAAAAACCGTTTCGAGAGCTTCAGGATATACATCCCAAATGGCGCGCCCAAGTACTTCATCGCCGACGAGCAGAAGCCTTCGAGCGGAGGGGTTTAGGTAGGTGAAATGCCAGTTGGCGTCGACGCAGAAGACGCCCTCGACTAGCTGATCGAAGATTTCCACAAACTGCCTATGCATCAGATTAGCGTGGCCCAGCGGCGAGGCCGGCGTCTCGCTCCTGCTCGCGCTGCTCGAGGGACTGATCGCTTGGTGCGACAGGTGCCCTGATGCCAGACCGCACTTGTACGTACACCTTCAAAGTGTCTCTGATCATTCAGCGGCCTTCAAATAGATCGGTTTGCGAGCGCTCGCGCACAACCAAGACTGGCACTGGAGATAGCCGAATGATCTGCTCCGCACCACTACCCAGCAGGAGACGGCTTGGACCGCTGCGTCCGTGCGTCCCGAGCACGATGAGTTCCTCCCCAAACTGAAGGGCGACCCTTGCGACGAGGTCACCTAGCCGACCGGTGGCATCGTCCAGCAATAAGTGGTCGACCTCCAACCCTTCCGAGATCGCCGCTGTCGCTGCGTCTCTGAGTATCCGGTACCCACTGTCCCTTAGAGTGGCGAACATATCGGCCGAGACGCCCCCACTGGGGTCGTAGCCGGCCAAGTACACAGCGCGGTCCACCACATGCAACAGGCGAATTCGTGCACCCATCTCTTTTGATAGCGATATCGCTGTGCGCAGCGCGCCATTTGATGGCTCACTACCATCGACGGGAACCAGGATGTGCTTGTACATTGCGCACTCATTGATACGGTGAGGCCAGTGTCGCAACACACGGGAAAGTGAGGTGCTGCCGATGCGCGATTTGGACGAAATGAAACATCAACCGGATTCTGCGCACACGGGACCTACGTGATGTGGCGTGTCGAACAAGTCGCGACGGCGGAAGCTCGGAAGGTTTAGGAGTGCAGCTCGCTCGGATTGTGCTTAAGGCGCAACGTACTAATCGCGGACCACAGCTACTGAACGTTCGAATTGCTTCACGGCCTTCCGGACGGGGACATCATGGGCGCGGCCGCACCTTCGTTTATGGAGCAACCCTGCGCGATACGCGGACGCGGTGATTCAACGCCTGGGTGATGAAGAGGACGCGTCGTCACATGGGCTGGAAGCTACCGAAGCCCGAAGCTCCAGCGATCAGCGTGGGAAGTGGGCTAAGTGCCCGGCCTCCGCGCGATCTTCACTGGCGCGCCGCCGAAACGCTGCTTAGACCGATGCGACGCCACACCGGCGTCCATTTCATGAACATGCCCCGGCAGCCACACGAGCAATTCGGTCGCGAGGCGATTGATGAGCAGTGCCTTCTTCTCTGCCGCGACATCGACCTGAGTCAGCACCACCATCACCTCGTCAAGTGAGTTCAACACCGCCGCATGTTCGTCCAAGTGGCACTTGGCGTTGCCATCCGCCATGGCCCTTAGCTCAATGTCTTCCAGAGCGAAATGCCTTGAGGCGTGCTCGCGCACCGCTTCGAGACGGCGAGACACTTCATCTAAGGGTGCATCGCGGAGTTGGAGAACAAGGTCCTCAAGTCTCAGATGGTCCTCATCGAGCACGGAGTCGCCAAGCGTCAGCGGATGATTCATAGCGAATGTCTGTTAGGTAGTCGGAATCAATTGTCGCCCAGCCTCGGGGACGTATTTGCGGACGCACTAGGTCTCACCCGGCCGCTCAGATGTTTCCTGGACGATCCCGCCTGAGTCATTTTGGATCTGCCGAATTTCCATGCATCGGGGTTCCACCGCCAGTGACTCGCAAGGCTGGCATCTTCTCGTCCCTCGTGCGACAAGGCAGTCGCGAATCGTCGAAACTGAACCCCATTTTCATTCATAGCGCGACGACTTCGGCCAGCGCAACTTCGTCGATCCTCGCAGGAACATCGCCACCAATCCCAAGGCAGGACCAAGCGCAAGCCAGGTCACGGCCGCTTCTCCTTTTGAGCCGAACAGCTCAGTGACCAGGCTGATCGACATGATGCTGATGGCAAAGCCGATCGCGTTTTGCACCGCCAGCGCGCTGCCTATCAGATCTGCGGAGCAGGCCTGGCTCGAGAGACTGGAGAACTGCGCCGAGTCCGCCACAACTGTGGCGCCCCAGAACACAAGCACTGCTAGCCGCAGGAAGTCTGGCCAAGCCGCGGTGAAAGGATAGATCACGCAAATCGTTCCGGAAGCGGACAGTGCGACTGCGGCGACGGGCGCGCTGCCAAAGCGACGCGCCAACCTGCCTGCGACCAAGCTGCCGACGAAACCAGCTGCGATCACGCCAAAGTTGGCGGCGGGGCCTAGAGAGGCTGGCATCAGTGGCGCGACCAAAAAAGGAACAAGCGTCCAAAAGGCGTACAACTCCCACATATGTCCGAAGTATCCGAACGCGGCCGAGCGGAAGGCGGGCACTCGGAATGCCTGCAGCACACTGCCCAATCTGGGATGAACGCCGACGGTGTTTAATCTGGCATCGGGACCATCCCCGGTGACCAAAACGAGGATGGCTCCGACGACAGACAGCAGCGAGGCAGCCGCGACGGTGGAGTGCCAGTCTAGTCCGGGGGCCCAGGCACGTAGCCCGTACGGAAAGGCTGTTCCTAGCACCAGCATGCCTACCAGCACTGCGAGCGTGTCCGCAGTCCGGCCCCGATTCCACCCGACCACCAGCTTCATGCCCAGGGGGTAAATTCCCGCAAGCGCCACACCATCCGCGAAGCGCAGCGCGAGCGACGGAGCGAAGCCGAAGCCGCCGAATGCGAACAGTGCGTTAGCGAGGGCGCCAAGCAACCCGGAAACGAAGAAGATGCGGCTGGCAGGCACCCTGTCGGCCAGATTCGAGAGCGCGAAGGCTAGGGTCCCGAAGATGAAGCCGCCCTGCACAGCCGACGTCAGGGCCCCGACGGAAGAAGGGGGCAGCCCCCAACCCCGCAGAAGTTCGGCTGCGGCGCCATTGGCACTGAACCAGAGCGATGTACAGAACAACTCGGCCACGGCAATGATTCCGATGGCAGCCGCAGCAGGGATGGACACAGGCGAGGGTTCAGAGGTCCAGAGTCAAGCGGTCGTCGCGAGCCCGTGAAACGCAGACCATCATGGTGTCACCCCGCTCCTTCTCCGCCTCGGACAGAATGGAATCCCGGTGGTCGATTCGGCCGGCGCATACCCGCGTTTCACAAGAGCCGCACACCCCTTGCCGGCACGAGGTCGGTACGAATACCCCGCGCGCGTCGAGCACATCGGCGATGCTTTGGCCCGGACCGATCTCGAGCGTAACGCCGCTTCTGGCCAGCACCACAGAGAATCGTCTGTTCTCACCTTGAAGAGCCGCAGGTGCAGCTGAGAAGCGTTCGAAATGCGGCGCCGGGCGCCCTAGCCGTTCACTTTCCGCTTGGACGGCGGCAATGAGTCCCTCGGGCCCACAGCAGTACACCTCCGCGGCGGCCGCTGTCTCCGCGAGGAGCTTGCCCACGGGAAGTCGGCAAGCTTCGTCCGCCGGGAACACACGGACTCGGCCGGCGCGATCTTCGAGCTCGTCCATGAACGCCATACCGGCGCGGCTCCTTCCGCAGTAGGCAAGCTGCCAAGGCGTACCTATGGAGTCCGCAGCTTCGATCATGGCCCGGATAGGCGTGATGCCGATACCGCCAGCGACGAACAGGTAGCCCGGAGCGGGTTGAAGCGGGAAGTGATTGCGCGGAAGACCGACACGGACGCGGTCACCGGGCCGCAGTGCACGATGAACGTGGCGTGAAACGCCTCGCCCCTCTGGCCGATGCAGCACGGCAACTTGCCACCTTCGGGCCCCGAGCGGACCGCACAGCGAGTACTGCGCAGTACCAATACCTTCGAAGACCAGGTCCACGTGCGCGCCTGCGCTCCACGGCGGTAGATCACCGCCGTCCGGGTGTTCGAGTGTGAGGGACAGGATCCCATCCGCCAGGCGCTCCATCGCGCGGACCCGCAGGTCGATTCCAGCTTCGACTGGCATCAAGCAGCCTTCTCGGTGGCGCCTCGCTCGGATCGAGCAGCATCAAGGCTCTCGTGTTCAAGCAGTTGTCGGTACTCGTCCTCCGAGACGATCGTCTCGGCTACTTCGACGTGGATCACCCCGTCCGGAGGTGGCGTGCGGAAGACACCGCGCGGGTCATCTCCCCGGGCAACAGCGTCGATACACTCCTTGATGATGCGGCGGAGCTTGATTACGCCACGGTCGGACGTCGCCAGATGCTCATGTTCCCGGGGCTGAATCACACCTTGACTGGACTGAATCTGCGTATCTTGTCGAAGGATCACCGTCGCGCCGCGCGCTCCTCCCTTGGCATAGTCGGGATACGCATCTGCGCCCGGCCTGATGTCCGTAAGAGCCGGTGGAAAGCCCTGGTACGCGACGTGCGTCAGGTTGATTCCGGTTTGCTGGTTGATTAGCTCGCCGGTAACATGGCCGGTCGTTCCGACGCCTTGGGTACCGAAGGTCATCTTGTCCGGATTCGCTTTGGCGAATCCGCGCAGCTCCGAGAAGTTGGCGACGGGAAACGCCTGGTTCGTGACCAACACGTTCGGCGCCTCGGCCACCACCGTTACGGGCGCGAAAGCGGCTTCCGCGTTGTACGGGAGCCGCTTCATGAGGAATGGATTGAGGACCAATGGCCCCTGTGCGGTGAACAAGAACGTGTATCCGTCAGCGGGAGCCCTTGCGACAAAATCGGCACCGACCGTGCCTCCGGCGCCCGTGCGGTTTTCGACCACGATCGACTGCCCTAGTCTCGTTTCGAGATGCCGCCCCATCAAGCGCGCGAGAACATCGATGGAGCCACCCGCTGCGAAGGGCACGACAAAGCGAATGGGCTTCGAGGGCCAGACGTCCTTGCCTTGGGCTTGGGCGTCCATGGCGCCGCAGGTTGCCATCAATACGGCCGCGATGCTGATGATCGTTCCGAACTTCGTAATCACTTTCACTGTAATGTCCTTCAGGGTCGGATTGATCTGTCCCACTCACCGCCGGCGAGTCGCCCGACACCATGCTCGTCTGAGACGCAGGGGTCAGAGTGCTCGCTGAAGGGCGTCAGGCAGACGGTACGGTGGCCGGGTGACTGCCCGCCTGTTCCGCGGTCACGTCCTTCGGGAGCAGCATGGCCACGGCCCTGCGTCTGTAGAGGTCGCCACGGGCAGCCGCCACGGGAACGATTCCTTCACTGGCGAACTTCTTTGCCGACTCGATCAGACGACGCCTGCATCTGACGATTGCGGTGTCCGAGGTACCGAGGTGCTCTTTCGTGCGATCAGCGATAGCGCCCTGACTCTCCTGCACGGCGAGGTCCTGCAGCTGCGCGCTCGGAATACCGGTAAATGAGCCACTCCTCTGCAGGGTTCGGTCCATCAGGTAGTCATTCGCACGGTTGCCCTCCGGGATGTAGGTTCCCGGCAGCAGCTTCGCGTAGTCAAGTGTTCCGTGCCTGTACTCGGCAAGTTCCTCGCTGCTGAGAGGACGACCGGCGTGGTATCGCACGCGATACCACCAGCAGTTCTCGTCGTCGATGGGAATGAACAGATTTGCCCTGCAGACCAGGTCGTCTCCGGTGGGTACCAGGACGCTCGTGGGCATCAGCCACTGCGTGATGCGCCAATAGTAGGCGTCCGGTGATCCCTCGCGGCGTGCCGAGATTCTCATTCCGTACTCGGTGTCTTCGCAAAAGAACCTGGGCGCACCGTCTGCATCGCCGAATTCCTGCAGCTCGCCCACCCCGAACACATCCTTTTCCATCGGCCCGATCGACCGGTGGAGAAAGGTCAAATGGGCCGTATCGATGCTGCCTTCCAGTGCCTGCTGGTAGTTGCATTTCATCAGACACTTGGAGGCATACACGTTCGCTGCGGGCAGGCCCATGAACTCCATCTGTGGAAGGGGAGGAATCGATTCCACGGGCCCGAGATATGCCCAGACGATCCCACCAGCCTCATGCACTGAGTAGGCCTTGGCTCGGACGTTCGGGTTGCATCGCATCGGGCTTTCGGAGGGCTCGCTGGGCATGTCCAGCACCTCCCCCGTCACGCTGAATTTCCAGCCGTGGTAGACGCATCGGAGTCCCCCCTCCTCATTTCGTCCGAAGTAGAGGTCGGCCAGACGATGCGGGCAGTGTGAGTCCAGCAGCCCCACCCGCCCGGCCGAATCACGGAAGGCCACAAAGTCCTCTCCCATCAAACGCACACGCACGGGGGGGCAATCGGGTCCGGACAGTTCTTCGGACAGAAGAGCCGGTTGCCAAAAGTGTCGGAAGAGCCCTCCCATGGCGGTACCAGGGCCGACGCGGGTGAGGATCTGATTGTTCTCGGAAGTCAACATGCTCTATCTCCGTCGAGTAATACTAGCTATTCGCTATTATTAATGCGACGAACAGGAGCTGTCAACGCCAGCGAGCGAAAATATGCGCCGCGTGGCGCATGGTTTCACTTGCCACCGGGCTAGTACTAAGAGCAGGCTCCGAACAGGCTACGCTGCAGCGTGTCACGAGCTTGCATGAGCACGGGAAGCAGGGTGCGCGTGAACTCGGTCATGGACATCCGCTCTGCCCCGACCGATATGCTCAGCCCGGCGATGAACTTGCCGTCCTGGCCGCATACAGGCACAGCAATGGATCGAACGCCCAGTTCGAGTTCCCCATCGGCACCCGTCCAGCCGTCGCGGCGGCACCGATCAACTTTCTCAAGCACTGCGGCAAGTTCGTAGATCGTCTTTGGCGTCAGAGGCCCGCGCCGCATGTCGCCTATTCGCCGTGCGGCCTCGGTCTGCGGAAGGTTTGCCAAGGCCACGCGCCCGAGGGAGGAACAGTAGGCGGGCAAGCGAGAACCTATCCCCAGGCCCGTGGAGAGGCTGCGGCGCGCAGTGGAGCGCGCGATGATGATCACGTCATCATCCTGCAGCTTGCCCAAGGACGCCGACTGCCGCGTGCGCTCCGAGAGCGCATCGAGCAGCGGTTGGGCCAACTGGGGGGTGGGGCGGGATGCGAGGTAGGCATGCGCCACCAGCAAAACCCGGGGCCCCAGCCAGAACCGCCGCCCATCACTCTCCAAAAAGTCCAAAGCGTGCAGCGTAAGCAGTGAACGACGAGCGGATGCTGGCGAGCTTCCAGTCAACCGCGCCACCTCGGACAAAGTGAGCTTGGCGTTCTGTCTGTTGAAGCAGGTCAGCACGTCCAATCCCTTCTCCAGGGATGCCACGAAATCTTTGCTCTGTCTGAAGGCCATGCGCCAATTATTGTGCGAGGAGTAAGTAGCTGCTACCCGGCTTCACCGTCGAACCCAATCAGGAAGACGGGAGACGCACGGGCGCTCTCTCTCAGAATTCACGGCCGCACAGTCGCCGCCGTTCGGCATCTCGTCGCGGACCTGGCATGCCACAGGTTTAGTGCGGCGGTTCACCCGCGGTGGTGTTCCCCGTGGGCAGGGCGGCTAGCGCCACAGTGCTTCGTCAGCGACGTGTTCGTACCTGGTCCGGCAGCCACTTACTCATTCGGAAGCCGCACGCTGGGTCATCTGGGCGAAGTTTTCGCATGCGTGCGTCAGGGCCGTCACGAGTGCCTGCCTTTCGCGGTGCATGATCGCGGTGCTGCTGCCGATGCACAGGGCGAGCAGCGGCTGGCGAGGAATGACCGGGAGCGCCGCGGCGATCGAGCAGTGCCCGGGCGACGGAAACTCGTGCGACTCGGCCCACCCCCGCGCCTCGGAGACGCGTATCTGCTCCAGCAACGATTGCGGGTGCACGCGGTTCCTCGAGACCGGATCGACCGCATTGGCATGCCGCGCGATGCGCAGGATCATTGCGTCGCTTTCACGTGAGAGGAGGACTTTCCCCATCGACGACAGACACACGGCCGCGAGGGTGCCGGTGCGAACCGGCAGGGCGTCAGCCCTCGTGCCGCGCAGCGCGATGATGGAGCGCACGTGGATGCCTTGACGCAGTCCGACCATCACGGTCTGGCCGGTCGAGCGCCGCAGTGCGTCCAGGGCCGAGACCAGGCTGCCCTCGCCGAAAAGCTCGTCCTGGATCCAGCTCCCAAGTAGCATCACGCGCACAGTGGGCCGGAAGGTGCGGTCGTCCGCGTCGTAGGTCAGGTACCCGAGCGTCTCAAGGGAACTCAGAAGCATCGACGTGCTCGATTGCGGAAAGGCGAGCTGACGACTCACTTCGGCAACGGTGGCGGGATCGCGGGTGGCGGCGAAGTATTCGAGCACCTCCAGCACGCGCTGGGCTGATTTGACCGTCACAAGCACACCCTCCTTCACTGCAAAGCATCACATTCATGATTACATGGGCCGCGCCGCGGCACCTACGATCCGTTCGTGAAGGCCGACAACAAAAAAGGGGATATTCGATGCTCTTGAACTGCCATCGACCCGCGCACCGGATGGCGCCAACTGACGAGAACCATATGGCGGAAATCACATGCTTGATGGCGCTGCAACCTGCACCCCGCCTATGCTGGCCAGCATGAAACGTAGGCATTTCTTGAGCGCCGGTGCCGCCAGCATGGTGGGCGTCGGAGCATGGGCCGACGCCCAGCCGCCCATTCGCCTCCTCGCGGGATTCCAGGCAGGTGGCTCCACGGACATGCTGGCACGGATCGTCGCGGCCGCGCTGCAGGACGTTCTAGGGCGCTCGGTCATCGTGGACAACAGGCCCGGCGCGGGCGGACGACTGGCGATGGAGCTTGTCCGTGCCTCAAAGCCCGGTGAAGACATTTTCGTGGTGGCGCCGCAAGGCTCACTCACGCTATTCCCGTATGTCTACAAGAACCTGCGATACGACCCTGTCGACGATTTCACTCCCATTTCCCGCCTGATCACCTTCGACTACGCGCTCACCGTCGGACCCGGCACACCGGCACGCAACCTTGCCGAATATGTGAGCTGGGTCGCTGCGCATCCAGCGAACGCGATCTATTCGTCCGCGGGCGCCGGCACTACGCCCCACTTCGTCGGCGTCGCTTTCCATCGAGCGGCCGGTGCACCCGGAGCACACGTTCCCTACAAGGGTTCGGCCCAGGCTCTGCCCGACCTGATCGCGGGCCGTGTTCCCGCGATGGTCGCGACCATGGCCGATTCCCTGCAGCAGCACCGCACGGGGCAACTGCGCATCATCGGCACGGCCGGCGCGGAACGCAGCACGCTCGTGCCGGAGGTACAGACCTTCCAGGAGGCAGGGATTCCCGTGGTTGTCCCGGGGTGGAACGGCCTTTATGGCCCCAAGGGCATCCCTGCGGCCCGGCTCGCTGATCTGAACGCCGCAGTTCAGAAGGCGTTGATGACTCCCCAGGTGATCACGAAACTGCTCGGTCTCGGCATGGTTTCAGCGCCGAGCACATCCTCAGAGCTCGCGGCATTGCAGAAGCAGGAGTTTCTTTTTTGGAACCCCATCGTCAGGAGTTCCGGCTTCAAGTGTTACGTCCCGGTCTATTTGAGGATCGGCGGGGGATGTTTGTATCGCGAACGTCGGGAACGAATTTTTGAACTTCACCGCAAAGAGCGCGGGATACAGCGGACGTAAAGATGGCCAGTACAGCTCTGATATCGTGGAACGTTTTCCGGACCTTACACGAACAATCAGAACAGACTGACCATGCATCGCATTGTATTCGCGTCTCTTACCCTCGAACAACATCTTCGCGCCGTTGTCTCCACGCCGCAGACCTATCGCCCTGAACGCTGCCCGCATTGCGGCTTCGGTGGCCTTTGGGGCCACGGCTTCTACGACCGCAAGGCCGACCGCAGCAGCCAGGCCGAACTCAACCCGGTACCCGTGCCGCGCTTTCGTTGCGTGGCATGCAGCCGCACCTGCTCGCGCCTGCCGCTGTGCATCTGCCCGCGCCGCTGGTACGGCTGGGCCCTGCAGCAACTGGGGCTCTCGCTGCTGCTGTTTGGCGTGTCGCTACGGCGCACGGCTGCCGTCACCGGCCTGGCCCGGCACACCGTGCGCCGCTGGTGGTGCTGGCTGCAGGCCAACAGCGCGGACTTCGCGTTTCGTCTGCGCAGCCGCTTTGCGGCGCTGGGCCGCACCACCGATACCCCTGCTTTCTGGCGCGCCTGTTTCGCCGACATGCCGTTGTGCCGTGCGATGGCCTGGCTCGATCACGACGGCCTGACTGTCCCGTGATCCGTTGAGTCTGGCCTGCCGCGCAACGGGCCACGTCATGGTTTAGCGGGCTGCCCACACAGTCTGGCCACTTCCGCCGCCATCGCGACGGCGGTTTCATGTCGCTTCCTCAACTGAACGAAGGAATTGGACGACATGAACCACATCGACGAGATGGCACTGTTCCGTCTGGGCGTGCTCGGCCCGCTTGTCAGCCGCGACGTACTTGCCCGCGGTGAACTCGCTCGCCTCATGCACCAGATCGCCCAGCAGGAGTACGCCATTCCTGGCTCCCGACGACGCCACATCAGCGAGAAGACGCTGCGCGTCTGGTACGACCTCTGGCGTCGCGATGGCGTCGCAGGACTCGCCAGCAAGCCTCGCAATGACCGCGGCGCATCGAAGCTGCCCGAGGCGGTGCAGGCCGCCGTGATCGCCGCCAAGCGCGAGAACCCACGCCGCTCGATCCGTCAGATCCGGCTGCTGCTCGAGGGCGCCGCAATCGTGCCGCGCGATTCGCTCTCCAGGAGCGCCGTCCACCGACTGCTCAAGACCCACGGCCTATCGCGTGTCACGGGTCCCACCGTCGTGCCCGACGAGAAGCGCAGCTTCGTCGCCGAGCATGCGGGCTCGATCTGGTACGGCGATGTATTGCACGGTCCGACGCTTTTGCTCAACGGCCGGCGTCGCAAGGTCTACCTCGTCTCGTTGATGGACGACGCCTCGCGACTCATCGCCCACAGCGCCTTTTGCCTATCCGAGAACGCGTTGGAGATCGAGGGCGTGCTCAAGCAGGCGTTAATGCGTCGAGGCATGCCTGGCAAGCTTGTCGTCGATAATGGCTCGGCTTATCGCAGTGCCACCCTGCAGGGCATCTGCGCGCGCCTGGGCATCCGCCTGGTCCACTGCCAGCCGTACCAGCCAACCAGCAAAGGGAAGCTGGAACGCTGGCACAGAACGTTACGTTCCCTGTTCCTCGCCGAACTCGACACCACCCATATCCGCGAGCTGGGTGACCTGAACGCCCGCCTTTGGGCCTGGATCGAAACCATCTATCACCAGAGCAGGCACAGCGCACTCGGTGAGCATACGCCGCTTTCGCGCTACCAGCAGGACCTGCCGCGGATCCGCCTGCTCGGGCCGCTCGCCGCGCAGCTCGACGAGCTCTTCTGGCATCGCGTCAAACGCCTGGTGCGCCGTGACGGCACCGTCTCGTATAACGGCAAGCAGTTCGAAGTCCCGTACGAGCTCACCGGCCAGCACATCCAGCTCGTGGTCGACCCACACACCGGCACCGTCATGCACGTCGAGAACGATGAGGGCAAATACATCGGTATGGCGACACCGCTCGACGCCATCGCCAACAGCACGCGCCGGCGGCAGCGGCCTGCGGCCGAACCGGCCACTGCCCCAACCACTACCGGCCCGAACCTCATCGAGCTCGCCCATCAGCAGCACTACCCGCACACGGAGCAATGACATGTACCGTCAGCATTTCGGCCTGCGCTGTGCGCCGCTGGACAAGGACTCGATCGATCTGTGGGACGACGGCGCCATTACCCATCTGCGTGATCGCTTCCAGTGGCTGCTCGATAGCCCCGGCGTCGGTCTGCTCACCGGCGAGCCCGGCGTGGGCAAGACCGCCACCTTGCGTCACATCACCAGCAAGCTCAATCCGCACCGCTATCAGGTCATCTACACGGCCGAGACCGACTTCGGCCGCGTCGACCTGTACCGGGCGCTCGCGCGCGGACTCGGGCTCGAGCCCAGCTACCGGCGTGCCGACCTGTGGCGCGACATCAAGCAGCGCATCGTCGAACTCGCCCAGAGCCGCCAGATCGTGCCCGTCTGGATCATTGATGAATCCCAGCACCTGGCCGCCGAGTTTTTCCGCGATCTGCCGTCTTTTCTCAACTTTTCACAGGACGCCAGGGATCTCATTACCGTCTGGCTCGTTGGCCATCCGGGGCTGGCCAGCATGCTCGAACGTGCGCAGTTCAGCGCGCTGCACAGCCGCATCCAGGTACGCGTGCACTTCACGCCGGTTCTGGAGCGCGAACGCTTCTCCCAGCTCATCGCTCACGCGCTCAGCGCCGCCGGCTGCACTCACTCGTTGCTCTCCGATTCCGCCCTCGAGCAACTGCGCGAGGCCTCGCGCGGGGTGCCCCGTCAGGCCGGGCGCATCCTGCGTAACGCCATGCGCCTGGCAGTACCGAAAGGGCTGAACCACATCCCCGACGACCTCCTGCAGCGCGCCATCGAGGAGGTGAGATGACCCGCAACGCACTGCCCGCCATGACGCCTGCCACCATTCGCGAAACCATCATGTTTGCCTTCACCCGCAACGCCGGCGTTGCCGAAATCGAGTTCACCGACGAGACCGCCTTCATCATCATGGGCATTCTCGACGATCTCTGGCTATGGTTCGACACCGTCTACGGCGAACAGGCTCGCCGCTATCGTCCACCCGAAGACGTCGATACCGGCGATCCACCGGATCTGTTTGGCGATCCACTCGATCCGTTCTGATTTCACGGGGGCCGCCGCGGCCCCCGTCTGCATTGCAGCGCGCTCGATGCCCAACGGAACGGCACATTACTACGCGAGTTACCTTCGCCACATCGAACTTCGTCCCGCGCCTTGCTTCATCATGTGCACTTCTATCGCAGCGCGAGACAACCCGTTTCGTTTCATCTCGAATAGCGCGGGATGCCGATCCTCAAATAGACCGGGACGTAACA
>Ga0209979_1003085_pt1 | contig 15100 bp, 15 predicted proteins | sample AnhtaG_FD_183114 | JGI IMG/M metagenome (GOLD analysis project Ga0209979, IMG submission 183114) | Deep subsurface microbial communities from Anholt, Denmark to uncover new lineages of life (NeLLi) - Anholt_01485 metaG (SPAdes) (version 2) | ecosystem: Environmental > Aquatic > Marine > Oceanic...
CCCACAATATATCCAAAAGGAATAGAACCTAAAAGATAACAGCTTATAATAATTAAAGCAGTTTTCATGCTGTTCCCCCTTCCCCTTTTTTCTTTGCTAAATTGATAACTACAGGTGAACCTTCATAACCAAATTCTTCATAGATTTTATTTTCTAAATATCTGTGATAAGAAGTATACATTAATTTAGGATTGTTTACAAATAATAGAAATTTAGGTGGTTTTACCCCTGTTTGAGTAGCGTATCTAATTTTTAAGGTATTCCCCCTTACATATTTTGGAGGATTTTTAGAAATAATTTCTCTTATAAAAGAATTTAATACCGAAGTAGGAATTTTTTTACTATATTGAAAGGCAACTTCTTTAATTTTTGTAATAATTTTATTAATATTATAACCTGTTAAGGCAGAAGTCATTATAATTGGAGATTTTTTTAAAAAGGACAATTCATATCTGATCTCATCAATAAATAATTTTCTATCTATATTATCTTTAATTAAATCAAATTTATTTAATATTATAATACAGGCTTTTCTTTCTTTTTGAATATAGTTTGCTATTTTTTTATCTTGCATGCTTACTCCCTGAGTGGAGTCTAATAGTAATAATGCTATATCTGAATTATGTACTGCTTCAAAGGTTCTTAATGTACTGTAATATTCAACATCTTCTTTCGGTTTCGCCTTGTCCCTCAGGCCTGCGGTATCGATAAATATTAATTTTAAGGAATTATGTTTAAAAATTATTTCAATAGCATCTCTGGTGGTACCGGGATGTTCGCTGACTATTATTCTATCTTCTCCTAAAATACGATTTAATAAACTTGATTTTCCTACATTGGGCTTTCCGAGAATTGATACTTTTATAATGTTTTCTTCTTCTTCCGGTTCTACTTTTACTTCTGAAATACCGGATACTATTCTGTCTAATAGATCATCAACATTTAACCCGTGTTCTGCTGAAATAATATAGGGGTCTCCGAATCCCAATTCGTAAAACTCATATAATTTTAATTCACTTCCCTTTACATCTCCCTTGTTAGCTACCAGTATACTTGGTTTATTTTTTTTTCTAATCGCTTTAGCTACTTTAAAATCATCCGGATTTATTCCCTCTTTGATATCGACCAATAATATGATTAAGTCTGCCTCTTCAATAGCTAATTCAGTCTGAACAGCTATTTTTTTTTGCATTTCTTCCCTTTTTATAAAATCCACACCTCCGGTATCTACCAGAATAAATTTCTGTCCTTTCCATTCACATTCTGCATATATCCTATCTCTGGTAATCCCGGGTTCGTTTTGCACAATAGCGGTTCTTTTCTTAGTGATTCTATTAAATAAGGTTGATTTCCCTACATTTAGCCTTCCGATAATAGCAACAATAGGTTTTCTCAAAATAGACACTCCTAATTTTTAATATAGCTAAAAACTTAAAGCGAAAAGCGCAAAGCTAAATTCGTATCTCGTATAAAATACAGTAATAAGTAATGAGCTTAAATTTCCTAAATCGTAAAAGCAGTTACTTATTCATAATGTTTTTCATTTTCTTTATGGTCATTTCAGGATTTGCGCTCTTAGATATTATTTGACCAACCACAATTATTTCTGCCCCGGCTTTAATCACCTCAGAAATATTATCTAAATTTATCCCGCCATCAACTGCCAAGCTTATTGATTTTTTTTGATTATCTATTATTTTTCTCGCCTTTTCTATTTTAGCGATCATCTCCGGAATAAATTTCTGCCCGCCAAAACCCGGATTAACGGTCATTATTAACAAAATGTCTATTTTATTAATTAAATATTCAATAACACTTAGAGGCGTTGCCGGATTTAAAGCAATACCGGATTTTACATCAGCCTCATTAATGATTTGGATAAGTCTGTCAAGGTGTTTGGAAGTTTCGTAATGTACAATTATAATATCTCCACCTGCATCAATAAATGATTTAATATGATTCTCCGGTTTTTCTACCATCAGATGAACTTCTAAGGGAAGAGAGGTTATGCTTTTAATTGATTTTACTATCTTGGGCCCAAAGGAAATATTCGGTACAAAATTCCCATCCATAATATCTAAGTGAAGTAAGTCTGCCCCTCCGCTTTCTATTTTTCTTAATTCTCTTTCCAAACAGGTAAAATCTACATCTAAGATTGAGGGAGCCAATTTTTTTAACACAATTATAACACCGCCTTTTTGTATAAATAATTGTTTATCTTAAAAACTTTAGTCTTTGCTAATATAACCATAATTTTCGATCAAGACTTCTATACTGAATAGCTTCGGATAAATGAGAAATTTCTATCTTCTCTGATTGTTCTAAATCGGCTATAGTTCGAGCCACTTTTAATATTCGATCATAAGCTCGCGCACTTAAATTTAACTTTTCTATAGCTTTATAAAGTAAGTTTTTAGCATTATCATCAATACTACAATATTCTTTAATCTGTTTTTTGGTAATTTGGGCATTACAAAAAATACTGTCTTCACAATATCTTTCTCTCTGTATTTTTCTTGCTCTTTCTACTCTTTCTCTTATAGTAAAAGAGTTTTCTTCAAAATCTTTTTCCATTACTTCTCGACAATTTACCCGGGGGACTTCAATATGGATGTCAATTCGATCTAATAACGGCCCCGATATTTTTGAACGATATTTAACAATCTGAGATGAGCTACAGGTGCAAACTTTAACCGGATCACCATAAAACCCGCAGGGGCAGGGATTTAAAGACGCTATCAGCATAAAAGAAGAAGTATAGCTAACAGAACTTAGAGAACGTGATATGGTGACTATCCCGTCTTCCAGAGGCTGACGTAGAGATTCTAATGCACTTCGGGAAAATTCTGGTAATTCGTCCAAAAATAGTACACCATTATGGGCCAAGCTAATTTCTCCCGGTTTGGGCGTCTTCCCTCCTCCGATTAATCCAACATTACTTATGGTATGATGCGGAGCCCTAAACGGTCTCTCTGTAACCAAAGGGATATCCGGTGGAAGTAAATTGGCAATACTATATAATTTGGTAATTTCTATAGATTCTTCCAGGGTTAAAGAGGGAAGGATTGTTGGAAGCCTGCGTGCCAGCATAGTTTTTCCGGAGCCTGGCGGACCAATCATTATAACATTATGACTCCCAGCTGCCGCTACTTCAAAGGCTCTTTTAGCGTGTTCCTGTCCTTTAATATCAGTAAAATCTAATAGACTGTGCTTGCTCAGTTTGAAAATATCTTCTAAATCTATGGATACCGGCTCTATCGATATTTTTTTATTTAAAAATTCAATTACTTCGCAAAGTGAATTAACAGGAAATACTTTTAACTCTTTAATTATCCCCGCTTCTTTAGCGCTTGCTTTAGGAACAAGTAATTTTTTTTTACCTATAATTTTTGCCATCAAAGCAATGGGAAGCATACCATTTACCGGTTTTATACTTCCATCTAAAGACAATTCACCCATAATCAGATATTCATTTAATAGATTTGGCTTAACTTGCTTACTAGCAACCAAAATTGCCAGAGCAATAGATAGGTCAAAAATGGGACCTTCTTTTTTGATATCCGCTGGAGCAAGATTTACCGTAATTCTTTGCATGGGAAATTCGAATTCAGAATTTTTTATGGCAGCTCTAACTCTTTCTCGGGATTCCTGAACAGCCGTATCGGGTAATCCTACGATATTGAATGAAGGCAATCCTGGATGAATATCAACTTCGATCTCTACTATAAAAGCTTCTACTCCGAATATAGCCGCACTATATAATTTGGATAACAAAAAAACACCTACTTTTTTCATATTTCTTATTAATTAAAAATTTTGTCTATCGTCAAGGTAAAAAGCATTCCTGATATGTTTTATCCTTTTTACTTCTTTATGGTTAGAGATGCTGACCAAAATCACATCAAAGCAATAATTAGTTTTCCAAAGATTGTATTTAGCCAAATAACATAAGGCATTTTTAATTATTTTTTGTTGTTTATTAAAGTTTATTGCTTCTTCAGGATATCCAAACTTATCAGAACGCCTGGTTTTTACTTCTATAAAGATAATACTTCCCTTATATTCAGTGATAATATCTATTTCTCCTAAGAAGGTACGATAATTTCTTTCTTTAATTTTGTAGCCTTTTTCTTCTAAATATTTAGAAGCTATATCTTCTCCAAATTTCCCTATATTATCCATCTTTAATACTCGTATATCTTTATATTATTTATAATTTATTATTTCAACCTATACAACTATTACTCTTTTATAGCTTTTTCTGTGTATTTCTGATGGGCCGTACTTAAGTAGTGCTTTAAGATGTTCTTTTGTGCCATAACCTTTATTTTTTTTGAAAAGGTACTGCGGGTATTTTTGGTCATACTTGACCATAATATTATCCCTATAAACTTTAGCGATTATGGAAGCCGCAGCAATCGATATGCTTTTATCCTCACCTTTAATCAATGCTAACTGAGAAATATTTAGGTGAGGAATTTTAAAGCAATCCACTAATAAGTAATCAGGTACTTCTTTTAAATCTAAAATAGCTTTTTTCATTGCCAAAAAAGAGGCTTGGGCGATATTTATTCTATCAATAATTTTAGCTTCCACAATACCAATTCCTACATCTTTTGCTTTATTTAAGATAGTAAAATATAATTCTGTTCTTTTTTGAGAAGTTAACTTTTTAGAATCTTTAATATAAGGAATAAATAAATGGCAGGGTAAAATCACTGCAGACGCCACTACTGGCCCAGACAATGAACCCCTGCCCGCCTCGTCTATTCCGGCAATTAAAGAATACCCTTCATTTTTTAGCCGATTTTCATAGTTATAGAGATTGTAAATTCTTATTCTTTCTGCATATAATATTTCTATTCTTCTCTGATAACTCTGTATGATTGATTTTGTTATTTTTACCTTTACATTTTTTGCCTTGAATAGCATTTTATTATCTTTTTTCTTTAACCGTGCCGCTCTTTCCAACCCTATCTCTTAAGTAATATAATTTTGCTCTTCGCGTTTTCCCCTTCTTTATAGTCACTATTTTTTCAATATTAGGTGAATGCAGTTGAAATACTTTTTCTACCCCAACACCCTTGGATATTTTTCTTACTGTAAAAGTTTCCTTGCTTCCACCATGCTTTTTAGCTATAACTATTCCTTTAAAAACCTGTACCCGTTCTCTGGTGCCTTCAATAATTTTTTGATACACTTCTACTGTATCACCAGGTGCAAATTCGCTATTCTCTTTTTTAGATTGTTCTTCTTCTAATTGTTTAATGTAATCTACCATAAAAATCACCCTTCCTAATATTTTTTTAAATAACATTTTCAATTATTCACTATACATTATATTTACGCTGCATACTCACATTTTTTGTATCTTTTTTCTGTCTTTTTTACCTTTTTATCTTAATCTTCCTTAAAGCCCTTCTCTAATTCTTTAAGTAGAGATAACTCTTTTTTAGACAATTTTTTATTTGTAAAAATTTCAGGCCTTCTAATCAGAGTTCTTAATAGAGACTGTTTTCTTCTCCATTTATCAATTTCTTTATGATTACCTGAAAGCAATATTTTCGGAACTTTAAGACCTTTAAACTCATCCGGCCTGGTATAATGAGGATAATCAAGATATTTGTTATAAAATGAATCATTTACCATGGATTCTTCTTTTCCTAAAACTCCGGGAATCATTCTTGAAATTGCATCTACCATTAACATAGCTGGTAATTCTCCGCCACTAACTACAAAATTTCCGATTGACACTTCCTCTGCATCGAGAAGCTTAGGTATCCGTTCATCTATACCCTCATATCGACCGCAAATGATTAATAATCTATCTTCTTTCGACAAATCTTTAGCCATCCCCTGATTAAAAATCTTACCCTGAGCAGAAGTGATTATAATTTTTAAAGGTAATGGAGATTTGTTTTTTCTTATCACCTCTACAGCATCCCAAATTGGCTGAGGTTTCAAAACCATACCAGGCCCTCCTCCATAAGAATAATCGTCTACAGTCTTATGTTTGTCCAGGGTAAAATCCCTAAGGTCAATTAGATTTATTTTAATCAATCCTTTTTCTTGAGCCTTATTCAATATGCTTTCGGAAAAAGGGCCTTTAAACATATTGGGGAAAATAGTTAATATATTAATTTCTAAATAATCATTTTTCATATTAATCCATCTACTATGTTTATGGTAATTCGTTTTTTTTCTAAATTAATATTCTTTACAACTTCACGAATAGCCGGGATAAACAATTCTTTTTCATTTTTATCTTTAACTATATATATATCATTACTTCCCGTGCTTATCACGTTTTCTACTTTTCCCAGAAAAACGTTATTTTCGGTATATACTTCAAGTCCAATTATCTCAAAGATGAAATAAGTGCCTTTGGGTAGTTTCACAGCATTTTTTCTTTCAACTTCAAGAAAAGACCCTACTATCGTTTTGGCCTCTTCGATATTTTCTATATCTTTTAATTTTAAAATAACCATATCTTTTTTTATTCTTATTTTTTCTATACTTAATACTGTTTGGCTATTTTTATTTCTTAAAAAAACGGTGGATAAATTTTTAAATCTGTCAATTGAATCGGTAAGGGGCAAAACGTTAACTTCACCTTTATTGCCCTGGGCGGAAACCACTTTACCAATTATAATAAATTCTTGACTCAATAAAATTTCTCCTTAATTCGTATCTCGCATCTCGTGAATCGTATCTCGTAAAGATGGTTAGCCAGTTTACCTGTTACCCGGTTGAAGAATTAATATCAGGCTGGTTAACTGTATCAACTAACTCTCGTCTTGCAACTGAGAACTTGTATTTGAAATTAACGACTAGAATTAACTGGCCAACTGGTAAACCGGGTAACCAAGTAACTGAATAAAATTGCATCTGACATTTATACTAACGACTATTCACTATTCACTAACGACTAATACACTAACGACTAATTTTAATCGACAATTTCGAGAACTACTCGCTTATCATCCTTTTGCGCTGCAGCATTCACTATAGTTCTTATTGACTTTATATTTCTGCCTTGCCTTCCAATTACTTTACCTATATCATTAGGATCAACCCTTACTTCAAATATCGATGATCTTTCACCAATAATTTCATTTATCTCTACTTTATCTGGATTGTCTACTATCCCTTTTATAATTAATTCAATAAGTTCTCTCAAAATAATCTCCTTAGGTCTTATCTATTATTTCAATATTCCTTCTTTCTTAAATAAATCTTTTACTGTTGCTGAAAGTTGAGCACCCTTTTCGATCCATTTTAAACTTGCTTCCTGGTCAATCTTAAGAACATAAGGATCAGAAAGTGGTTGATAATATCCTAATTGTTCTATAAATTTAGCGTTACAAGCTTTCCTCGAATCGATTACCACTACTTTGTAAAAGGGTTTTTTATTGCTACCTTCTCTTCTAAGTTTAATTTTCACTGACATTAATTTTGCCTCCATTTCTGTTATTTACATTTTTTATTTTTCTGTATTTTTTATGTATCTTCCTATTTTCTTTTAGTTTAGTTAAAAGAAAAGTTTTTTAGTTTTGGTCCTTTTTTAAACATTTCTTTTATCTGATAAAATTGTTTTAATAATCTATTTATCTCAGAAAGCTGTGTTCCGCTGCCCCTGGATATTCTTTTCCTTCTGCTTCCGTTAATTATAGAAGGATTTTCTCTTTCTTCAACAGTCATAGAACTTATAATAGCTTCAATTTTCTTTAGTTCACCCTCTCTATCTCCTAATTTTGTAATATCTATTCTATTTTTTAAATTATTAAATCCTGGAACCATATCCATAATCTGATCTACCGAACCAATATTTTTCATTTTTTTTAGCTGTAAATAAAAATCATTTAAATCAAAATTATGGTCCCTCATCTTTTTGTCTAATTTTTTTAATTCATCCTTATTATAAGCAGTTTCAACTTTTTCAATTAGCGTTAAGACATCGCCCATGCCCAATATCCGAGAGGCCATTCTTTCCGGATGAAAAGGTTCAAAGTTATCAACCTTTTCACCTATACCTATAAACTTAATGGGCACTCCTAAAACTTTTTTTAAAGATAAAGCTACTCCTCCCCGAGTGTCACCATCCAATTTGGTCAAAATAACTCCGCTTACTTTGATTTTATCACAAAACACTTTAGCTGAATTTACCGCATCCTGTCCGGCCATGGCGTCTACTATCAATAATTTTTCCTGAAGAGGAATATTTTCATCAATTTCCTGTAATTCATCCATTAATTTATCATCTATATGCAATCTCCCGGCAGTATCAATAATTAATACATCGTGATTTCTTTTAGATGAATAATTTAGGGCAGCTTTAACAATATTTACTGCACTTTCGTTTATTCCTATGGAAAAAACCGGTAAATCTGATTTTTCACCTAATACCTGCAGTTGTTCGATAGCTGCCGGTCTGTATATATCTGTTGCTACCAAGAGCGGCAGATGACCTTTTTTTCTAAAGTAATTAGCTAATTTTACGGCTGTAGTAGTTTTACCGGTTCCCTGCAATCCCACTAACATTATAATAGTGGGAGGAGCGGGATTCATTCTAATATCATTTTGTTTAGACCCTAATGTTAAAGTTATCTCCCCATTTACAATTTTTATAATTTGTTGAGCAGGTGTTAGACTTTCGGATATCTTTTCCTGCTGAATTTTCTCATGTAAACTATTTATGAATTCTTTTACTACTTTGTAATTTACATCTGCTTCTAAAAGGGCTATACGAATTTCGTGAAGACAATTTTTTATATCATTTTCATTTAATTTTCCCTTGTTTTTTATCTTCTTAAATATTGTCTGAAATTTATCAGTGAGATTGGCAAACATAAAAAAAATAACTCCTCTTAACTTCAGTTTATCTAATAATTTTCAATTCCGTCAAAATTCCTTTATAAGTATATAGAAAATTATCTTTAGTGTCAATCAAGAAGAGCTTCAACAAATTCATCAGCTTTAAAATCATATAAATTATTTAATTTTTCTCCACAGCTAATTAATTTAACCGGTATATCTAACTCTTTTTTTATGGCAATTACTATTCCCCCCTTGGCTGTTCCATCCATTTTAGTAAGGGCAATTCCGGTAACTCCTAAAGATTTGTTAAAAGATTTTGCCTGAGCTATAGCATTCTGACCCATCGTAGCATCAATGGTTTGCAATATCTCTAATGAGCAATCATTAGTCTCTTTTTGGATTACCCTTTTTATCTTTTCCAATTCATTCATCAAGTTTGTCTTAGTATGAAGTCTTCCGGCAGTATCGATAATAACTATATTCTTTCCCCTGGCTCGAGCTGCACTGATCCCATCATATACCACCGAAGCCGGGTCAGCACCTTCTTTGGCATTTATCATCTCTGCTCCTACCTTATCAGCTAAAATCTTAAGCTGCTGTATTGCTGCTGATCTAAAGGTATCGGCGGGAACCATTATTATATCTTTATTTATATTTTTTAAACGATAAGCAATTTTACCCGCTACCGAGGTTTTTCCTGAACCATTCACCCCTACCAGCATTATTATATTTAATCTATCTTCATTAATTTTAATATCAGATGAAGTTGAATTTAAAATATCTATCAGGATAACCTTTAATTTTTCTTTGAAAAATATAAAGTTATTTTCCTTATATTCTCTAAAATTAATCTGCTGAAATTCATTCATTATCTCTGCAGTAGCTGAGGTTCCTAAGTCAGATAATATTAATACCTCTTCTAATTTTTCTAAAAAATCTGACTTATCTTTAGAATTACTAAATAAAAATCCCAATTTATTGGCAAATTCTATCCTGGTTTTATATAGCCCTTCTTTAAATTGGAAAAATATATTTTTTATATTCATAGTTTTTATTATCCACCTTGATTTATTTTTCAAATTTTACCGAAACTAATTTTGAGATACCTGATTCTTCCATGGTTATACCGTATAATGCATCTGCAGCTTCCATCGTTGTTTTTTGATGGGTAATAAGAATCAATTGCGACTGATTTAAATATTTCCCCTTTAATATACGGGTAAGTTTTTCAGCATTTATATCATCTAAAGATGTATCTATTTCATCAAAAAGACAGAAAGGGCTGGGATTTGCTTTCCACAAGGCCAGTAAAAGTGCTATAGCGGTTAAGGCTTTTTCACCGGAGGATAATAATTCAATATTTTGCGTTTTCTTCCCCGGAGGGCGGGCAATTATATCTATTCCGGAGTTTAATATATCTTCTTCGGAATCAATAATTAATCTCCCTTCCCCACCGGAAAATATTTTTTTAAATATATCATTAAAATAGGTTTTTACCTGATTAAATGTTTTTTTAAACCTTTCTGTGGCAATTTGGTCAATTTCTGAAATCGTTATTTCCAGATATTTTTTTGCCTTATATATCTCATCATATTTTTTACATAGAGAATTATAGCGCTGTAACTGATGGTTGTATCTATTTTCGGCCTCAAAGTTTATCTGTCCCATTTTTAATATGTTGTCTCTTAAAATATCTATCCTTTGGTTAGCTTCCTTCTGTGAACCGGATATGTTTTTGTATAATTCTAATTTTTCCAGTGATAAATTATAATTTTTATTTACTTCATCCTCTATGTTAACGTATTTTTCCTGATGTTGAACCTCTAACATTTCTTCTCTATGTTGTTTGTCTTTGATTGATTCGTACGTTTTTTGTTGGTTTATCTTATCTTGTTGTAAACTTTTTAATAAATTCAATTTTCTTTGCAGAATTTTTTCTATCTCTCCTGCTTTCTTGAAAACAGAAGGATTTTCTTTATCCAAACCGTTTATTTGAATTTTATACTCTTTTATTTTTTCTAATATATCGACAAGTTTTTCATTATATTCTTTTATAGCACTTCTTTTTTCCTGTAAATTGAGTGAATGTTCATCCTTGTATTGAGAAATATTTTCATCTTTCTCTTTTATGTTTATCAGTTTTTCTTTATTTATTATAATGTTATTTTTTAGGTCATTTATATCTCTGGAAAGATTGTTTATACGGTTGTTTCCTCTTGTAACAATTTGATTAATTGTTTTAGTAGAATGACTAATATTTTTGCTATATTCATAAAGGATGTTGTAATTTTTCCCCGAGATACGTAATTTCTCAGAAACTTTTTTTCTTTCCTCCAAAATACTATTTTCTTCAATTAAAATATCTTTTAGGCTATCTTTTAGCTCATTAACAGAAACTCTTGTCTTAGTCAAATTATCTATATTGTCCGTTACGTTTTTTTCGTTCTCTTGCAATAATCTTTTTATATCCTGGTTTTCTTTCCACAGGGAATTATAAAGATGGTCATTTTTTTCTATAAAATTATCGTTTCTTTCAATTTTAATTTTTAAAGATTTTATTTCTTCTTCTAATTTTTCAATCTCTTTTTCTACGTAATAAAAACTTTCTTGAAAATTCTCTGAATTTGCTGAGGTTGAATAAATATCTACGGAGCCGTTTATATTTATTACCATACCATTTAGTGAAATAATTTTATATTTACCCAAATACTCATTAGAAATATCAAGGGCAGTCTTTGTATCTTCAACTATTAATACATTGCTCAACAAAACTTTAAATAAATTTTGGTATTTTGGGGAGTAATTTATCAGTTCGTGGGCAAACCCACAAATATTTTTGTTTTGAATTTTAACCTGGTTATCAGGGAGTGTTTTTATATTTTTGATTAAATCCAGAGGGATTATCTTTAATTTTTCTAATTCGTTTTCTGATAAGGAATTAATTATATTTAAAGCGTATGAAATATCGCTCACTACAATTGGGTTAAAACTTTCTCTTAAAGCAATCTTCATAATTTTTTCATACTTTGAAGGAATATTATCAATGAGTTTTATGAGTTTTTCACAAAGGTCGTCTGGATATTTTTGGCAGTATTTGGAGTAGAAGATCTCAGTTTTTTGTTCGTTTTTCTTTCTGTTAGTTTCAATTGATTTCTTTAAAATGTTTTTTCTTTCTTCTTTTAAGCTAACTATATGTCTATCTTTCCCCACCTCTGCCTGTAATTTTTTTAAGATATTTTCAATCTCTTTTATTTTCTCTTCATTTGATTTAAAATGCCCTTCATCTTCGATATTTCTTTTTTCTCTTACGATTTTTTGATAATCACTCTCTTTTGCTACCATATTTTCTAATTGATTGTCAAGTAACCTTCTTTTTTTTCTAATTTTTTCTAAATTTATATCTATCATATTTAAGGTAGTACTGTATCTTATTTTTGCTTCCTTTAAAAATAGCTCTCTTTCCGAAATTGTTTTTAATACCTTCTTTGAATTGATCTCTATAATATTTAGCGAATCGGTAAATTTTGTAATATTATCAATTTCTTTATTTGAATAAATAAGCTTTTTGTTATAACTATCTAATTTTTTGTTTATCTCCAGAATATTCAAACTTACTGCTTTCTTATTTTGTTCGTCAATAACTATTTTTTGGGTAATATTTTCAGCTTCTTTATTTAAATCAAACAGCCTTTTTTCAACATCACTCTTCTTTTGTAACATTAAATTTAATTCGCTCTGAATTAATTTTTTTCTATTATCCAGTTCGTAATTATTATATTTATATTTTTCTTGTTCCTTGCTTAAATTATCTAACTCTATACTTAATGAGTTAATTTCTGTTTCTTCTTCTTCAATTTTCTTTTTAATCTTGATTTTTTCTTTTTCATATTTTTCTAAGTTTCTCTTAATTTTAGATAAATTTGTACTGCATAAGTTATATTTTTGATAGATTAAAAATAATTCCAAATTATTAATTTCTTCTTTGCATATCTTATAACTATTTAGATGTTTTGCTTCTTCTTCCAAAATTAGTAATTGATTTTTTATTTCGGAAATTATATTTTCAACCTTATCTAAATTATTATTGGTTTCCTCTATTTTGTTTAAAGTTCTTTTCTTTTCATATCTATATTTAGAAATAGAGGCAGCCTCTTCAAATAAATAACGCCGTTCAGATGGCTTTGCACTTAATATAAGATCTATTTCACCCTGAGCAATGATAGAATAGGTATTTTTACTCAATCCAGTGTTCATAAATAATTCTTGAATATCTTTCAATTTACAAGAGATTCCATTAATGAAACTTTCGGTCTCCCCTGAACGGTAAATTCTTCTTTTAATATTTATTTCTTCACAATCTACCGGGAGAACCTTTTCAGAATTATTGACAGTTAACGAAACTTCCGCTATATTCAAAGGTTTTTCTTTGTGATTCCCTGAAAAAATAATATCTGTTAGCTGTTTTCCCCGCAATGACCTGATATTCTGTTCACCCAATACCCATCTTACTGCATCGGTAATGTTGCTCTTACCACAGCCATTTGGACCGACTATTGCGGTTACGCCAGAATTGAATGATAGTTTTATTTTTTCCCCAAATGATTTAAATCCATAAATTTCAAGTTCTTTTAAAAACACTTTTTTGCCTCATTTTATTACTTTTAACTTTTTTAAAGCATCCTGTGCGGCATCTTGCTCTGCCTCTTTTTTATTCTCACCATCTCCGATTCCATAGGTAATTTTCTTCAGTCTTACCTCAATACAAAATATTTTTTTATGATCCGGACCTTTTTCTTTAATTAGATAATATTCGGGTAAACATTTCATCCTTTTTTGAGAAATTTCCTGTAGTAAAGTTTTATAGTCTTCCCCGTGCTTTCCCTTTATAATTAGCTCAGTTTCTTTTTTTATAAACGGTGAGATAATTTTTTTAGCTTTTTGGAGGCCGCTATCTAAATATATTGCTCCTAATAGAGCTTCAAAACAATCCGCAAGAATAGATAATTTTTTTCTCCCTCCGGTTGAATCTTCCCCTTTTCCCAAAATAATGTACTTTCCCAAAGAAAGATGACCAGCCCATTTAGCCAAAATATCCTTGCTAACCATAACAGATTTAATTTTTGTAAGTTTGCCTTCTGAAAAAGAGGTTAATTTACGGTAAAGATACTCGGTAACAATTAAATTTAAAACAGAGTCACCTAAAAATTCTAATCTTTGATTGTTTGTTGTCTTGTCTTTTAAACTTTTCTTTTGGAAAGAAGGATGGGTTAAGGCTTCTTTGAGAAGGATTCTATTTTTAAATTTATAGTCTAATTTTTCTTCTAATTTTCCTAACATTAAATCCTTTTCTTTTTTCAAAATTATTATATAACTAATCTTCCTTATATTTGCCTAAAACAATTACCCCATTATGCCCGCCAAAGCCAAATGAATTGGAAATAGCGTAATTAACTATCTTCTTTTCACTTTCATTTGGCACATAATCTAAGTCACACTCCGGATCCGGAGATGCATAATTAATAGTGGGAGGTATAATATTATTTTTTATAGTAAGGGCAGTGGCAATAGCTTCTACTCCTCCGCTTGCCCCCAATAGATGACCGGTCATCGATTTATTTGAGCTTATCTTTAAATTATAAGCATGCTCGCCAAACACTCTTTTTATCGCTAAGGTTTCTAATTTATCATTTAAGGGAGTAGAAGTCCCATGAGCATTGATATAGTTAATTTGTGAAGGCTCGATTTTTGCATCTTTTAAAGCAATTTCTATCGCCTTAGCGGCCGCTTCTCCTTCAGGTGCGGGAGCAGTTATATGATAGGCATCAGCAGTCATGCCAAAACCGAATATTTCAGCATATATATTAGCATTTCTTTCTTTTGCGTGTTGTAAAGTTTCTAATACTAAAATTCCTGCGCCTTCACCCATAATAAAACCGTCTCTCTCTCTGTCAAAAGGTTTAGAAGCTTTTTTGGGATAGTCATTTTGAGTAGATAGGGCTCTCATTTTGCAAAATCCAGCTAAGGCCATAGGGCTAATTGCAGCCTCTGTACCTCCACTAATAATTATCTGAGCATCTCCTCGCTGTAAAAGTTTTAAGGCTATTCCAAGAGCATGAGTAGATGATGCACAGGCAGTAGTAATAACTCCATTAGGTCCTTTGGCCCCGATTTTAATAGCTATTTCACCTGCGGATATATTGGAAATCATCATAGGTACAAAAAATGGGCTTACTCTTCCCGGCCCCTTTTCTAATAATATTTTATGTTGTTTTTCAAATGTTCC
>Ga0209979_1003086_pt1 | contig 15096 bp, 12 predicted proteins | sample AnhtaG_FD_183114 | JGI IMG/M metagenome (GOLD analysis project Ga0209979, IMG submission 183114) | Deep subsurface microbial communities from Anholt, Denmark to uncover new lineages of life (NeLLi) - Anholt_01485 metaG (SPAdes) (version 2) | ecosystem: Environmental > Aquatic > Marine > Oceanic...
TCGATCGCCCCCCTCACCTCTGCGGTCTTGGAGAGGTCCATCCGGGGATCGAGTTCAGCGATGACCTTTTTCTGGACTTGGCTCTTCAGTTCGGCGTAGGCGTCGCGAGTAGGCCTGGCAGGCCGCCTCGCCAACCTCAACTCCCCCAAGGTGGGAGGAGCGTCTTCCGGCGCGGCATTTTCTCCCTCTTTGATTCTCTTGAACAACGACATACTCACAACCTCCTCATCTGTCGATTTGCCATCGATCCCGCTAAGAACTTCCCTTTCCGGAAACCCGCTCGTGCACTCCTCACAATCCTTACATTAGCCTAATGAATCCATATTTCAGTTGGGAGCACCATTAGGGTATCTCCCTTGAGATGAGAGGCCCCTTCGACAAGAGGCCGAAGGGGTCTCTCCCTCACTCGCCGAGCTTGGTTGCGACCTACGGCGCCTGCAACCCGCTGGTGATCCTGGAGAAGACATTGCCGATCTGCGGGCCGAGTATCGCCAATATCGCGATGACGATAATGGCCACCAGTACGAGTATGAGCGCGTACTCAACCAAGCCTTGGCCCTCCTCCTGTGGCAAATACAGCACCTATATCACCTCCTTTCTATGAGATTATCAGCAACTACTGCCTCCCTCAAGGAGGCCCCCAAAGCAACCCTATTGCCGTGACTTGAAGGTGACGTTAGTGAACCCGCCATGGATTGAACAGCCCGGAAAGTCAAGGGAGACGGTTGGCGATTAGACCCCATCTCTTCTGGGCTAGTATTGGTACACAAACTTGATATCGGTGAACTGGCCGGCCACATCGCAACCGACAAAGTCGATAGCCAGGGTATCGGAGCGGGGAGTGGAGCCCCCCACCTGATCTACTATATCCACCAGGAAAGTGGTCGGTAGGTGATAGGCATGTGGACTTTCGGCCTGGCTCCCATAGGGCGAGAACCCCCATTCGCCGGCCATGGCCCCTCGTCCACTGACCCGCCAGTCAACAAACTCATGCCAGCGAAGCCGGACTACGATATTGTTAGTGGGCGCCCCACCCTGGCCGATGACCACACCTTTGAGGTAGATGGTGGTACATTGGGGAGCTTGTTTCATGCTCCCCTGCTGATAGAGAAACTCGTAGGCGGGCTTAGGGGTAGGGGTAGGAGTTGGCGTTTGGGTAGGAGTGGGCTTTGGGCCAGGAGTGGCCGTCGGTACTCGTGGCCTGGGAGTGGGCGTAGGGGTAAGCATGGGAAGCAAGGCCGCATACTTTGTCTCGGCTTCGGAAACATCGTCTACCGGCAATTGGCTGGCTGCTTCATAGCAGGCCAGCGCTCCTTGGAAATCGCCTGCCTCCGCCTGCGCGTCTCCGCAATGGATGCTAGCCAGGTAGAGAAGTTCGACCACCTTGCCCGCGGCATAGCCAGGGTCGTTCTGGTATGCGAATCGAAGCTCTTCTACCGCCCCTTCCCAATCCTCCTCCTGGAACCGCGCAAAGCCCTGCGAATACGCCTCGGCCACCGCCCGCTCCGTCAGCACAGATTCATCCTGGGGACGAATCTTGATCGCCTTGTCAAAGAGTTCCATTGTCTGGTTGTAGACATCGGTCGGATCAGGGGCCTCGATGATGATCTGCTTGGCTAGGTTGACGAGACAGCCCACCAAAAGCACCTCCACATCAGGGCGACGATAGTCAGCGTTTTGACCTCTCACCTGCTCGAGTACTTCCATCGCGCCGCTCCAGTCCTCGCCCCAGTAGCGTATCTCCGCATCCGTGAACAGCGCGTGCAAGAGATCTTGCTCCTCAACGAAAGCGGTCCAGTGTTTGACGTCTCTGAAGTTACTATCCGCGGCCAGAATCGCTTGCCAGGCCTCGAGCGCCTCCTCCCATCTCTCCTCCCGGGTCAACTCCAACGCTCTATCATACACGATCGCCAACTCTTGAAGTTCCTCCGCTCTTTCCAGGCCAGCGGATGCTGTCGAATCACCAGGCTCTTGGCTCAGGATCTCTTTGTAGATATCAGCCGCCCTGGTGTAGTCACCTGCTGCCATATAGCCCCTCGCCAACTCGTGCAACCCGCGCAGATGAGTGACTTGATCTCGCAGTGTTCGAGCCGGCAGAAGCCAATTGGCATAGACTCCGTACGATACTCCTGCCAGAAGAGCTATCACTGCGACAACCGCCAAAACGAGAAGGAAGGCCCTGGCCAGTCTCCGCATATCTATCCGTCCTCGGCGAATTTCTTCTCGGGGCAAGGATGCTTTCAAGCGGAGATCGGCCAGGATCTGCTGGAGGCCTTCGTCATCTGGAAACTCGGCTGCCAACTGGGAGAAGAGCGAGACGGTATCCTCCCATTCTTCGGCCTCAAAATGGGCCATGGCTTGTTTGTATAGTGGGTGCTCAGTGTACCCTGGTTTCTTCTCCATATCCTCAGCTATCCCTCAAATCATCTCTCGCCTCACGCCCCAGGATTCCAGGGGGAAGAGAGAAGTAATAAACCACACCTCTATGGGGCACCCCCACCAAGGCCCCCTAAAACGCTCAGCAGCTGGGGCACAGCCGGTCCCAGAATCACGGCCAGGGTAGCAGGAAAAATCAGGAAAACCAGCGGAAAGAGCATCTTTATGGTCGCTTCCCGGGCCTGTTCCTCCGCTCGGTACCGCCGCAAGATGCGCATCTGTCTGGCATGGATGTGCAATACCTTGGCTACACTAACTCCAAGTTCCTCGGCCTGCAAGATAACGGCAACAAAGGTGGCGATATCCTCCACACCCGTACGGGTTACAAGGTCCTGAAGCGCTTCCGCCCTGGGCTTGCCCGCTCTAATTTCGTAGACCACCTGGTCCAATTCACGTGCTAGCTCATGTCGCCATCTCTGCGCGATCCTAAGAAGAGCCAAATCGAAGCCCAGACCTGCATCCAGGCACACCACCAACATGTCCAAGGCGTCGGGGAGCGCACGCTCCATATCCCTTTGCCGTCGGGCGATCCTCCTCCACAGCCACACCTTGGGCGCATAGAACCCTATGAAGCCCGCTGCCAAGGTGAAAAAGAGGGCCAGGCGAAGAGATGATTTGAAGAGAAACACCACCCCTCCCATCACCAAGCCAACCGACAAAGCCGCTAGCAGTCTCCCTCCCAGGAAATCTAGGGCCGTAAGATCGAAGGGCCTACCAGCCCGTGCCAGATCGCGCTCCAAATCTTCGATATTGCGCTGGGGCGCCAATCGTCCAGCGATGCGAACCATCCTCTGTAGAAGAGGCTTGATCGCTCTCTCGAAGAAGGGTTCGGAGAGCTCAACCTCTTCAAGAGTCCGTTTGGGTGCATACCGTCTGACCCGAGCATCTACGGCCTGGGCATCAAGTCGGCGTGCTCGCACGCTGGTCAGGAAGAAGACGACACTCACGGCGACTAGGGCCGCCGCTATCCAAGACAACTCCACAGGATCCAATTGCATTGGAACCAAGATTCCCCTCTCCCGCTACGCTATACTTCGATAGCCACGATGCGGCGCGTGATCAGGAAGCCCAGGATCATGGCTATAAGAGCTCCAAAGGGGATGCACAAGGTAGCCCCTGGTTCGAAGAGTTTCATAATGTAGTCCGGGTTCATTAGGAAGAGAACACCGCTCACTACGAACGGCAGCGCAACGAGGATATAGGCCGAATACCTCTGCATGGCCGTCAAGCTGCGGATTTCTCGCTCGATGCGGACTCGCTCTCGGATAGTCTCGGTGATACTTTCCAGAATAATGGTGAGGTTGCCGCCCACTTCCTGGTGGATCCCTATCGCGGTGACCATTAACTCCAAGTCATCACTTGGCACCCGCTTCAGGAGGTTGGCCAGCGCTTCATTCATGCTCAGACCAAGGCTGACCTCCCGCACGACTCTACCGAATTCATTCGCCGCAGGGTCAGGTAAACGGTCCGATACGTAATCGAATGATTGCATCAGTCCATAACCAGCACGCAGAGAGCCGGTCAGTACGTTGAGGACGTCCCCCAATTGATTGTTGAAGGCCGCGACTCTTCTTCGCTGCCGCCACCTGACGTACAGGGTAGGCACGAATGCACTCCCTACAGCCAACATCAAGGCGGAGAACCAAAGCTGCGAGATCAAGAACCCGACTACGCCAGCCCCAAGCACCACCATCACGTTGATGAATAGATACTCGGGTACAGTAAGAGGTAGATCGGCGCGCGCGAGTTCCCGTCTGATACCTGGGACGAAATCCCGACTAGTTATGGCTTGGTCGACCCTGGCAAGGAAGGATGACCTCGCCGGTGGAGTACGCTCCGCCGCCTGGCCCCTGCTCACAACTCCACTCCCTGACCTGCGCACGTAGCGGCCCAATCTCTCATCTATGCTGCTACGTGCGAATTCCGCCATCCCAGTGAACCCCAGAAGGATGGCCAAGCCTACAAATATACCCACCAGTAGAAAAACATCCATCTCTATCCCTGCCTCAAACAGGGCCATACCTCGCCAACTCCGAAAATCACCTTCTCCCTTGCGTCAATAACGATCCCGGCGCGACCGTGGCTCCTCTTCGTTGCCGGTCTGCGGTTCTGCTTTGATAAGAAGTTCCGCCAACTCGTGAATCGCGCGGCTTGCACCGCTGTCCCGTGCATCCAGGACGAAGGGGATGCCCCTGTTCGCAGCCTGCGTCACCAACCGTCCATCGCTGGGCAAGGTCACGGAGATAGGAGACCCAAGGCTTTCGGCGATGTCCGCGGCCTTGATTCCCCAAGTGGCCGAGAACCTATTCCCGACGATGACTAATTTGTCCCGAGGGTATCCCAGATCATCGATGAGTTGTAGCATGCGTCTCAGGTTATGAAGCGCGGGTACCTCAGGCGTGGTCGCCAACACTACTCTGAAGGAAGAGTCCAATATGGCCAAGGCTATCGAGTCTAGGTAGGCTCCCGTATCCACGACGATAAACTCGTATCCGCCTTTCAAGATTTCAAGAATCCCAGTCACCAGCGGGGGAGTTATCTCTTCGGCCGCTTCGAGAGTAAGGGGAGGCAATAGCACCCTCAGGCCCGAAGAATGTGTTAACATCACTTCCTCCACTAATTGCCTGCTCAAGTCGTCTTCGTATCGTGCCAAGTCTCCCAAGGTCACTCGCGGCCAGAGGTTCAAGAGAACGGCTGCGTTACCAAAACGTAGATTGGCGTCGAAGAGAGACACAGGCTGACCAGTCTGTCTCCGAAGAGCAACGGCTAAATTCACTGCGATGACCGTGCAACCTACCCCACCCTTTGCGCTGAAGACGCTTACCACCTTCCCCTCTCTGCGGCCTGGAGTTGCCTCCCTCCCCTCGGCCTCCGCTTGCTGCAGACGCTTAGTAGTCTCCAATTGCAGTACCCGATCGACAGCCTCCACCAAATCAGACTCCGCCGAAGATCGCGTCACAAAGCCCCGGGCGCCACCGAGAAGAGCACCCTGCACATATTCCATGTCTTCGTCGGGAGCCACGAGCATGAGCAGCGACGTAGGAACGGCACAGGTGAGGGAACGGATGAAATCGAGATCTGCCTTTTCTCCCCAGCCACTGTCCACTATGATCACATCCGGCAGAAGGCGTCTCGCTGACGCTACCCCTTGAGGTCCGAGCTCTCCTGCGTCAGCGACCTCCAAATCCTTGGATAGGCTCAACATCCGTCGAAGTCGTGTACGGCCCTCACCCGATTGACTTAGAATCAGGACAGTGCGTCGATCCTGCATCTCAAACGATCCTCACCTAGTCCAGGGGCTCTGGGGGTATAATCCCATACCGTCTAGCCAAGTAGTTTATGGTCACGGGTTCGGTGTCAAATAGCCGCTCACTGGTGGGCGCTCGCAAAGCGAAATCGATCACGCCGCCAGAATCTTTGAGGTATTTGATGATCACCGCCTCTTGAGGGTCCGCGATCAATATTATCAGCCGCTCGCCCGACTGTTCCCCTTCTTCGCCTTCCTCGGCCACCGGCTTCTCAGCAACGATCTGGAGGATTTCCAAGTCCTGGACCGTAGTCAGCGCTACCAGCCCCCCCCGAGGGACCTCCTCCAGTAACGTCTTTCCCACTACATTTACAGAGAAGAGAACATCGACCTTGTCCCCCGGCATCACCACCCCAAATCGACTCATCAGATCAGTAGCCGGTAGTGCTACCGCTACCTCGTCCTCCTCCAGAGCTTCAGCAAGGCTTACTTCACCCTCTTGCGGTGCTCCTTCTGCGGTGACCTCCAGGAGGTTTTGGGCGAGGATTATCTCCCCCTCGTTCAACTCCCTCAGAGTGATCCTGCCGACGGCGTCTTCTGTTTTCACCACGGCTCCAGATCGGATCGCATCCTCAGGCAACTCTCTGATCTCCACATCCGTCTCTGACAGGACAGTTCGACGTTCCACCAAGTGCGCAGCCACCACCACCGACCGTGTCAGCGGAGCCTCGACTGCTGGAACCTGAACCGTCGTGACAGCACTCCGCAGGGCAAACATCGCTACCAGACCGGCCAAGGCAGCCACTATGCCCCCGGCCAATATCCACAAGAGCCCTCTCCGGTTACGGAACACTTTACCACCTCCTCAGCGAGAATCTATCCTAAGACTATCGGAGAACGCTTGCCTCCCCTGAATTCACACTTGTAGCGAAACAACATTGTACCTCGGTTTTGGCGAAAGTCAAATTATCGCATATCCTCACTCCGTCTCGAAGACACCGCGGGACTACGGCGTTCACCAAGGCAAGAGCGAGGGCCTCATGCCAAATAGTTCACTTGAAGTAATATCCGAGACGATGGGGCCAATCGCGTATGCCACTACGTCATTCACATCAATGTAAGAAATCTCGAAATCAGCGAAGCCCTCCACGATGACGAATCGTGTAGGGTCGCCGCCGGAAGGTGGCTTGACGTTCACCCAGATGTCCACGCTGTGCGACGGCTCCTGGCTTGGGCGGACTGTCAAGGTTACCTTGTGCTGTCCGATAGGAGCGTGAGCCTGGACTCTCAAGTCAAACGTGTCTTTATTGTTGGGGATGTCGATCGTCTGATCTTGGGAGTCTATGGTGAAAACATCGGTCCAGACGTATGTGCTCAATAGCTCGCCGTGAACAGGCGCCTTCTTCTCATTGAAGCCACCAAAGGCCATGGTAGGGAGGATGACTGGCACCTTGCCGCCTTGGACGACATTGAACTCCAGTGCATGGGCGTACAAGGTGAAATCTGGGTCGAAGAACTCCTTCCCCTGGTAGGCGAGGTTGGTGGAAGCCCAACGCTTAAGCCCTATGCCCGTTTCTACAGCCGTCACCGTCAAGGCGCTGACATAGTTAGTGGGAGTGATGGGATCGGTAACAGAGACAGTCATGGTCGCTGGCGGCGCCTCCTGCTGCCAGGTCTCCAATATTATCACAGGAGGGTCAAAGACGACAGTTGGCGTGATTCCACCCTCCGCCGTGAAGAAGTAGTCCAGTGCAAAACTGGCCGGGGCGGGCCAGTCTGGCGATTCCGGCGGTTTCTTCAGGGTGACAGTATAAGTGACAGTATGGGTCTCACCAATGGTGCCGGAGATTACGTCGTAGACAGGCTCGATCTCCACCTCCAGGTCGGGAATGTCCCAGACGTAGCCGCTATAGACCACGGCGATGAACTGATTTCTTACTTCCCATGGCCGGTCACAGGCGAGCATCTCCTTGGGCCCGAAGTCGGCGGAGACCCCAGGGAGGAAGGCCAACTGGTCTCCGAGCATGGGCAGGATGTCCCCGATCCAGCCCCGTTCACAAAACCATTGGCTTGAGAGCGCTTTGTTGGTGGCTGCCTGGCCCGTGGCCTCGTTCAAGTACGCAGGGCTGGTCAAGTATGCCTCGCTGCCAGGCCCCACGACATTTCGGATATCGAGCGCCACCCAGCCTGTGTAGTTCTCGGTCCCGTCGTTGGTGGCCGCCTGTACCCCAAGGATACAGACCCCTTCATAGGTGCCATCCTGCGGTGGCAGGTCGCAGTCGATGTTCCCGGTGCTCGAGATCTCGACCGTCCCAGTGATGGGCTCATACTGAGGAAGGAGTTTATGGAACGGCATCTCACCGTACCTTGAGGGCTCGGGCTCGGGATTCGAAGTCCCAGGATAGTGGCAATCCACACCGGGGGTGCAATCCGCCAACGGCGAGCCAGGTCTGGGATCGGCGCTCTTGTTAGCCAACAGATCCAACTGAAGGGTTTCGTCATCTGGGTTGTACTCAAACCTGCGCACGGCGATGGGCAGGAGAGGCCCCCAACCGGCCATGCGGTTGCAGTGGGCACGGGCGCCCACCAGGGCGCTGGAACGATTGAATATCATGGTGAAGTAGGTATCAACATCCTCTTGAAGGGCCACCCTGACAGCGTCGCCGCTCACCGCAATGCCTCTGACCAAGCCTTGACCCAATTCATCTAGCGGTGTGTGCGGTGTGTAGAGCTCTACAGCCCCACCATTGGCCAGGATGTACTCCACCGCCACATTGTAGGGATCACCCTCGGTGCCGAGCAAAGATAGTTCCGTGGCCGCCGCCAAGCAGGCGGCATCAGCCATGTTCTGAAGGTCACGCCTCACTACGTATAGGTGACCGCCGTCGATGGCCAAGGCCGTGAGGGCGATGAAGGCGAACATGAGAAGGAGGGTTATCAAAACGGCGGCCTGGCCTTTCTCTCCCCTCATGTCTTTGGTTCTCATCTCTCTCTCCTTGTCTTAGAATCCACTACTATTGAAACCGCATGACCACCGTTCTGGCTACGCGAAAGGGTGACGGCATGACATCTCTAATGATAGGCAAAGCGGAGACGACGGGCAACGGGTAGTCATAGGTTGCGGTAACGGTAATGGGCTCCCCCGCTTGTGGATCCAGCGAATTACCCGAATCACCGGGGCAGACGACATCACCCTCCTTCAACGTGATGGTTATCTGCTGTATGGCAGGCACCTCGGACCATACACCCTCCTCGACCTGCTCACATAGGGTAGAATAGTGTGGGTGCATCAACCACAGCGATCCCGTTCGCGCCCCCTCTCGAGTGGCATTGGAAACCCGCACGTAGGCATAGAAGATGAAACCAAACTCGATGATCCCCATGAGCAATAGGAGTACCGCTAGGATCATGAACGTCGTCTCTACCAGGGCCTGCCCTTCTTGCCCCCTCTTCCTTCTAGTTAGCTGGAGCATATATCGACCTCTGTACCTAGCAAGGGAAACCAGTACCACCCTCTATGGCGGCGGAGAGGGCGCTGGTCCGCCGGGTTCGATCCTCATCGTCGCCGTCGCGCTGAGGTTGATTTCTCCCAAACCGATGACTAAACCAACTATAGAGGTGTGAGTATGAGTGATGGCCACCGTAACTGGATCGCCGCTACGATAGACACGGCAGAACTCGAAACCGCTGGGGCCCGTCACGCATGGCTCAAGTGGGTCGTAAGTGACCACCAAATCGCCTTCCTCTATGGCAATTAGCGGCCCAACGGTGGCGTTCACCGCCAGCATGATCGCGTCCTTTCTCTCCCCGTCTATCAACCACATGGTGTTCTTGTCGCCGGATGGTTCAGTACCCCCATAGCGATAGATGGCCCCCGCCCGGGCACCCTCCCGGGCTCCGTTGGTGAGCGCCACCCATTTGTAGAAGAGGATGCTGCCGTCGATGATGCCGAAGGTGACGGGCAGAATCACGAACAACGTCACGAGCGCGAACTCGACTAAACTTTGCCCCGCCTCGTGAACCAAAGATATTCCACTCTTTCTAATCACTATCCTTTTGCCCTTTTCCTTCTGCGCTCTTTCACGCTTCAATCTCCTTCCCAACGGAAAGGAAAAACCGCACAGATGGTTAGAAGAAACCTGCAAAAGAAAACCCGGCCATGAACCCATCTCGTAGCCGGTTGCACCACTGGCTCCTCGCCGCTCAGGTGCCCAAATATCAGCGACGATTCATTGCCTCTACGCGAACATGAACAAGTAATAGCAGAGGTACAGACTATGATACCTTTGCTACTACTATTCATTATATAACGATATGGCCCAGAAATCAATCCTTTCCAACACTTTTTGGTTAAGATTTGGTTAACATGGCTCTATGATAGCGTCTGGTTCAGGGTTTCACGGTTAAATCTTCGTCTCTTTCTAATCACTGTGCTTATCGTTCAAACATTGCGGGACAATAAATGTGGGTGTCGGGCCATGAGAGAGGTTGTGAAGATTCTATCACCATTCCGACGAAAAGTCAAAAAATCGGCGTAGGGAGCCAACGTAGTGAACACCTCGCACCATTTCCACAGGCGATGGCCGCGTCCCGCTCTCGATCCGCAGCCTCAACAGGTCATTCCCCCCTTCGTCATTCAAGAATCGGCCCCACCACCGTGTGGCAGGAACCGCTTTGAAACCTCAGAGGGCCCTCGATTTCAGACTACCAACTGGTTGATGATCCACTGGTAGGTATCACTAAGCCGGCCGCCGAAATAGAAGAGCGTGAGTAACAAAGCCAGGCTTACCGCTGCCAAGAGCAAGGCATATTCCGTCTGTCCCTGCGCCACTTCTTCTCTTACCCCTCTGAACACCGAGCCCACCCCCTTAGTCTAACCTATCGAATGATGGCTCTCACATCAGGGCGACCACCGACTCTTCTCTTGAAGAGTCAGCCTTCGAACCGCACACTCGGTTGCGTCCTAGCGCCTTGGCTGCATAGAGCCGCCGATCGGCCATCAACATGAGGTTCTCTGCCTCGCAAGCATCTGTCGGGAACGTGGCGACTCCAAGGCTGACCGATATCGTTGCCCCAGCCAGTTCTCTCGACTCCACTTCGGAGCGCATTCTCTCCGCAACCTGCAGCGCCTCCGTCTCGCTTGTCCCTGGCAGCAAGACGGCAAATTCGTCACCGCCGTACCTGCATGCGATATCGGACTCCCTGACCACAAGCCTCAGAATCTCTGCTATTCCACGCAATAACTTATCGCCTTCAAGGTGTCCCCTGGAATCATTATGCTTCTTGAGGAAATCGACATCCAACACGATGAGCGAGAGTGGATTGCCTTCTCGCACGCTTCTCGACGTCTCCTTCCCCACTTCCTCCGAGAAGAATCGACGGTTGTACAAGCCAGTCAGAGGATCGGTCACGGCTAATGCCTGGCAGCTCTCGTAGAGCCGCGAGTTCTGGACGGCGATCGCTGCCTGGGAGGCTAGGAGATTGAGCAGGGAAGCATCCGTCTCGGCGAAAGGACGGCCTTGCCGGTCCATCAGAACATAGAGCACACCGATCACATCTCCTTCCCATTTCATAGGCACGATGATGGCAACAGCACTACTACCACTTCCGCCCCCACCCGAAGCCCTTGCCGTCTGTAGCGATATCTCAATGACCTTAGACCTGCCATTCTCAACCACGCCCTTGGTCTCACTTTCCAGTGCCAGGGGTAGATCATTGTTGTTTTCACCAACTGGCCAGAAAGTGATCGGCCCATATTCCCAACCAGACTCTGTGCGCTCTACAAGTCGGACCCCTCCGCAGAAACCATCGAGAAGCGTCACTGTCCTGCGCACCACGGATCCCAACAACTCTTCCAGTTGCAAATGCGAGGTGATATCCATCGTGATCTGGAACAGAGTGGTCATCTGATCTCGACTCCACCGGACCTCATCATACAGCAAGGTGGCGTCGAGCGTCATCGCCAGGATCTCGCCAAAGGCCCTAACAACGTCCCTCTGATCTCCAGATAAGGAACAACCTGGCTCACTGGCTACGAACAACGCACCCCAAATCCGTCCCTTGGATCCGAAAGGCAGTGCCAACGCTGAGATAGCCATCGCTTGAGTTTGGGTCTGAATCGGATGCTGCCTGAGATGGGGAAATGCATCGCTTTCAACGAGGCGTCGCGAGTGAAGTGCGCGTTGCGCCATGCTCCTGGCTAGATCTGGCACTTTGACCCTGCTGCCCGTGGGTGCACGGCAGTAGTGAGCGACCAGCCGCAACCCTTCCTCCGGCTCGTCAACCAAGAAAGCCGCAATCTCGCCAAGGCCTATGCCCGTCGCCAAACTCTCCATTGCCAGGGTGATCGTGGCTTCTGGATCGCCCCCCGGCTCTCGAACTAGCCAAATCCGCGCTAGAGCATCGAAAAGGGGATGAAGCCACTCGGCTTCGGCTCGATCGGGGTCGATCTCCTTTTCTCTAGCAGTTTCGCGAGCGCCAGAAATGGCTGCCCTAGTCAATAACGCGGCTCCGAAGGCGAGACAAGAAACCGTAATAGCGAGGTAAAACCAAGGGCCATTGCCAACCGTTTGTAGGGCCGCCACCAGACCTGCGATGTAGACTATGAGAGCAGTTGCTCCCGGAGTGATCCAAGCCAGGTCGCGTAGACCTTTATGCTGGCCTTCCTTTACAGGATGTCCCCTTACTGTCATGATTGGTCTATGTCCCCCTTTCATCTTCGTAGAAGCCGCCATATTGACTTCCGGGGCCATATACCCCGGGGGCCTTGCAGGCTTGGAGCCACTGCCCAAGTGAATCTCCCGGGAGGGCGGCGAACTTCAAGGCCCTTCCCTGAGATCCGCGCTAGACGATTGAAACATTCGAATAGGTAACGGCAGTGCCGTTAGTGGAAGTCCAATGTGGGAATCCCCATCGGCTCTCTTCGTTGCTCTGTTTGGTGTGTCACCGCGACCGACTCCTGTGATTCGAATATCGGAGGGCCTGGGCTGCGGGGTGGCACTTCCGAGTGTGCCAGGGCGCGGAAAAGCGCTTCAACTACCACTGGATCAAATTGACTTCCCGAAGCCTTGCGGATTTCATCGAGCGCCCGCTCGATGGAAAAGGCCTGGCGATAAGGCCGATCGCTGGTCATGGCTCCCAATGCGTCAGCCGCAGCCAACACTCGGGCTAATAGTGGAATCGCCTCACCTTTCAGGCCATCCGGGTAGCCGGTCCCGTCGTAACGTTCGTGGTGATGGTAGATGATGGGCACCACAGGACGGAGCTTCTCTATTCGTTTGGCTACGCGAGCTCCGATAGCGCAGTGCTCTCTCATCTCCACCAACTCTTGAGCAGAAAGCCTGCCCGGTTTTCGCAGGATGGCGTCGCTTACCCCGATCTTGCCAATGTCGTGTAATAGGGCAGCAAAGTGGACTAGTTCCTGTTCCCTTTCCGAGAGTGCGAGCTCTTCAGCGATGGATAAGGAATGTAGGGCTATCTGCTGGGAATGCCCGGCGGTGTATGCGTCTCGGATCTCAATGGCATCGGAGAGCGCTCCGATGCTCTCCACGAGCAACTGATTGGCTTGGGAGTAGAGTTCAGAGTTTTGCACGGCGATCGCTGCCTGGCTAGCCATTAGCCTCAGCAGCTGAAGATCATCACTTGAAGGAGGGCCAGCGCCACCCTCTACCAACACAAGAACCGCACCTCTCGTCTCCCCTTGCCACCGCAGTGGTGCACAAATGGCAGCTGGTGCCGGGCGGTTCTCACTCCACTGCACAGCCGCCCCTTCCAAGAGATGATCGCCACTAACGATGGTGGATATACCCTTGCTCACCACGTGAGATGCTAGCCAGCCGCATATCTTGATAGTTTCACCCCACGGATATTCACCGGATAAGACCCCTGCCACGCGGGTTAGGGCATCAGACTCGTTGCTGATAAGATATACTGCACCACAAAAACCTCCCATCAGCTCCGTAGCCCTCTCGACCAGGGACTTGACTACACTCCCCGGGTCGAGCTTGCTCGTGATCTCCAAGGAGATCTGATGCAGAACTCTCATTTCGTGGAAGTTCGTGTTGCCTTCCTCGAACATCCTCAGGGTGTCGAGCACTACACCAGCCACCTGACCCAGTGCCACAAGCGACCTCACGCATCCGTCACGGAAGCCACCACTCCAGCGCTGGGCCACGCAGAGAGCGCCTCGAACCCGTTGGTAGGGAATGGGGACGATCGCCCAAGTGACCCCGTCTCTCATCTGCAACCTCGGTTCACCAGAGGCCATGCCGGCTCGCCCGTCACTCACAACGGGCTGGCCGGACTCGATCACGAGGGCCACCAGTTCTTCCCGGAAGGGAAACGAGGACAGACGATCCCTGTGCCCTCTCGGGCCTCGGCAGACGCTCGGTAAGGGTTTTCCTGATGGCTCAGATGGGAAGTAGATGGCTCCCTCTTTGAAACCGGTGATCTCCAGCGCCTTATCCAGCGTATGCTCTAAAACCGTGGAAACATCCTGACCAGCCCGTGACAGCCTTGCCACCGACACGATGGCTCGAAGGTCTCGACTGGGGACCTCAGCATATGATGCAGGTGAGGGCTGAGCCTTGGCTGGGCTAGGTGTCCTTAGGGCAAGCAGCGTGGCCACCGCGGCCCCCACCACCAAGAGCATGGGAGCTAGGTAGCTGCGATATCCCTCGGCTGGCAACTCGCCCCCACCGAGCACCACGAGAAAAGCGAGCAATAAACATAGCAAGGCTAGGGAAAGGTAGCCCGCGGTGCGAGCCTTCGTCTGTAGACTTCCCACTTAATCACCCCCTGGCTCCCCATGATTCCTAGATCATCGGTTCAATAGACTAAAGAGCGCGTCACGCATCCCCACCCCTGGGAATAGCGGGGCAAAACAAAAGGCTACCGAAGAAGCCAACCTCTTCGGCAGCCCGGCTGTCCTTAGAATCCTCGGATCCGAGGCTTTGCGCCCCCGCTTCTCAGCGAGTTTGCCTTTTCGGAGTTGTGTCCGCTAAGTAAGAAAGATGAGAAAGACTATTCGATTTGACTCTTATTATACCCGGTTCATCTCTGTAGAAAGTTAAGATTTGGTTTAGCTTCTCCCCAGTTCTCATGATTCGTTCCTTGATGAACCTGAAGCGAATGGTGGGCTACGCTTGCAAAAGCAAAGATTGACGGGGGTAGCGGCCAGCCAGGGATAGAGAAGGAAAACCAATCTCTCATAACTGGCGTCAACAAGGCTCGAAAATCGCCTCAATAGAAGAACGAGAAGGCGCCCCCCTATTCTCATACGCGATTCCGTGTCAAGTCAAATGATAATGTTACCGAACGGAGATGGTTCTTTCAAATGATAATGTTACCGGGATGCCCTCTCCTTTCTGGCTCTGAATAGGTGTAGATAGCGTTTTGTAAACGTCCTCCGTCTT
>Ga0209979_1003088_pt1 | contig 15094 bp, 6 predicted proteins | sample AnhtaG_FD_183114 | JGI IMG/M metagenome (GOLD analysis project Ga0209979, IMG submission 183114) | Deep subsurface microbial communities from Anholt, Denmark to uncover new lineages of life (NeLLi) - Anholt_01485 metaG (SPAdes) (version 2) | ecosystem: Environmental > Aquatic > Marine > Oceanic >...
CTTGAGTAGAAGCGAGTTTCAAGCTTCTATGACAAGCATCGATACAAGCATCGACAACCTTAAACGAAAACTGCACTTTAGGCACTTTTAACTTTAGACACTTTAGCTCACTTCGTTCTCTGTATCGTTCAGAAGCTCATAGACCTCATCAGCGGAGGAGGCTTGTTCAAGCTTTTGTTTGAATTCTTCATTCAGCATCAGTCTGCTTATGCTGGCCAATGCCTGAATATGTGGGCCGGTCTGGTCAGCAGGCGAGACCAGCAGAATGAGAATTGTTACCGGTTTTCCATCGACGCTATCAAACTCGATAGGCTCATGTGCGATTCCAATCGCCATAACGAGTTCCTTAACGGCATTGCATTTGCCGTGAGGGATGGCTATTCCAGCGCCCGTTCCGGTGCTTCGTGTTCGTTCACGTGTCAGGACCGCGTCCAGGGCCACATCTCTGTCTAACAATAATCCGTTCGCATCGAGCAAATCCACAAGTTCGGTTATCACTGCTTCCTTGTCTTTGTTTTCTACCGGGACTTTAACGCAGTTTGGTTGCAATATTTGTGTCAGAATCATATTTGTTAGGCCCAATACACTAAGCTACTTATCAATATTTACACAAACCTAAAATTTTATCTAACTATCGACATGATTGCAAGGGTCTTATATTAAATTTTGCACGTTTTTTGATGCTCGTTTCATCGTCATCTTTTTGATTGCTGATTTTCACCCTTTACATTCCGATATTACCCGGATAAAATTAAACACGGAAAGTGCGTGAGTATATGGAACGCAGAATTTCCAGTTTTTGATAGTATTCTGTAACACGCCTGTTAGAAGCGTGCGTTCCCGCATCTAATTTGATGGGTGGCAGCCTCAAGCGAGTTCCGAAAAATCGGGATGAGCTTGGGGATGGCTTGGAGCAACTTCCAGTAACCACTAGGCATTTATCGTGTTACAGACCAATAGTCCAAATACGAGATACGAAACGATGGAAAAAATAAAGCTTTATGATACCACCCTTCGCGATGGTATGCAGGCCGAGGGCGTCAGTTTCTCGCTCGAAGACAAGCTCGCAATCACTAAATGCCTTGACGGGCTTGGCATCGAGTATATTGAAGGCGGATATGCAGCTTCTAATCCGAAGGAGATGCAATTCTTTACAGAAGCCGCCAAATTGGGTTTAAAGAATTCCAAAATTGTGGCGTTCGGAACCACTCGCAGAGCCGATTATAACGTCTCGGAAGACCTCTCGCTGAACGAAATGCTTGTCTGCAAAACGCAGGTTGCTACTTTGGTTGGCAAAGCCTGGGACATGCACGTAACGGATGTCCTGGGCTGTTCGCTCGATGAGAACCTTACTATTTGCGCCGAATCTGTCGGGTATCTCAAAAAGCACGGCCTGGAGACCATTTTCGACGCCGAACACTTCTACGACGGCTACAAGAAAAATCCGGAATATGCGATAAAGGTTTTAGCTGCTGCTGCCCAGGCCGGTGCCGATGTGCTTGTGCTTTGCGATACTAACGGCGGCTCTCTGACCGACGAAGTGTACGAAATCACGAAGACTATCTGCGAGCGTTTCAGCACGGTGGTGGTTGGGATTCACACTCACAATGATACCGACTGTGCCACAGCCAACTGTCTCGCTGCGGTTCGAGCCGGCGCCCGACACGTCCAGGGCACAATTAACGGCCTGGGCGAACGCTGTGGAAACGCAAATTTGTGCGTGGTCGTACCAAACCTTGCATTTAAAATGGGATTCGATGTCCTTAGCCCGGAAAAAATCCAGACCCTGACCGAGGTATCTCGCTATGTTTTTGAGGTAGGCAATCTAACGCCGGTAATGAATATGCCCTATGTCGGCGAGAGCGCTTTTGCGCACAAGGGCGGCCTGCACGTGGACGCACTGCGAAAAAGCAAACAAACTTATGAGCACATTTCACCGGAACTTGTAGGAAACGAAAGGCGGTTTCTTATATCTGAACTAAGCGGCAAATCAACTGTCTTGGCTGAGCTGGAAAAGGCAAAGATAAGTGAGGATAAGAAATTAGCCCAAAAGATACTCGCCCGTGTTCAGGAGCTTGAGAACCAGGGCTATCAATTCGAAGCCGCAAACGCCAGTTTTGACCTGCTGGTCAAAAAGATTATGGGCACGTATAAGCCGTCTTTTGAGCTTGTGAAGTATCATACAATTGTTGAGAAACGCGCCACGGGCGATATGGTTACCGAGGCGACGGTAAAGCTCGTTCGGCCGGACGGCGTAACCGAGCACGTTGTTGGCGAAGGTGACGGCCCGGTCAATGCGCTTGATGCTGCTTTGCGAAAGTCGCTGGAGAATTTTTATCCGAGTATAAAGGATGTTCGCCTGATTGATTACAAGGTTCGTGTAGTCAATGCCAAAGCCGGAACTGCTGCCCGTGTGCGTGTAATAATTGAGTCGCGGGACAAAAGCTCTATCTGGGGCACCGTCGGCTGCTCCGAGAACATCATCGAGGCATCCTGGCAGGCCCTCGTCGATAGTGTCGAATACAAGTTACAAAAAGACATACGGACAAGATGAGGTGAGTGGTGAGTGGTTAATTGGTGAGTGAAGTGTTTTCCAATTAACTAATTAACCAATTAACCGAAGCCAAAGGTGAGTAGTGAGTGGTGAGTTGACAACTAACCAATTAACCACTCACCAATTAACCAGGTTACGTATTGGCCTTGAATTCACCATTATTTGCCGTCAAGGCAAATAATGGTGCCGTCCTTCAGAGACAGATACAGCTTTCCGTAGGCTGCAGCCATGCCGTCGAAGACCGGTTCGGCTTTAAGCGGATACTCTTTGAGTGTCTCGCCGTCAGCGATAGACATGACCGTCAGGACCGATTCATTCTCGCTGTAAGGATTCTTCTGGCTTCCCGCCGGGCGGGGTTCCTCAAATATCTTCACCGAGTCCTTCCATCCCGCACCGAAGAGAACATTATCGGCCAACACCATTGCACGGAACTGAACAAGCATCTTTCTGTTCCATTTGTGGCTGTTACTTTCCAGGGTGCGTCTGAGTTTTTTAATCAATTCAAGAATCTTTTCCTTCTTGTTTTCCCGTGCAAAAAGTCTGGTTCCTATTGGGAACTGCTCTGGTGTGTATCTGGCATATTTCTGGTGTAGGTGCCCGGTGTGTGTGCCGGGCTGCATTGATTTATCGTGCTTAAGGAACGTGTAATATGTCTGAACGCCATAAACCATTTTGTCATCAAACACCAGCAGCTTGCCGAATGTGTCAGGAGCCCCTAATGTCCAGTTCCACCTGTGCCCCCAGCAATCCTCTAACAGACCGGTATTTGCTGTTATGGTAGCGGCCTTCGGTCCTTTACTTTCTTGAAGTGACAAATCGTAGCGTTTCTGGCGCATCGTGATATTCTGTCCATCCGAAATAAGGACGTCCGGCAAGGTCCCATCTCTACTGGCTCCCTCCGAACTGAGAGTTGTACTGTACCTCACCTGGCCTGATTGGGCATCCAGACCATACAGCCGTATCCCGCCGTCAAGGTACGAAGTATGCCCCGCGGAAAAATAGACTGTGCCGTTTACAACCAGTACACTGCCGTGTATCGGCCATACGGATTCCAGTCTGTCCCTGACCACCGTGCGCCTGTCAAGCGGTGCGCCCCTGAACCGCCAGATTAGTTCACCATCAGAGACCCGCAGCGCGTAAACATAACCATTGCGGCATCCGAAAATCGCCATTCGGCCATATATAGTTGGGGGCGAATCAACACGTCCGGCCGCGATGAACTTCCACAGCTCCTTACCATTGGCCGCGTCAAGACAGTAGATAGTCTGCTTATCAACCACACTGGCGAACAGTTTGTTCTGGGCTACAACTACACTGCTCAACTTGCCACCAATATCAGCCTGCCACTTCATCTTAAGCTCGACCGGAACCTTTGTGCTCGCACAACCACTGCGCGTGATATCATGACGATATGTCGGCCACTCCTGGGGATCGGAATTCGGCACCGGCGGTGCCCAGACCGGGTTCCCGGACGCCGGTACAGCAGTGTTCAGTGTCCGGTGTTCAGTGTCCAGCGATATTTGCCCATACGCCTTGCCCTTCACCAATCTGGCTCCACTTCCACTTTCACTCTCAGTTTTTACTCTTTCGGCGGCAAGCGCATGAAACCCGTCAAACTTGATGTCATTGAAACACTGGCAGGGATGCGGCGGCGCATAGATAAGTCCATTGCAGGGCATGAAGCCATACTGACAGACACCCCTGACCCACCAGTTGATAGTATTGTCATCGCCCTCGAGGTCCACAAATTCGAGACCGCGCCGGCTGCTGATAAGGTATCGCTCGGTGGCCTTATTACGGTAACAGCGATGATGATGTCCACCCGGCCACACCTGGCTTTTGACTAACGATTTCTTTATCTGGCCGCTGTACAGGTCAAAACCTAGAAACTCCTTACCTTTACCTGGAACATCGTCGGCTTTGACCCTGATTGCCTGGACACCGGGAAAGGTCCATACAACATCATTGATGACAAACAGGTCACCAGGCGAAGCAAAGCCCGCATATCCTTTGTTCTCCCAAAGCTTGTTCCCATTTTTAATTGAAAATACCGCCAGCCTGTCCAATGAGAGACAGACAACTGTGTCCTTGTACTGCACCACGGTCGGCGCGTAGTTCCTCAGGAAAAGTCCACGTGTGGGAAACGGGACATTCCAGAGTTCCTTCCCATTTTGCAGCTCAACACAATAGAGTTTTTCGTTATCCAGGTAGAAAGCCTTCTTGTTTCCAGATGTCAGGGACAACGGCGCCAAGCGGGCAAGATTATCTCCCTTTATCCTCCAAAGCTCCTTTCCTGTATCAGCCTGGTAAGCAATAATGTGCTTACCGGGCCGGGGCCCTCGCTCGTCATAGAACTCCCAGTAATTGTCAATCCGGGGAGCATAACGGTTCCACATCTGCGGGTCTCCGACTACCACAAGCAGAACTTCATCATGACATATAAACTCTTCTGCCTTTTCAGACCCTTTGTACGTCAGTACCGTTTTGCCTGTTGCTGCATCCAGTGCCATCACCGGTGCAGTAAATCCCAGTGTTACATACACACGGTTACCAATCGAGACAAGACGCCGGGGCAGTTGGGCTGGGCCGGAGCGGAAATAGTGCAAATGCGTTATCCAGGAATCAATGTTACGCTTCCACAATAGCTTCCCGTTAAAGGCATCGCGGGCAATGAGCTTCCATTTTGCGGGATGATGAATAAGCGATGTCAGCCCCTCATCAAGTATATAGAACACACGTCCGTTGCTGGAAGTCATCGCACTTATACTGGCCTGCGCATCATGGTCCCTCGTGCGCTTGGGTTCCGCCTCCCACTGCAGATGTTTGGGCGTTGCTATCCTGGTGTCTTTCGCCACCGCATTGTTGTCCGCATCATGAAGAAAATGCGTCCATTCATCGATGTCGCAAGGCCGCGGTTTTATAATCTTCTTCCATTTCCTGCCATATTTGAGATAAGCAGCTCCATTCGGACATAAGACACGCAAGACTTCATCCATAGAAACGTCACCAAGATCCTCGGCCAGAAGAAGATTGACCACGTTATCGCTGTAGGGCAGGACATTTCCTGACCACTGCTCCACAGAGACCTTTCCGTAAAGGCCCAGCGAAGCTGGGTTCCTAGGAGACCCGCCATTGGCGGGCTTGCTTATGTAATCACGTGCCTTCTCGATACTCTTTGCGTCTTTGTCCAATCCATGGACAAGGTAGCTGTCATTGACATGCAGAGCAGCGGTTAGCTTCCCATCACCGCAGCCAAGATGTACAACCAACCCGCCCTTGATGCCTGTGGCGGAGAGGATGTCCTTTGCCGAGGTGCTGGCAAAGGAGCCCGCCAAAGGCGGGTCTTCTAAAGACCCAGCGTTGCTGGGTGAGTGAAAATAGCAAGTGAAAGAAACAAAGAAAATCAATCCGGCGAAGCCGGTTTTCAAGGAGACCCGCCGTTGGCGGGGTCGCTTAATTTTCATGATGTTCTCCTGAATGTTGGACCAGTCCGGCAATTCTACAAAATCAAAGAAGGCCTGACGGACTGATATTTCCCATATACATGGTTTAACGGCCTACCAAGACCTCCGATTTTATTAGATTACCAAATCCGTCCCAAATTTTCAACTGATTTAGGCTTCTCTGGCAGATATTACTGCCATAAACCCACCAAAACACAGAAATTTGCATTTGAAAAACCGGCGGTGTCTCATTACAAAGCAGTTAATTAGTTCCTGTTGCGGAAACAGTATTTGTCATTCCCGTGGAAGCGGGAGTCCAGTTTTTTCACTCTGGACCCCTGCTTTCGCAGGGGTGACATCGCTGGTTTTCGTTTTCCGCAACAGATACTAATTAGTTAATTGGAAAACACTTCACTCACCAATTAACCACTCACCACTCACCTCATCTTTTCGTTTCAGCAGACTTAATGCAAACTTTGATGTCGGGAATTCTATCTGAATTTGTACAGATTTAGACAAGACATCACGATACACTCGTGTCGTTTCGTGAAAGAGGCAAAACCAGCGACTGAAAGACCTCACGGCCTGGCAATGCAATAGAGATACTCTTTGCCCTTGAAGTATAACTCATCGCCGACAATAGCCGGCGAAGCATCGAACTTATCATCGAGGGTATTCGTGGCCAAAAGTTCAAACTTCTCCGACCTCTTGATGACCTGGGTCTTGCCGTTTCGTCCAACGAAATAGACCCGGTCGGTCGCTCCCACCGGTGATGCGAAAATTTCTACCATTCCCTCAAGGCGCTGCTTGACAAAGTTTGCCTTACCGGTCTTGGCCTGGTAGCAGGAAATTATTGCCCGGTTGACGGAACAAACATAAAGGTTATTACCGTAAAGCAGTGGAGAGGGCACATACGGAGTGGCCTCGTTAACCTGCCAGGTGATTGCGTCGGAACCACTGAGGTCACCGGTTCGGCCAAGCTCGATAGCCTGCAAGGAACTGCCACGAAAACCACTCGTACAAAACACCTTTCCGAAACCAACGACCGGCGAGGGTATTACGTTGCCGGTTTGCCCAGAGCATTGCCAAAGCAGCTCACCTGTCTCCAGATCATAGGCGCGAATGAAATTAGTCGCGCTGGTGATTACCTGTGTCTTGCCTTTTACTTCGACAGCAATCGGCATCGCCCAGGAAGTCGTCTCATCACGGCCTTTTTCCCAGATAGTCTCGCCCGTTTCTTTATTGAGCGCGTAAATAAAGGAATCACCTTCATGGTCAATAACGACGATTACCGCATCACCGGCCAGCGCCGGCGAGCTACCTTCGCCGAACATCATTTTTATTGTCATCTTCCCAAGGTCCCTGCTCCATTTATGATTGCCGTCGACATCGTAGCAATGCACGCCACGCGAGCCGAAACTTGCCCAGACGTACTTGCCATCGGTAACCGGTGAATAGGAAGCAAAGCCGCCGTAATTCGAATGATGGCCCTCGTGGGGCAGTTCTTCACGGGCAGTCTTCTGCCAGAGAAGCTTGCCGGTCTTTCGGTCCAGACAGACAATATCAAATTTATATACATTCTTTGGAGGTCGACCACCGTGGAAGGGTCGTCTTCCACCTCCTCCAAGGGCCGTGTCCTGCGCAGTTGGCGAGCCTTTCTTGTCAGTCTCAATCGCAGTAAGAAAGAAGATTCTGTCGCCCCAGATAACCGGACTTGAGGTGCCCTGTCCGGGTAACTTGACTTTCCACTTGATATTCTTGGTATCACTCCAGGTCAGGGGAGGATTTCCTTTCGGGGCCACGCCTGTGGCATCAGGCCCGCGCCACGTGGGCCAATAATCACTGTCTGAATCTCCGTAGATATCCACTGCACCGAGAGTTGTCAGCAATCCGACACTGATTGTCAAAGCTACCAGTCTGTTCATTTAAGTATCCTTTCCATCTGCTTGATTGTCAATTTCGAACCGAAACCTCCAGGTAAACCTGCTCCGTTAGGCCATTGGATTTCATTGCTGATAGTATATCACGTCTGTCTTGAAAATTCAAGCTTTCTGGCTATTTCTCGAGGGTTTGTTAGTCGAAATGGTCGCAAAAATACAAATTTGGCTACTCATTATCGTTATTATGACGTACCTCTGCTATTGTTCCGGCACCTGTACCCGCGTTTTCTGTGCGGGCAGCACAGGTGCGGGCATGAAAACAAGTTTTGCAGCAATTCTCGGCATCACCACGATACACTCGTATCGTTTCGTGAAAGAGGTTTGACTGAGAGGCCGATAATCTGGTATAATTAAGCTTGCTAACAGATAAGTTTTCATTCTGCTGCGCAAGAACATCTTTATTTATCCGAGGAGTTGTCTCGTAAAGCTTTGCAAATAATATCGGCAAAGCTGAAAAACAAATGAGGTTTTTCAAATGAAACTATTTATGTATGGACAGCTAACTTGCTTGGTTTTCTGTGTTTTGGTGCTGACTTTTGCCGGCAATGCCTTGGCTCAGCTACCCACGGGGTGGTCCCTGCAGGATATTGGTGACCAGAGTATAGCCGGGGTTGCTTATGAAGAAAACAACGAATGGATTGTCCTCGGAGATGGTTCGGATATCTTGGACCGCTCAGACGCTTTCTGCTATGTGTGTACGACCACGTTGGGCGACAGTGTAATGACGGCGCGTGTTGTGAGCATAGAAAACACCCATTACTGGGCCAAGGCCGGCTTGATGATTCGTGAGACACTTGAGTCCAATTCCAAACATGCTTTTATGGCGCTGACGCCGTCTGGTGGTACAACTTTTCTGCACCGCCAATTTACCGGTCAATCCACGAATTCATCAAGTACAAGACCGGGCAAAATCACTTTACCCTACTGGATAAGGATTGTGCGTCAGGGCAGCACATTCACGGGCTACTTTTCGGCAGATGGCATTAATTGGGTCGCCCAGCCCAACGATGAGTTGGTATATCCCGACCCGCAAGGCCGTAATCCTGCGATCATCGACATGCCGAAGACCGTCTATATCGGTTTGGCTGTTACATCACGCAGTGACGGTGTACAGTGCAAAGCTGTGTTCGACAACGTAACTGTTGTTGATTCAAGCCAATACGTTCAGCCGGACTTGCAGATTCGTACAGACGATGAGCTGCTGTATGCCGGCGATGACGTTTACAATGATTTACCCTTGCAGACGAAGAGCCAGACAGTTGGTAAGGGGATGGTCGCCATTTACGATATAAAGCTGGAGAACCAAAGATTTGCGTCTGACCGTTTTATAATCACCTGCTCCGGCCGAAATGAAAATTGGAACGTAAGTTACTTTGATACTTTGAGCCAGACCGATATCACCGACGCACTAACAGGCGCCGGATGGAGCAGCCCTGTTCTGCCTTCCGGTGGCTATTTGGAGCTGATGCTGGAAGTAACACCCGAATCTGACATACCTGATGGTAGTGTGCTGGAGGAGCTGATCACGGCGGCGTCTTCAAGTGACCCGAATAAAGATGACACGGTCAAGGCGGTAACGACATTCGCAGTCTCCGTCCCTTCATCTTCCCATGGCTGGATATATACTATAAATGAGGATTTTGATAAAGGGACACTTATTAGTGTCGAGTATGAAACGGTTCCCGACCAGATTCAGCTTTCAACCGAGTCAACTACTTTGCCGTTCATTTGGGTACCCAACTCCAATGAAGGGACAGTTTCCAAAGTTGATACAAGAACCGGCAGGGAATTGGGCCGATATCGCACAGGGTCGGGCTCAAATGGCAATCCCTCCAGAACAACGGTCGATCTGTTTGGCAATTGCTGGGTCGGCAATCGCGACACTGGTACTGTGGTTAAGATAGGACTGCTGGAGAATGGACAATATATGGATCGTAACTGGAATGGCATTATTGAAACATCTCGCGACCTTGACGGGGATGGCCGGATTACTGATGATGAAATCCTGCCCTGGGCCAGCGATGAATGTGTTATTTATGAGGTAGTGCTCATTTCGGGAGTTGAAGGGACCTACATACCAGGTCAGTATCAGGGAGCCTATACGAACGATTCCTGGGAACCCGGACCACGAGGAATTGCTGTGGACAAATCCAACAATATTTGGGCCGGCTGTTTCGGCAGTATGAAGTATTATTATATACGTGGTTCGGACGGGCAAATATTAAAGACCATTGACGTTTCATCGTTCAATCATACAGCCTATGGGGCTGTGGTGGATGAGAATGGTATTCTTTGGTCTTCCGGCCACAACAAAGGCTACGTTTTGCGTTTGGACCCGATGGACGATTCGATTTCTGTTGTTAATGTAGGACATTTTGCTTATGGCTTGGGATTAGACAGGTTCGGGCATCTTTTTGTTACCGGATGGACAGATTCTAAACTTTCCAGGATTAATATACATACCGGTACGCTCGACTGGACTAAGACAGGGGAATATGAGTCAAGAGGGGTTGCCTGTACAGATGACGGCGATGTCTGGACAGCAGATTCCGAGCCGTGCACTGTAACTCGTTGGAGCAATGACGGTGTCAAGCTGCAGACCATTCCTGTCGGAGATACCCCTACGGGCGTGGTGGTTGATGCTGACGGCAAGGTTTGGGTAGTGGATTACGGCGACGGGTATATTAACAGGATAGACCCTAAAACTAATCTGATTGACCTTTCGAAAAAAATCGCCGACACCAGGCACTACGGCTACAGCGATATGACGGGACTAATATCGAGAACATTCACAACACAAACGGGCTCATGGACGGTTGTTCACAACACAAGGTTTTTTGATTCACAATGGGGCCTGATATCCTGGAACAGCTCTGAGCCGACAGGAACCTCTTTAGCTGTTAAAGCGAGGAGCTCCAATGACCGGCGAAGCTGGTCTGTGTGGGAAGAGGTCAAAAACGATTCGCCCCTCTACAATACTCCGAACGGAAGATATTTGGAAATGAAAGTTACTTTTCAAAGTGCAGACCAGCAGGCCTGGCTTCCCGCAAAGCGGGGTCCCTCACCGATACTTTATGACCTGACGGTTCACCCATTACCGTACTGCGGAGATTCCGAGCATCCGTATCCCTTCTCCGACCTTAATAAGGATTGCAAAGTTGACTTCATAGATTTCGCAATTATGGCAGCCGAGTGGCTAAATTGTACTGCCCCTGAATGCGATTAAGTTTCGACCCGCCCGCCGTGGCTCGGCCACGCCGAGACAGGCAAGGTCCATTTTTTTAGACTGCAAACTCTTTGTTTGTGACAGGTAACGATACTGCCCGTCATTCCGAGCGCAGCGCAGCCTTTAGCCCTGAGCAAAGTCGAACGGGGAAGTCGAGGAATCTATTAGAAAAAGTCATTGCGAGGAACGAAGTGACGAAGCAATCTTAAAAAATATTTAGCTTTGGATTTCACCCAAGGTTCTTTTTTTACCCCACGGTTTTATCGGGGGATTTTTTCTTTCTTATTTCCGAAAACCCTGGTTTGACTATTGACCGCCTGGGACACAATTGATTATAATTTAATAGTAGGGTGGGCACCGCCCACCTTTTCTTTGATGGTGTGCAATGCACACCCTGGGACTGGGACACAATTGATTATAATGAGTCAATCAGTCGGCATTTGGAGGTTTCTATATGCTCAACAATAAATTACTCATAACGTTGCTCACCGTTTTTAGTACCATTTCTTTTCCTGCTGAGGTCTTTGGTTTCAGTAATATCGTGGATAGCGGCTGGAAGGCCTCACCTAAATTAGTCGAGGCACTTATGAAACGACGTCCTGAGACGAACTATTCCGAGCAAAGAGTCCCGAAATACACTTTGCCAAATCCATTGGTATTCTCCGATGGAACGAGAGTAACCAACGCCGGAGCATGGCGGACCAAACGTCGGCCGGAAATACTCGAGCTTTTCCGAAAATATGTCTATGGTCGCGCGCCAATAGCTAAGCCGAAGAATATGTCCTTCAAAGTCTTTGACCTGGAGCGAAAGACACTGGCCGGTTTGGCCACTCGCAAGCAAGTAACGGTAAACTTTACCGGCAAAAAAGATGGGCCGAAGATGAACATCCTTATCTATCTGCCCAACGCTGCCAAAACACCTGTTCCAACCTTTGTTATCCTGAATTTTGGCGGCAACCATACCATCCACCCCGACCCCGCTATCAAGCTCTCAGAAAGCTGGATGCGCCGGGGAAGCAAAGGGGTAGTGAAAAACCGCGCTAATGAAGAATCGCGTGGCCGAAGCCGTGCGAGATTTCCGGTCGAGAAGATTCTCAAACGCGGCTACGGCCTGGCGACGATTTACTATGGTGACATCGACCCGGACTTTCACGATGGTTTTAAAAACGGCGTACACCTGGTCTTTGATAAACTAATCGACGGCGACCGCGCACCCGATGCCTGGGGTGCCATTGGCGCCTGGGCATGGGGCCTGAGCCGCGCTATGGACTACTTTGAGACCGATGATGACATTGATAACAAGCGTGTTGCCGTTTTGGGGCACTCACGTTTGGGCAAGACGGCTCTTTGGGCAGGGGCGAGGGACGAGCGTTTTGCCTTTGTGATTTCCAACAACTCCGGCTGCGGCGGCGCGGCGCTGAGTCGCCGCCGATTCGGAGAAACCGTCGAGCGTATCAATAAGAGCTTTCCGCACTGGTTCTGCGAAAATTTCAAGAAATACAACGGCAAGGAAGACGACCTGCCGGTTGACCAGCATATGCTAATTGCTTTGGTTGCGCCGCGTCCGGTTTATGTAACCAGTGCTGATGGGGACTTGTGGGCCGACCCGCGAGGTGAATTCTTAGCGTGCAAACATGCAGCTCCCGTTTATCATTTGCTGGGTGTCGATGGACTGGGCGTTAGACAGATGCCCAGCCTTGACCGGCCTGTTCAGAAAGGTACTATCGGTTATCACATCCGTTCCGGCGGCCATGCCCTGACCGAATACGACTGGCAGCGCTTTATGGATTTTGCGGATGTGCATTTTGCGGCGATAGGTCGGAACTAAAGCTCCATCCAAGGCACCCTCGGCTGCTCCAGTACTCTGTCAAGATTGAATAGGTAAGTGTCATTGCGAGCACCTGACCTGATTCTCAGGAAGTACGCAAAAGAAAATGGACCAACAATGTCATTGCGAAGGAGCCGCAGGCGACTGGGGCAATCTCAACCCTCACAATACCAAAAACCGTTTATTTTCTTAGGAGCGAACCGAAGCAATCTATATTTAGCCTGCGGTTTTACCGCAGGTTTGGATTCACAAAATCGTACTTGACAGACTACCAGGGACATCATCGAAGCATCCTAACAGAGCTTCGCTGTCTTAGAGCCTATCCGAATAATCCTTCATCCTTTGTCATTCTGAGGCGAAGCCGAAGAATCTGGCTAACGAAGAGGAGATTCTTCACTTCGCTGCGCGGAGCCTGTCCTCGAGCGAAGCGAAGGGTTCAGAATGACAGGCGAGCCCCGCCCCTCCGGCAGGGGCTGGGCGAGCGCAAATAGTTATTCGGATAGGCTCTTATTCGAAAAGGAAGGCAAAATTTCCTTCAGAAACACCGGAATTTTTTTGACGGGAAGGTGGCTAATTTAGTATAAATAAAGTTGATTAGACTTTAGCTTATATGAACTTATATCTGTGGATTCTGGTCTTCTGACGAATGAACTTTATGTAGATTGTTGGGCTTTTGAAGGAAGGAGGTAATGCCAATTCGTTATAAATTTATCCCGGAAGGATATAGAATGTAGTGAGTGTCTAAAATTATTGTTAGTTATTTTGTATGAAGTTTTTTGTTGAAAACAATCCCGAGAGGTCGGGATTTTAGTGTGTGGCAAAAGCATAATTAATAAATTTATTTTAACTCTTTTTGAAGGAGAAATATTATGTACAAGAAAGTGATTTATTTATTTTCTTTTGTTCTGGTGCTGAGCCTGGTCCTAACGAGCGTGGCAAAAGCTGATGACCCGAATCTTGTCGGCTGGTGGAAGTTGGATGAGGGTTCCGGGGATACTGCTATTGATTCTTCAGGCAATGGATTCGATATACCGCTGCAGAATACCACGTGGGAAAATGGGGTGTTCGGGGGTGCGGTACACTTCCTCGGTGAGGGGGAAGGCATAGGGGGTTTTAACTATAGTAACAACGCTATCACGGTATGCGCCTGGGTGTGGCACGATGCGTTCATAACTGGTCAAGTCGAGCGATACGTAACGGCAAGTCCGGAAGTCGCGGTGATTCGCAAGGAGACAGATGGCCGACTGCACTTCTACATCAACACGGGCGGCAATCTCCGGCACCTGAGGGTCAGCGATGTCCTTACGGAAGGCCAGTGGCACCATGTTGCGGGCACCTGGGATGGGCTCACCCAACGCCTGTATATCGACGGCGTGGAAATTGCCAGCCAGGCACCTGGTGGTGTTTTAAGCGACACTTCTAGTGTAAGACTAAGTAATGCGCCCGAGCCCCTTAATGGGATGTTGGATGACGTTCGCATCTACAACCGGGCGCTGACGGAGCAGGAGATTAATGGTGTTATGCTGGGTGGTGGAGCAGAGTATCCTTTAGCCTCCGGTCCTAATCCGGCTGATGGTGCCTTACTTACGGACACATGGGTGAACCTTAGCTGGTTTGCGGGAGATTTTGCGGTCTCGCATGATGTGTACTTCGGCGATAATTTTGACGAGGTTAATGACGGCACCGGCGATACGTTCCGAGGCAATCAGCTCTCGACGATGTTTATTGCCGGCTTTCCCGGATTTGCTTATCCCGATAGTCTGGTTCCAGGAACGGCCTACTACTGGCGGATTGATGAGGTCAATGATGCCGACCCAAATAGTCCGTGGAAAGGCGATGTCTGGAGCTTTTGGATTCCACCCTACACTGCCTATAATCCCAACCCGGCTGATGGCGTCAAATTTGTGGACCCGGATGCCGAGCTCAACTGGACGGGAGGTTTTCGTTCAAAATTGCACTATGTGCATTTCGGCGACAATTTTGACGATGTGAACAGTGCCGTTGTGGGTCTGCCGCAGGGAACTACAAGCTATACTCCCGGCACACTTGAGTTAGACAAGGTTTACTACTGGCGTATCGATGAGTTTGACGGCGCCGCTACAT
>Ga0209979_1003089_pt1 | contig 15094 bp, 12 predicted proteins | sample AnhtaG_FD_183114 | JGI IMG/M metagenome (GOLD analysis project Ga0209979, IMG submission 183114) | Deep subsurface microbial communities from Anholt, Denmark to uncover new lineages of life (NeLLi) - Anholt_01485 metaG (SPAdes) (version 2) | ecosystem: Environmental > Aquatic > Marine > Oceanic...
CGGCGTAGCCGAGCCGCCCCTCGGAGATGCCCATCATGCTGAGCTTGAAGCCCTGGTCCACCTCGCCCAGGATGTAATCGTCCTTGACCCGCACGTCCTCCAGGATGATCGAGCCGCAATCGCTGGACACGTGGCCGATGATGGGGAAGATGGTCGAGGTGTCCACGCCGGGCTGCCTTGTGTCCACCAGGAAGCAAGTGGTGCCGCCCTTGTGCTGGGCGAGCATCTCCTCATTGGTCACAGCGAACACAGCCGCATAATCGGCGTAGGGGGAGTTGGTGATCCACTGCTTGGTGCCGTTGATCACCCACTCATCGCCCTCCTTGCGGGCCTTGCACTTCAGGTTCCACAGGTCGGAGCCAGCGTCCGGCTCGGTGAGGGCGAAGCATGTGGTTTTCTCGCCGGCTACCAGGGAGGGCACAACGTCGGCGCGAATGACCTCACTGGCGAGGGTGAACATGTGGGAAGGGCCGTCGACGAAGCTAGCGATAAGGGGAGTAGTGATGAAACCGTTGGCCCAGCCCATCAACAGGTGGCCGGGCCCGTACTTCCTGTAGAGCGCCTCCTGCACGTAGATGCTCACCGGGACCGGGAGGCCACCGCCACCGATCGATTCGGGGCTGAACATGGCCCAGTAGCCCGCCTTGCCGGACTTGCTGCGGACCTTCTCCCTCGCCTCCCCGATCTCGGGAACCAGCTTGCCATCGGCGCCGAACAGCTTTGCCTCGTTCTCGAGGACGTGGCGGTACTGCTGCTCCAGAGGAACCACCTCGGTCTCCACGAAGCTAATGACGCCGTCGATGGTTGCTTTGACGATGTCCCGCAGGTCTTCCGGAAGCTGGGTCATGCGGGGAACCCCCTTTCGGGCCGGGCGGGCCGACTGAGCACCTTTAGGGCCTCTTGGAAATCCACGGCCCCAGTATACAGTGCCTGACCAATTATCGCCCCCTCTGCTCGCAGAGAGGCCAGGCGCTCCAGGTCGGCGATGGTGGAGACCCCGCCGGCATATATGACCGGTACGCCAACCCTGGCCAGCACGGTCTCCACGGCGGCGAAGTCAGGCCCCTGGAGGGTGCCGTCGCGAAGGGCATCGGTGTAGATGAAACGAGGCACGCCCTTAGCCGCCAGCTCACTCATTAGCTCCGCTGCCACCAGGGACGTCTCCTCCTGCCAGCCCTCGACGGCCACCATGCCGACCCTGGCGTCTACGCCCACGACGATGCGCTCCCCATGCTCAGCGATGGCCTCAGCCAGCAGGGCGGGGTCCTTGACCGCCACCGTCCCCAGAACGACCCGATTGGCCCCCGCCTCCAGGTACGAATCGATGGAGCGGCGGTCGCGCAGGCCACCGCCTACCTGGACGGGGATAAGGAGGGCCTCGATGAGGTGAGCTATCACCCGGGCGTTCGCGGGCCGCCCCTCGCGGGCGCCATCGAGGTCGACGACGTGCAAGCGAGCGGCGCCAGCCTCCTGCCAGGAGAGAGCCACGGCCACCGGGTCGTCGCCGAACACGGTCTCCCGCTGGAAGTCGCCCTGATAGAGGCGCACACAGCGGCCGCCACGAATATCGACGGCTGGGATTATCTCCATGCTTCTCCCAAGCTGGCTGCCGCCCCAGGAACCTCTCCCGCTAGGCCTCGACTGCGCGGCGACAGCCCTGGCAACAAAGCTAATACGTGCGGGCTCTAAGGACAAGTTTCGGAGAGCGAACTGGAGCCCGGCAGTCTTGCGGCGCCAGGCGGGCTCCCTACGGCGACCAGGCGGGCCATGCGTCGCCCGCGGGGTTGTTGGTGAGGCGGGCGAGGCCGGAGCCGTCGGCGTTCATCACGTAGACCTCGAAGTTGCCGTCCCGCTCAGAGGCGAAGGCGATTCGGCCGTCGGGAGACCAGGCGGGCTGGGCGTCAACGGCGGGGTTGTTGGTGAGGCGGGTGACGCCGGTGCCGTCGGCGTTCATGACGTAGACCTCGCCGTTGCCGTCGCGGTCGGACATGAAGGCGATGCGGCTGCCGTCGGGGGACCAGGCCGGGGCCGCGTCCATGGCGGGGTTGTTGGTGAGGGGGGTGACGTCGGAGCCGTCGGCGTTCATCACGTAGACCTCCACGTTGCCGTCGCGGTCGGAACCGAAGGCGATGCGGGCGCCATCGGGCGACCAGGCGGGCTCTCCGTCAATGGCGGGGTTATTGGTGAGGCGGGTGACGGCGGATCCGTCGGCGTTCATCACGTAGAGCTCGTAGTTGCCGTCGCGGTCGGAATAGAAGGCGATGCGGTTTCCGTCGGGTGACCAGGCGGGAGCGAAGTCACCGGCGGGGTTACTGGTGAGGTTGGTCTGGTCTGAGCCGTCGGCGTTCATCACGTAGATCTCCCCGTTGCCGTCGCGGTCGGAGCCGAAGGCGATGCGGGCGCCGCCGGGCGACCAGGCAGGGGTGAAGTCACCGGCGGGGTTATTGGTGAGGTTGGTCTGCCCGGAGCCGTCGGCATTCATGACGTAGATCTCCTCGTTGCCGTCGCGCTCGGAGGAAAAGGCGATCTTGCCCGCAGCGGTCGGCCGAGGCGTAGGCGTAGGCGTAGGGGTAGGCGTGGCCGTCGGCGTAGGCGTAGGCGTGAGGGTAGGTGTAGGCGTGGGCACACCTTCCTCATCACCGCAGGCGGCGAGGGGCACCGCCAGGCAGATGACAAAGAGAAAGGCTATCGCCGCGCTCGCTGTCTTCATTGCGCTGCCTCCATGCGAGGTGTCCGTCTTCAACTGACGGCGGCCTCATGCTACTCGCAGGCGCAAGCGCTGTCAAGGAGAAATGACCGGGAGCCCGCTCCCTATGGCGACCAGGCGGGCTGAACGTCGTCGGCGGCGTTGTCGGTGAGGCGGGCGAGGCCGGACCCGTCGGCATTCATGACGTAGATCTCGAAGTTGCCGTCGCGGTCGGAGTGGAAGGCGATGCGGCCGCCGTCGGGCGACCAGGCGGGGTATGCGTCGACGGCAGGGTTATCGGTGAGGCGTGTCTGGTCGGAGCCGTCGGCGTTCATCACGTAGATCTCGTAGTTGACCTCGTAGTTGCTATCGCGGTCGGAGTGGAAGGCGATGCGGGTGCCGTCGGGAGACCAGGCGGGGCCAAAGTCGTGGGTGGGGTTATCGGTGAGGCGGGCCTGGTCGGAGCCGTCCACGTTCATCACGTAGATGTCGTAGTTCCCGTCGCGGTCGGAGTAGAAGGCGATGCGGCTGCCGTCGGGCGACCAGACAGGGCTCCAGTCGTTGGCGGGGTTATCGCTGAGGTTGGTCTGACCGGAGCCGTCGGCATTCATGACGTAGATCTCTGCATTACCGTCGCGGTTGGAGACGAAGGCAATGCGGGAGCCGTCGGGGGACCAGGCGGGGCCGTCGTCGGCGGCCGGGTTGTCGGTGAGGTTCGTCTGCCCGGAGCCGTCGGTATTGATGACGTAGACCTCGAACTTGCCATCGCGGTCGGACCCAAAGGCGATGCGGGTGCCGTCGGGGGACCAGACGGGAACCATGTCGTCGGCGGGGTTGTCGGTGAGACGGGTGACGGCGGACCCGTCGGTGTTCATGACGTAGATCTCGAAGTTGCCGTCGCGGTCGGAGGTGAAGGCGATCCTGCCCGCCGGTGGCGTGGGGGTTGGCGAAGGCGTGGGACTTGGCGTCGGGATGGGCGTAGGGCTGGGCGGCGGAGCGGCCCCGTGGGCGAGCACCCCCTGCATGTCGTCCAGCGTCAGCAGGTTGCTGATGTCCGGACGGGCCGCGAAGTAGCGCAGCCACTGCTGCGTGTCGGGGTCGATGTAGTAGGCGAAATCGACGGCCCCCGCCCCGCAGGTGGCCAGGGCCTGGCCGGTCTCGCTGCCGTCGCCCCCGCTCCACACCGAGATTGCCCACTTGCCCGGCTGAGGACAGTTGTGCATAGCGCCCTGCTGAGCCTCAGAGGAGCCCGTTCCTACGGCCGAGACCGCCAGCCCGAGGACGAGTATTGCCCCAGACGTGACCAGGAGGACAGTTAGTCGACTAATACGCATGGCTCACCTCCCACGAATTAGATGGCTTTGGCGGCCCCATCCTACTCGCAGGCGCAAGCGCTGTCAAGGAGAGATGACCCTTGCGGCCAGCCGTTTGCTATACTATGGCTCTGATGGGTAGAAAGATGAACCTCTATCAGGCGCGACAGCGGGCGGAGGATCTGCGAGCGCAGATCCGTTACCACGACTATCGCTACTACGTGCTGGACAGCCCCGAGATCAGCGACGCCGAGTACGACGAGCTGATGCGCGAGCTGCGGGAGCTGGAGGCACAGTTCGCCCAGCTCATCACGCCGGACTCTCCCACCCAGCGGGTGAGCGGCCAGCCGGTGGAGGCGTTCGGGGTGATGGAGCATCGAACGCCCCTCCTATCCCTGGGCAATGCCTTCGACTACGAAGAACTCCAGGCCTGGTACCGTCGCGCCCTGGGCATCCTGGAGATCGAGAGCTTCCCCCTGGTGTGCGAGCCCAAGATCGACGGGCTGGCGGTGGCCCTGGTCTACGAGGACGGCCGCTTCGTCCAGGGGGCCACCCGCGGCGATGGCTACCGGGGGGAGAACGTCACCGAGAACCTGAGGACGGTCCGCAGCATCCCCATGCGCCTTTTGGCCAAGGACGCCCCGCCGCGCTTCGAGGTGCGGGGCGAGGTGTACATGTCGAAGGCCGCCTTCGAGCGGCTGAACGAAGAGCGAACGGACCAGGGTCAGCCCCGTTTCGCCAATCCCCGCAACGCCGCCGCCGGCTCGGTGCGCCAGCTGGACTCGCGCATCACCGCCCAGCGCTCGCTGGACATCTGGATCTACCAGCTCGGGTGGGCCGATGGCCCCTACCCGCCTACCCATTGGGAGACCCTGCAGTGGCTCCAAGACATGGGCTTCCGCATCAACCCTGAGATAGACCGCTACGAAGGGCTGGAGGAGGTGGAGCGCCACTACCATCAGTGGGCGGAGCGCCGCCACGACCTGGAGTACGAGATCGATGGGCTGGTGGTGAAGGCCGACCCGTTCCAGCACTACGAGCGGCTGGGGATCGTAGGCCGCGAGCCCCGCTGGGCCACCGCCTACAAGTTCCCACCTATCCAGGCCACCACCAAGCTGCTGGGAATCGAGGTCAATATCGGGCGCACGGGGACCCTCAACCCCTACGCTGTCCTGAAACCGGTGCAAGTGGGTGGGGTGACCGTCAGCAAGGCCACCCTTCACAACGAGGAGGACATCCGCCGCAAGGGCGTTCGGGTGGGCGATACGGTGATCGTCCAGCGGGCGGGCGACGTCATCCCCCAGGTGGTGGGGCCGGTGGTGAGCAAGCGGACGGGTCGGGAGAAGGTCTTCGTCATGCCCGATCGCTGCCCCGCCTGCGGCACGCCGGTGGTGCGGCCGGAGGGCGAGGTGATGCACTACTGCCCCAACCCGGCCTGCCCCGCCCAGGCCTTCCGCTGGCTGACCCACTTCGTCTCGCGGGGGGCCATGGACATCGAGGGACTGGGCGAGTCCTGGTGCTACGTGCTCCTGGAGCAGGGCCTGGTCAAGGACCCCGCCGACATCTACTCGCTGACCAAGGAGCAGCTGGTGGAGCTGGAGCGCATGGCGGAGAAGAGCGCCGAGAACCTGCTATCCGCCATCGAAGCGAGCAAGGGCCGGCCCGTGGGTCGCCTCATCTTCGCCCTGGGCATCCGCCACGTGGGCAGCGAGATAGCGGCGATTCTAGCCAGCCAGTTCGGCAGCATTGACGCCCTCACCCGGGCCAGCGTGGAGGAGCTAGCGGCCATCCCCACCGTTGGGCCCAGGATCGCCGAGAGTGTCCACCAGTACTTCCGCGATGCCAGCAATCTGCGGGTAATCGAGAAGCTGCGGCGGGCAGGGGTGCGCATGGCCGAAGAGAGAGCGCCAGCGCCGCCGGAAGGGCCGCTGGCCGACCTGACGTTCGTCATCACCGGCACCCTGGCATCCATGCCCCGCAGCAAGGCCGAGGAGCTCATCAGGCAGCTGGGCGGCAGCGCCAGCGACAGCGTCACCAAGAAGACGGACTACCTGGTGGCAGGCGAATCGCCCGGCTCCAAGCTGCAAAAGGCCCAGCGGTACGGCACCAAGCTCCTGAGCGAGCAGGAGTTCCTGGAGCTCTTGCGCCAGCATGGGGCCATGTGAAGTGCCCCCTCTGCCAGCGAGACTTGAATGAAGAGCAGTTGGACAGCGTTCCTCGTTGTGTTGTTGCTTCTGGCCGCTTGCGGCGGCGAGACGCCTACGGCCACGCCCACGCCAGCGCTGAAAGCAACGCCTACGGCGACGCCCTCGCCAACGGCGAGCCCTCTGCCGCCGACTGGGGAGCCGACAGCCGCTGCATCACCAGCGGCGGACCGCACCGCCGCCCAGGTGGTGCGGGTCATCGACGGCGACACCATAGTCGTCGTCATGGACGGCCTGGAGTATCGAGTCCGCTATATCGGCATCGACACACCGGAAACAGTAGACCCACGGCTGCCGGTGGAGTGCTACGGTCGGGAGGCCAGCCAGCGCAACCGCGAGCTAGTGGAAGGCAGAACGGTGGAGCTGGAAAAGGACGTGTCGGAGACCGACCAGTATGACCGCTTGCTGCGCTACGTCTGGGTGGAGGGCGAGATGGTGAACGCCACCCTGGTGGGGGAGGGGTACGCCATGGTGGTGACCTATCCGCCTGACGTCAAGTACCAAGACCTTTTCCTCGAACTTGAGCGACAAGCGCGGGCGGAGGGGCAAGGGCTCTGGTCGGCCTGCCTGACCCCTACTGTATGCCCGCCCGAGGGCCCCATCTGCGACTACTCAGGCACCTGCGAGCCCGTCATCAAGGGCAACATCAGCAAGACGACGGGCGAGAAGATCTATCACGTGCCCGGCGGCGAGTATTATGACAAGACGGCCATCGACGAGGCGGCGGGCGAGCGCTGGCTCTGCACGGAGCAAGAGGCCATAGAGGCCGGCTGGCGGCGCTCCAAACGCTGAATCTCAAGCCGCAAGCAAGGAGGAGAGCATGACTTACGCTGACATCAGGGTGGAGAAGAAGGATGGTATCGTCCTCCTCACCCTCAACCGGCCCGATAAGCTCAACGCAGTCACCTGGGACTCCTGGCGGGAGATCACGCAGGCTGTGCAGCAACTGGGAGAAGACGACGCCGCCAGGGTGCTGGTAGTCACCGGTAGCGGACGCGGCTTCTGCTCCGGGACCGACCTCGCTGCTGCGGCCGCGGCTGCGGGCAAGGCAGCGCCGGGGGGCAGTCGCAGCGAGCGGCTTCGCTCACGCTTTCTAGCGACTGCCGCGATCCTCGCCTGCCCCAAGCCCTCCATAGCGGCGGTCAACGGCGTCGCTGCCGGCGGGGGGCTGTCGCTCTCCCTGGCCTGTGATATCCGCATCGCCAGCCAGGAGGCGCGCTTCTCGGCCATCTGGTCGCGCCGGGCGCTGGTACCCGACTTCGGCTGCTCTCACCTCCTGCCCCACATCGTTGGGATGAGCAAGGCGCTGGAGCTCATGTACACGGGTGAGATGATCGACGCCCAGGAGGCTCTGGCCATTGGCCTAGTGAGCCAGGTGGTGGCAGCGGAGGATCTCATGCCGACAGCCATGGCCCTGGCCGAGCGTATCGCCAAGGGGCCGCCCATCGCCATTGAACTGGCCAAGCGCCTGGCCTATAGGGGCTGGCGACAAGAACTGGAATCCCAGGTCGAGTACGAGGAGTATCTGCAGCGATTGTGCATCGAGTCCGAGGACGCTGAGGAGGGTGTTCGCAGCTTCTTGGAGAAACGGGAGCCGGTGTTCAAGGGCCGCTAAAGGGAGGGCGGTCGAGTCTTACGCTCAGCCTAGCTCTCCTCGCCCCCTTTTGCTAAGGATCGGAAATGTTCTATAATGCAGCGAGTGCCTGCCCTTAGGGCGGGTAAGTGTGGTGTGGCCTGAGTGAGGTCATCCACGCTGGGGGTGAGAATGAGGAGGGGAAAGGTTGTTTAATCCGCTGAACACCCTCTTCGGCCTATTTTCCCACGACATCGCCGTTGACCTGGGTACGGCCAATACCCTGGTATTGGTACGCGGCCGCGGCATCCTCATCGACGAGCCCTCGGTGGTGGCCATCGACCGCGTCAACAAGAAGATCCTGGCCATCGGCAGCGAGGCCAAGCGGATGGTGGGACGTACCCCTTCTGACATCGTCGCCGTGCGCCCCCTCAAGGATGGCGTCATCTCCGACTTCGCCGTCAGCGAGCGCATGATCCACTACTTCATCCGAGCCGTACACGATCACTTCAGTCTGGGGATCCCCCGACCGCGAGTGGCTGTGGGTGTCCCGAACGGCGTGACCGAGGTGGAGAAGAGAGCAGTTCACGATGCCATCCTTAACGCTGGCGCCCGCGCCGCCTTCCTGGTGGAGGAACCCATGGCGGCGGCCATCGGGGCTGGGCTGCCGGTCATGGAGCCCGCCGGCTCGATGATCGTGGACATCGGCGGCGGCACCACCGAGGTGGCGGTCATCTCCCTGGGCGGCATCGTGGTAAGCACCTCCATCCGGGTGGCTGGCGATGAGATGGACCAGGAGATCGTCACCTACGCCCGCCAGGTGCACAACATGCTTATCGGCGAGCGCATGGCCGAAGAGGTGAAGATGGAGGTGGGCTCGGCAGCGCCGCTGGAGCGGGAGACGATGGTCGTCTTCAAAGGTCGCGACCTGGCCACCGGACTACCTAAGGCAGTAGAGGTAAGCAGTGTGGAGATCCGCGACGCCATCTCGGGGTCGGTGGGCGCCATCGTGGAAGCGGTACGCTCCACCATCGAGCTCACGCCGCCGGAGCTGGTGGCCGACATCATGACCAGAGGGATCGTCCTGGCTGGCGGCGGTGCCCTTCTGCGCGGACTGGACCGCCGCCTGGCCAATGAGACCAAGTTCCCCGTCTACGTCGCCGAGGACCCCCTTAGCTGCGTCGTGAGGGGCACCGCCGAGATGCTGGAGGAGGCGGAGATACTGGCCAAGGTTCAGGCCCGCCTGACCACTCGCCGAGCACCGCACTGACACATGGCTTTGGCTGGACATGCGGACGCTGGTTTGGCTGCTGGTTGTCGGCCTCATTGCCCTCCTGGGTATTGCTCTCTCCCAACTGGGCGCCCTCGACCCCCTCAAGAACGGCGCTCTCACTGTGGTCTCTCCCCTGGAGCGGGGCCTGCGCGCCGCCGCCTCGCCGGCCGCCGATTTCCTTGACAACGTCACCGACCGCCAGGACCTGGAGGATGAGAACCGGCTGTTGCGCCAGCAGATCGAAGAGCTGACAGCCGAGATCGCCCATCTGAAGGAGTCCCAGTTCACGGCCGCCGACCTGGCGGAGCTGGCTGAGGTCGAGGAGAGCCGACCGGATGACCAGTTCCTGGTGGCCAGCGTCATCGCCAGAGACCCCAGCAACCTCAAGGAGCGCCTGGCCATCGACCGCGGCAGCAGCGACGGCGTCAGCGAGGGGATGGTGGTGATGAGCGAAGGGGGAAGCCTGGTGGGAGTGGTATCGAAGGTTCTGGACGACTTCGCCTGGGTCACCCTCATCACCGACCCCAACAGCAACGTCAACGCCATGGTGCTGGAGTCGCGCGCACAGGGAGTGGTGAGTGGCAGCCTCCACGACGGTCTGAGCATGGATCTCATTCCCCAGGACGCGGAGGTCGAGCCAGGCAACACCGTGGCCACTTCGGGCCTGGGCGGCAACTTCCCCCAGGCGCTGCTCATCGGGCAGGTGGCAGCGGTGCGAGGAGAACAGCAGGACGTCTTCAAGAAGGCCGAGGTCGAGCCTGCGGCCAGCCTTTCTCGCCTGGAGAACGTGCTGGTTCTGACCAGCTTTACAGCGACCCATCTGGTGAGCCCGTGAGGCATCTTCTGTTCGTGCCGCTAATCCTCTTCGTCGCCCTCGCCCAGGTGGCGACTGCCCCCTACTTCCCCCTGCTGGGTGTGACAGCCAATCCCCTGCTGGTGCTGCTGGTGTGCTGGGCCATGGTGCGCGGGCCCACAGAGACGATGGTCCTCATCCCTCTGGCCGGCGCCTTCAAAGACCTGATCACCACTGACCCGGTGGGCGTCTCCGTCCTCGCCCTTCTGCCCATCGTGGCCCTGACCACCATCCGTGAGCGCCGGCCGACGGAGAGCGAATTCCTGCCCACGCTGGCGGTAGTGGCTGTGGCATCGCTATCCTATGGCCTGCTATACATGATGGTGCTGACGGCGGTGGGCGATGGCCCGCCCTGGTTGCAAAGCCCGACGCGGGTTCTCCTGCCAGCGGCGCTGTTCAACGCCCTCCTGACCCCCATTTTCTATCTGCCCGTCCGCTGGGCCACCACGCTGTCGGAGATGGTAAGGCCAAGCATGCGCGTTCCGGGCTAGGGGAGCGGGAGATGGATTGGTTCGGTGGCGAACGGCGCTGGCGCTCGCAAAAGCCTAAACGCAGGGAAGACGCCTATACCCCCGGACGCAAATTCCTCCTTCTCCACATCCTCATCGTTCTCCTGTTCGCCATTCTGACGATACAGCTTGTGCGAATGCAGGTCTTCCAGGGCGATGATTACCGGGCCCAGGCTCAAAACAACCGCCTGCGGGGGCTACAGGTCCTGCCCATGCGCGGCCTCATCTACGACCGCAACTACGACGTCGACCGCCCGCTGGTGGAAAACGTAGCCAGCTACTCAGCGGTGATCGTGCCCGCCGACCTGCCAGCGAAGGAGGAGGCAGCCGTTTTCGGCCGCCTGGAGAGTCTGCTGGGCATACCCGCCCAGGAGATGGCCCAGCGGGTGAGGGAAAGGCGGGAGGACGGCGATCCCTACGAAGCGCTGGTTATCAAGGACGAGCTGGACCGCGAGACGGCCCTGATCCTCAAGGAGCTGACCTCTTACCTGCCTGGGGTCGACCTTCAGGTGGAGGCCCGTCGCAATTACCTCAGTGGCGACCTGACGGCCCACATCCTGGGCTATGTGGGCCGCATCTCGGCCGAGGAGTATGCAGACCTGAGAGACGAGGGCTACATCCTTAACGACCGGCTAGGGAAAACGGGCATAGAGCTCGTCTACGAGGACATCCTGCGGGGAGAGCCGGGGAAGAAACTGGTGGAGGTGGATGCCAGCGGTCGCCAGCAAGACGTTCTGGACTCGCGGGCCAGCCAACCCGGCCAGAACGTAGTTCTGACCATAGACCTGGAACTGCAGCGGATGACCGCCGATGTCCTACGCGAATTCATGGGGGCCTCCGATAACGCGGCGGCAGTGGTGATGGACGTGCACACGGGCGAGATCCTGGCGATGGTGTCACTGCCCACCTACGACAACAACCTGTTCTCTGAGACCCTCGGCCAGGAGGAACTGGACGCCCTTCTGAGCGAGCCAGGCAAGCCTCTGGTGAACCATGCCATCGCCGAGATGTACCCGCCGGGCAGCAGCTTCAAGCCGATCACCGGCCTGGCCGCCCTCCAGGAGGGGGTAGCCACCACGAGCACCACCATCGTCAGCCACGGCTACATCACTGTCACCAACGAGTACGACCCGAGCGTCGTATACGTATTCCACGACTGGGCTGCCCTGGGCCCTCTGGACTTCTACGGCGGCATCTCCTGGTCCTCCGACATCTATTTCTACTACCTGGCTGGCGGCAAGCAGGACGAGGGCTTCCAGGGCCTGGGCGAGGAGAGGCTGGCCCGCTACGCTCGCTCCTTCGGGCTGGGCGAACCGACGGGGGTGAGCCTGCCCGGGGAATCGGCCGGCCTGGTGCCGGACGCGAAGTGGAAGGAGCGGACCGTCGGCGAGATGTGGTACGTGGGCGACACCTACTACTTCGGCATCGGTCAGGGCTACCTGGCGGTGACGCCCCTTCAGCTCCTGGATGCCGTCGTGGCCATCGCCAACGGTGGCGAGCTGCTGCGGCCGCAGCTGGTAAAGGAGATTCGGGACTGCCACGGCAACGTGGTGGCCACCTTCGGCAAGGAGGTGCGACGACGGCTGCCGGTGGACGAGGACTACCTGGCCGTGGTGCGGGAGGCCATGCGTCAGTCGGTGAGTACGGGGATAGCCGGGAGCGCCAAGGTGCCGGGAGTGGAGGTGGCCGGCAAGACGGGGACGGCCGAGTTCGGTTCGCCCCAAGAGGACGGAGGCTACGAGACGCATGGCTGGTTCGTAGGCTTCGCCCCTTACGAGAACCCCGAGATAGCGGTGGTGGTGTTCGTGCAGCGAGGAGGCGGTGGCCAAAATGCCGCCCCTGCCGCTGCTCGTATCCTCGACTATTATTTCCACCAGCGCTATGTAGCGGAGCAGGAGGCGCCCTAGATGATCCAGTGGCGTGCTGTTCGCCACCTCGACCCGTGGATCGTGCTCGTTGGCCTGGCTTTGGCTGGCTTCGGCGCTCTCCTCATCTATAGCGCTTCTCTTACCAGCTACCCGGAGGGCATTCAGGGGCTATCTCACCCGACGGTGCGTCACCTCACCTTCGCCGCCCTGGGCCTGGTGGTCGTTGGCCTGGTGGCCTGGCTAGACTACCGCCTGCTGGGCCAGATCACGCCCACCCTGTACGCTGTGGCCCTGGCTCTGCTGGTGGGCGTTCTGGTGGTGGGGACCGAGACCTATGGCGCCCGGCGATGGCTGGACTTCGCGGGGGTATCGATCCAGGCCTCGGAGGTCGCCAAGCTGCTGGTGATCATCGTTCTGGCCAAGTACCTGGCCGACCGCCAGCTGGAGATAGGGCAACTGCGGACCTTTCTGGGCTCGTTGGCTATCGTGGCCGTGCCCACGGCACTGGTCTTCCTCGAGCCCGACCTGGGTACGGCTATCATCTTTGGTGCCGCCTGGCTGGGCATGGTGGCGGTGGCCGGCATTCGCCCCCAGCACATCCTGGTCTTCCTGGCCACCCTGGCGCTGTCCACCCCCTTCGTGGTGGTGGGCCTGATGGGCGACTACCAGCGAGAGCGCATCGCCACCTTCCTCAACCCGGCGCTCGACCCCCTGGGCGGCGGCTTCAACATCATCCAGGCGGAGATCAGCGTCGGCTCGGGCGGCATCTTCGGCAGGGGGCTCACCGAGGGGACGCAGACGCAGCTGGACTACCTGCAAACCCCCAGCCGCGACTACATCTTCAGCGTGCTGGGCGAGGAGCTGGGGCTGGTAGGGGCGCTGCTGCTGTTCGCTCTGTTTGCCTTTCTGCTGTTCCGCGGGCTGAGGACGGCAAGCCTGGCGCGAGACCCGTTCGGCCGCCTCATCGCCACCGGCATCGTGATCATGATCCTGTTTCAGGTGTTCATCAACGTAGCGGTAAACATCCGCCTGCTGCCGGTGACGGGCATCCCCCTGCCGTTCATCAGCGAGGGGGGAAGCTCCATCCTGATGTTATTCGTAGCCCTGGGCCTGTTACAGAGCATCCTCTTACGCCACAAGCAGATCGAGTTCTGAGCGAGGCGAGAGCGGTAGGAGCCTTGTGTCCGTGAGCCGCCGATGTAGACTACCCCGCCCACTACCGCCGGGGACGAGTAAGCGCCGCTGCCTGCGGCTAGTGCAATTCGTGCAGAATGGGTCCCTTTATGAGTTGCTCTCCCCCTTCTTGCTGCACAAAGGCTGATTGCTCAGAGGCAGGCTACTCCAGATGAAAGCTGTGAATCACCTCGTCCAGAGCTGCCTCATCCTGTTCAAAAGTGGCAGGCATGCTGAAACCCATGACCCAGAAAGCCTGAGTTCCCTGAATTACAATCACAAACTTGGCTTTGAGAGCGTAGCCCTCCATCGTGCCGCTGAACACGATCTCGTAGGCTGGGGTGCCATCGTCCAGCGTTATCTCGCCTTCGGAAACCAACTCATAGTCACCCCAGATTTGACCTATATCCTGGCTTAGCTGCGATCCATACTCGGCAAGGGTGGTTCCCTCCTCCACTGCCTGTATAGTAACACTCACACTGGGGAGACCCTCCGCAGATGCGAGTGACATGATTTCTTCGGGACGACTTGTAGGAGCCTCCATCCATCCTGCGGGGTAGCTTATGGAGAAGCCGTGCTCAGCGCTCGTGTAGGTGCCTGCCGGGCCGGGAGTTGGGGCGACATAGGTATAGGTTGGCAGTAACCTGAAGCTATCCATTACGGCACCTACTAGCTCTTCCTGCTGGTCAAAAACGGTAGGCTCTCCCCTTACCCCAACCCAAAAGACCTGCTTCTGCCGCACCAACATGACGTACCTGAATTTCTCGACTTTCCCGGCCCCGATGTCTCCTTCGCCCACCATTTCATAGCCGGGGGTGTCTTCGCCTATGGTAACGTCACCCTCCGAGATCAGCTCGAACTGGGGCGTGTCTTCCAGATATGCTTTGCTTTCTGATACAGCGTCGGCCAGGGCGATCTCTTCGGTCCTGTACTCCAGGGACATATCCACGGTGAGACGTCCTTCAGGGTCTCTGAACTCGATAAGGAAATACGCCCCTAGCCCCTGTGTCCTCTCGGCCCACCCCTCAGGATATTCGATGGAAAAGCCGTGCTCCGAGCTCTCATAAAGGGTCATGGGTATGAGCGTAGGTGTTGGAGTTAGGTCGCCTTCCCCGCCACCGCAGGCACTCAGCACCGCCAGGCAGATGGCAAACAGAAAGGCTATTGCCACGCTCGCTATCCTCATTGTGCTGCCTCCATCCTCGGTATCCGTCTTCAACTCACAGCGACCCTCCATCCTACTCGCAGGCGCAAGGTTTGGCAAGGAGGCAGGTGGAGCAGCGAGAAGGGTTTCGCGGGCTCTAGGCGAAGGCCAGGCGGATGGCCTCGCGCAGGCTGGCGGCGGGGATAAGCTGCATGCCGCTGGCCGGTGCGCCTCGGCGCAGGGCCGCCTGGGGCAGCAGGCAACGGGCGAAGCCCAAGCGCTCGGCCTCGGCCAGGCGCCGCTCCATCTGGCTCACCGAGCGCAACTCGCCCGAAAGGCCCACCTCACCGATGGCCACCAGGTCGCGGGGCAGGGCAGCGTCGCGATAGCTGGAGGCGATGGCCAGGGCCAGGCCCAGGTCGGCCGCCGGCTCGTGCACCCGCAGGCCGCCCACGACGTTGGCGATGATGTCCTGGCTGCCCAGGGCCAGGCCCACTC
>Ga0209979_1003090_pt1 | contig 15089 bp, 17 predicted proteins | sample AnhtaG_FD_183114 | JGI IMG/M metagenome (GOLD analysis project Ga0209979, IMG submission 183114) | Deep subsurface microbial communities from Anholt, Denmark to uncover new lineages of life (NeLLi) - Anholt_01485 metaG (SPAdes) (version 2) | ecosystem: Environmental > Aquatic > Marine > Oceanic...
ATGTCTCCGAAGATGATAAAGGCGATGGCGGCCACCGCCACGATCTTATCGAAAACCGCTATGGCGACAAGGGAGGTCACCAGAAGATATGTCCCCCCGGTGAAGTGGCCTTCTTCGTGGTCTCTCAAAATCGGACCGATCAGCTTTCTCTGCACCCCGTAGCCGAACCAGTGGTTAAACCTCATCAAATCCAAAAACAGGGACACCGCCGCTATCGGGGCCAGGATGAGAAGGGCAAGCTCCTTTGACACGAAGAAATATATGATCGGAATGGATAGGGAGACGAAATGTACTCCCTTTCTTATGCTCTCTTTGAGGAACGACAATGCCATTTTCGACCGGACCGGACCTCCCTACAGAGTAAGGCCGTCAGCAAAGAAACCAGGTTGCGGCATGAATATCAAGTAGATTCTGCGGAGTTCTCTCCCAAGGTGGAAATCTTTTTGATCTGTTTAATCCAACTGCTCGTCTCCCACCGCAGGTGGGTCGCCTACGGGCGTGGGGCGGTCTGTGAACCGTGAACTGTCAACGGTGAGCAAATCGCCGGTGGCGCCGTGACCTCCCACCGGAGGTGATTCGCCTCTGGCGACCGGCGGACTGACAATGCAATTCCTCCCGCGTAGGTCGAGGGATTCATCTTCTGAAACAGATGCGAACAGGTCGGACATTTCCCACGATCCCATACGAGTCCGCACGACCGAACGGACCTGCTCGACAAGCCTTCGAAGAATCTCCCTATCTACTACCTACTATCTACTACCTACTGTTTTTTAGAGAATTTCTCGTCCAGCGGGTTTTTCATATTCGGTGAGGCTTTTCTACGTATGGCCGCCTGGGCCGCTCTCCGGGCGGTCTCCTCAGAGACCCCGGTGATTCTCCTGATCTCATCCACAGCGACATCAAGCCACTCCAGCCAGGGCTTGTCGGGGTACCTCGTCGCCAGACAATCGGTAACGTCGTCGGCGATGATCAGCAGATGCTCTGCGACGTTCTTGTTCGTATTCGACTTCAGCGTAGGCACCAAGAATTTCTTGCTCAACCACGCAAGCACTGTCAGAGACACAAGTCCGATAATCTCCATTAGAGACTCCTTCAAGACCGGAACAACCCCATCTGAAACCCCAGCGTGAGCCGTTCCCGCTAAGAGCAATAAGAGCATAACTGGACCGGCTATCTTTTTCATCATAATCCTCCAAACAGAGGGAAGCTACCCTCCCATCTCCTATCTCCTATCTCCTATCTCCTGTTTCCTGTTCCCTGTTCCCTATCTCCTGTTCCCTGTCTACTGTCTACTACCCACTAACCTTGGCACTTGGATATGCATATGCTCTCCTCTGCCAACATCGTGATGAATGAAGCGGATTCCCCAATCTCCGTACCAGTATTCGATCCAGTTCTGTTGTCCTAAGATTTCCTCAGCGGTGAAGCCGCGGCTGCGCATATCCACGGCTCCACAGGGAGAGTCGAGGTGTCTGCTCGGTTTCAGGCAACCGTAGATTTCTCTTTGTCGTTCGGGGGTTCTTCTCACCTCCGTAACGACCAGGTTCTTCCCAGCGGTGCGAGAAACGAAACCCGCTAACTCCAAGATCATCCCCCGCAGCCGCGCGTCCATCCCCTCGTGGGAATAGAACTGCTCTTCCAATGCGGGCCTCTTGAATAGTAATCCCATTTTCTTAAAGGTAAACAATTTCCCAAATCCCCTTTTGGGCGGAAGGGAGCGGGGTGGCCCTGTTCCCTGTCTACTGTTTACTGCCTACTGCCTACTGTCTGCTATTTGCTGTCTTTCAACGGGAAGGAGGATTCACGACCCTGTTCGTCATGGACGCCCTCGTCCGTGACGTTTATCAGGTATAGGATGAGGGCATCCTATACCAACAGGGCGGGGTGGCCCTGTTCCCTGTCTACTGTCTGCTGTCTTTCACCAGGTGAGCTGCCAGCTACTCTGCTGTGGCACCGTCACCTTCTTGCGCAGCACCGCTCCGGAAGAATGGTAGATGATGAACTCATACTGGGTGTCGTCAGGTGTCAAAACTGCGTTGGGATAAAGGTCCAGATACCAGTATCCTGAGGTGTCGCTGGTAGTGGATTGATGGTATGGTGATATAATGGTCGATTCGTAACGTAACGGCACCCGGTTTATCTTTGCGGAGATGGTTATAGCCGCCAGGCCCTCACCGGCGAGGCCGTATATCCATCCGTATACCCGGCACAGTTCGGGCTCGGGTGGCTCCCCGGGATCGAATGTCGTTGCCCAGACGGTATCATTGACGCTTCCAGCGACGATGATGGTATCGGGCAGCGGAGCAAACACCTGCCCTGCTTTCCAGGACCAGAGCTTGTAGGTGCCGGGGTCGAGTGAGAATATCGCTTTCCCCTCTGAATCGGTGTAGGCTCGGGCCGCGGTGGCATTCTCGGAGTTGTTCATAACCCGTATGAAGGCCGCCTGTATTGCGGTGGTGTCCTCGATGGTGAAGGCGTATAACGAGCAGGCATGAGCGCCACCGCCCGTTATTGTGACCACTTCACCATATATCAAGCCCACGGTGTCGCGAACAATCGCAAGGGTGCCCTCCTCTCGCTCGATGCTGTCTGCGGTGACCGCAGCGATTTGAGAGATACTGCCAGAGGAGACCAGAGCGCTGTCACCTTTGGCGAAGAGACCTCCTTCGACCACCTGATAATTGCCGGAGAAGCCGGGATAGCCGGAGCCCCGGAAACAGACCCGGTCGAGGGTATACTGTCCGACATCGCCGTTGGCATTTGAGGCTCTGATGCGGTATTCGAAATATCCCAGGCGCAACTTCCGGATGGCGTTATCAGAGCCTTTCCAGGTGACGGAATCAACCAGGCTCTCTTTATAGAAGCGTAGAATCAGAATGCTATCCGGATCGGCGAGATTGCCGGTGACGCCATTGCTGAGAGTGATGAAGTTGATCCTGACGGTGTCGGCGGGAGAGTTCCCGTTGCCGTAAATACCGTAGTATTCGGCGCTGCTCACTTTGTGAAGAAGCAATGCCAAACAGATAGTCAGGGTGGCCAACAAGAGCTTCGAGGTGAAGCTCTCTTTGTGGGCGAAAACTGACCTCTTCATTGTCAATCCCCTATCGCAAATCAAAAAGGTTAGCTTCTGTCTTCGGGAGTGGAGTTATCGTAGAATTAGCTACGGCAAGTCCGGGGAGCGCAGATAACCGATTTTTCGGACGAAGCGATTGAGGAGGCGGTATGCCTCCATCTGATAGCTGTTAGCTAAGACACTCCACGATTCGGCTAAAGCTCCGGCGGTGCTGTTGCGGGGCGAGAGGGAAGCGACCTCCCCGGCCTTGATACGACAGAGTATCGCCACCGCCAGATAGGTCTCCGCGGTCACCAGCGCCTGGTCGGTAGAATCGCCGTATTGTTCGTCGATGTATTTGACCACCTTGTCGGCGGCTTCGGTGATGGCGTTGACAATCACATCATCGTTTAAGAACCCGTATTCCACGGAGTAATCCACCAAAACCCATTGCCCCTCCTCGATGACGCCGCTCGGCTCCCTGGTGATCAGAGCGGTGGTGTAATTGATCTTGTAATCCTGATCCCTTTGGTAAGTGCGGTAGTATAGATACCACACCGTCACCGTCGCCCCTCCGGGAATCGAACCGGTCGTGATTCGCTTGATAGTCCCGTCATCGTAGTCAACGGTGTAATCGACATTCTCCTGGTAGATGGTGTTCATGGAGCTGTTGTCGGCCACCACCACGCTGTCATACACCAGCTCCTGATCCGGAAGGGAGATCTGTTCTAGGAGTCCGAAGCTCCCCTCAAACTGCACCGGCTCATTTATCTCTTTGGCCTTCACCTTCTCGGAGGCCGGCAGCAGGTTTCCCATTTTCAACCGGCAACTCTTCCCGCTTACGAGGTGTAAAGGCTCATTCTCTATATCTTCAGAGCCGAGGTGGTGTTCTATAAGATGTTTTTTCACGAATTCGATATTTGTGAAGGCCATAGCCAGACCTCTCTTGAATCTTCGTTATTGCTCAAAAAGGGTAGCAGGTTATACAGAGCTAGCTCATCTCGACTATCCACAGGTCCACCAATCCAGTTTTGGAGGCCTCATCTTTAGCGATCCTGAATCCGGTCTGGTTTTCGGAGCCCACCTGGAAACAGCGGACCTCGTTTTTGGCAAGGATGATAACCTTGGGGTTTGCGATTGTATCCGGAAGCGGGTTCCCCTTGTAATCGAAAAGATGGCTGAAGGTCACCTCCTGGTTTAAGCCTCCCAGGAAGGCTCGACCGAGGAGGATCCTCTTGGCGCCGGAAGCCGATTCAGTGAAGACGATCGAAGCCTCCACACTGAAGTAGTCCCCCCAGACTCTGAAATTCTTGACCAGCCAGCTTTTGTGTCCACGAAGGTAGTCTAAGGTGATGTTCATCTCAAACCTCGAAATTCTTTTGGAGCGGAAAGTTCACGCACTTCTCTGTCCATAGATAGCTGCTCAACCGTCAACGACGTTGATGTAGTCGGCGTCGGAGATGGCGGTGATCTGACTTCCCACCGGCGCCACGTTGAAGGGGGTGGCGGTCTTGGCCCGCACCCAGTATTTGGTCTCTCCATTGACGCTCTTGATCTGCCAGTCCGAAGGACAGGAGTATAAGTCCTCCCACAGATAGACGATGAAGTTGCCGGTGAAGTGATAGGCGCCGGAGTAAGGGGTGAAATCCTGCCAACTGCTACCGTTCCAGTACTGCCATTCCACCGTCCCGATGGTGCCGCCGGTCGAGAGAATGGCGTGCACCACGCTGAACGGTGCCTCCATCCCTAAATACAGAGTATCGTTGAGGTCCTTCACTAACGCCCCGGAGGTGGGGTGATAGACATCCGCGGAGGTGGTATCGCCGGCCTCGGTGGTGCGGTCGTTGTATTTGCTGGGGGCATCGTCATCGTAACAGAAGACCTTGTCAAACAACCCCAGGGCTATCTCCAACGGCTCCGAAGATGAAAAGCTGTCCCCGGACTTATAGTTGTAGTGAAGTCGATCCTGAAGAGTTCCGTAATTCTTGGTGAAGAAGACGTAAGGCGTCACCCCAAAATACCTCAGGGAGGGGGAGGCGCTGTCCTCGAACTCTACCAGATGAAGTCCCGACCAGGCTCCGCCGTCGTATTCCTTGAAGCAGATTCCACCGACGGTGGGAGCTCTAAAGGCCACCCCAACTCTGTTTTCGGGACTGCTGTCGGAGGAGAACTGATCGTTGATGTAGCTGCTCGTATAGATGCCGACTTCATCCTCCCAACTCCCACCAGTCAGCGGACGGCAACGATAGGCCAAATACGAGCGGTTGTAAGTGTATATGCAGAAGAGCTTGCTCAGGGCGATCACCAGAGAGCTGTAGCAAGGGTATGGGTAACCGGAGGTGAGGGCCTCGCCGGGATCGTTGGGGCCCTCTCCCCAGGTCAAGCCATCGTCGACGGAGGATTTCACGTGCAGATAATGGCTCGCCTCCGGGGGAGCCACGAAGTAATTCCAGGCCACCCACAGTTTCCCCCCTTCCTCCCCTATTATGACCGGATAGTAGTTGTCCTGCTGGTCACAGATTGTAACCGGGCTTCCCCCAGACCACTCCCCGGCACCGAAGGTGATCTTCACAAACCTGAGAGCCATGTTGGTTTGCGCGGTGAAGACAAGATACAGGTTGCTGTCGGTGTCCATGAATGCCGAGAAAGGCTGGTTGGCGCTGCCATTCGTTATGGTTGTCGACTCTGACCAGGAGGTGTAGGGCGGGTCCGACCAGCTGCATGCGATGGTGTTGGCGTCTTTGCAGTAGAGGGCAATCAGGCGGTCGACGAAGTTCCCACCCTTCACCCTGAAGAGCTTCCGCTGCGGCGATATCCCGGTGCCGTAAAAGGAGGTGACGGTATCAATCAGTCTCTGCATGATAGCTTCTCCTGAGGAGGTGGGGCGGGAGACTCACTCCCGCCCGCGCTGCTCTTAACTCCAGGTTATGTCCAAAACCTTGCTGGCGTCCTCGACGATCTTGGCGTAGGCCACGGATTCGGAGATGACCGCCTCCTCGATCTTTTGCTCCACCACCTTGTCGTATTCCACCAAAAGCGGCTGCGAGAAAACCTCCTCCATGGCGAAACGGTTGTCCAATCCTAGGATGTAATCGCTGGGGATCTCGTCACACCTCACCAAGCTGGTGCCCAAAGGAGAGATGATCTCTCCGGTCTTCTGGAACTTGAACCCCGCCATGGGGTCTTTGAACTCCTCCATGGTCAGGATGGTGCGAATCTGGTCCTTGTGGCAGATCAGGGTGTTGAGCTCGAAGGGATAGAGCTCGTTCCAGAATTTGATGAGGTCGTCGTAGTCTAAGGTGCCGGAGACGTCGGTGTTTATCACCTCCGCGGGGTTGGAGTTGCCGTCGCCGCTTATGATGGTGTTGACCAGAAGGGCGTTCTTGTCCTGCTGCAGCCGGAAGCCCAAATACCACAAGAGGACTTTGAATTGGGCGGTGGTGCGATAGCGCAACGCCTTGTAAGAGGCCTTCAAGGTCAAGCCGTAATCCGGTATGACGATGGTGTGTTTCTGTTCCGCCACGATGACAGAGGGAAGCTCCGCGGCATCTCCGACCGGACGCAGGGAGAGCTCGGTGTCGGTGGCGGAGGTGTCGATGTAGAACGGCGTATAGCGACTGCTATTGATGATAGTGGAGCTTGCCACCAGGCGATTCAGCTCCGGGCGCATCTTTTGTCCCCTGCGGATCTCCCGCATGATGAACTCCGGCAACAGGCCCGGGGCCTCCCGGTAGAAAAGCTCCACCGCGGAGGGATTCTTGCCGGCGGTCTTGATTCCGGCCATCGCCAGCTGCCGCTCGAAGGCATCCAGGGGGGAATCTGGTTGACTGGGGTCGTAGTTCTCGGACTCCAAAAGCTCGCTGACAGTCATTCCCCGAGACTGTGCCTCTAAGTAAGTATCTCTGTCGATCTTGAGCTGTTTGGCCCGGGAGAGATCGACATACCTTTGAGGTTCTCTCTGTTTGATCTCATCCTCGACCGAGAGGACCCGACCGTAACTATCTGCAAATTCAGCTAAGTTCATATTCTGTTCTCCTCACCGGGGGCTATAAGAAGCCTCCGGCTGAAAAAGTTGTCAGTTTGCCGGCCTCAGCTTGGCTTGTGGCAGGCAGGATGATATGAGCATTCCCGAATGATCGCAGTGGGAAGCTCGAACGGTTTAGTTCAGTATCAGGGTGATCTCAGTGGTGCCGTGAACCGCGATGACGGTGCCCCGGGCGACGTTTCCGCCGGCGGGGTCATTGCCCGCCAGGGCTGGGGCCTGCTTGACGCTGCCGTCTCCATCGACCACCACTCTATCGCCCAACTCCGGCACCGTTGTGGTGGCAGGCAACGTGACCACGCCTCCCACCTGCACCGTGGCGACGCGTTTGCCTTGATCGGCATCGGTCAGGGTCAAATCCGCCAGCTTCCCTAAGAGAACGTCTCCATCGCTGCCGAAACTGACTTCGTAATCGTCGCTGATGGCGACCGCTTTTCCGATGTCTTCGTCCTTGAGGTCGTCAACATCTCCGGCCTGATAGATTTCGAAGGTGGCGAAGACCGCCCCCACGTTTTCTAAGTTCTGATCTCTAACGCTCATTTCCGTCTCCTATTCTGAGTTATTCTCTGTCCTATCGTTGAGCGGCGACAGCGCCGCCTGAAATTGTCAGGCAGGAATGCCTGACCTGTCATTTCGGTCAGGCAGCAATGTCCGGCCTATTCCTAATATTACATCCCTAATAGGCTGGGCTTTTCCGCCGGGGACTGCCCGAGGCAGTCAAGCGGATCAGCATCTGGCTGACCAGCCCAGCGCTCAAATATGCATGGGGCAGCAATGCCAGACCCTTTACTTGAATTCAGAGGTGGTGAGATAATCGTCCTCGGTCGACTTTTCCTGGTGTGACCCCGGTCGATTCGGCAGAGAGCGATTGAACTCTGAGGTCGCCTCTTTTTTCAGCAACTTCAGATCCTCGTAACTCAGATCCGGGCTGTCTAAAAGCTTAGTGATCATGGAGGCCGAGGTGGTCTCCCCTTTCACCTTCGTGATGGCGGAGAGCATCCTTCTCACCTCACCTTTCACATCCTCGGTGATTCTGACAGCTAAGGAGCTTTTTTCGCGAAGATCCACGAGCGCTTCCCTGGCCATCTCCAGATCCGAGATCAGGGCATCGAAGTCGATCAAATCCAGGCTTTCAGCTTTTAGAAACCTGGTGTAATCTCCAAGCCTTTCAGCGATATCTTTGGACATTTATTCCTCCACTATGCCGGAACAATCCTCTCATTCCCCTACCTACTACCTACTCACCACTAACCACTCACCACTCACCTTTCCTGGTTTGATATTCGATTTTCATCAACCGAGTGTTGATCTGTTCCCTGAACTCGAAGAACTCCTCCTTGGTGATGAATTTGCTGTTCAGGAGCACCTCGATGTTGGACAGTCTTTTGTCCAGCTGGTCGACGTTGGCGGCTTCGGCTTTGTTTGCGAGGTCAAGCCTTATGCCACCTATGGTGGTGTAGTAGGCCGCTAAAACTCCGCAGACCGTGACCAGAAAGGCAACCGCGAACTGTAACAGCTCCCTTTTGCCCAGGAATTTGACGTTATTCTTCATCTTGAGATTGCATTCTGTAAAAAAGCCAGCGGAATTTCTCGTTGATGATCACTTTTCGAAAACGGAAATCCCCGCTCAGGTGTGGAGACAGAAACTGTATCTCCATTAGGTCCCGATTAAGACGGGTAGGTGCTATCTCTTCCGGAGGAATAGTAACATCTTCGACCGGAATCTCATCCTTTTGTTGCCCCGGTCTGCCGTCCTGCAAACACAAATCTGCTAAGAAGCATCTCCCCTGTCTGATTCTCTCTTCATATCCGGAGGGCAGAGCGAACTGATATCTATTCCCGTTGACGGAGAAGGAGAAACGGAATCTCTTGTCCTCTTCTTTCGGGACTTGACCCGGCGGCTTTTGACCCAGGTAGCCCTGCAGCGAGAAGAACTCTAGCTCCTTGGTGATCCTGGTATTTGGAGTGGCGCCGCGGTAAACTAAAGAGGTCTCCAGAATCTTTTGAACGCCACGGTAGTTGAAATAAGCGGTCTGGAGCTCACCCGAGGGGCCTCGATACTTACGGAAGGGTATATGTTTGCATTCTCGTATGTCCTCACCGCAGATGCTGCACTCCGGGGTGGTGAAGCTGAAGCTGATGGAACACTCCTTGTAGATGCCGGAATCGATGTTGGTTTTTAAGTCTTCCCCCTCCTTGGTCCCTTTGGCCCAGTAGAAATAGACCTTCACCCAGGAGGTGACCTCTCCCTTTGCGGAGCTATTCGCCCTCTCCACGACCGCGTGGAAATTTCTCGCCACTGGAAGCTTTTCTTTGGAATGACCGACCATCACCGGGGTGTCGACAAGCAGTGCCGCGATGCGATCGTGCTCCTCCGGAGGGAAGCGACCGCCGCAGTTGTTCACCGAGTCGGAGACTATGTACATGGCCCGGATATGAACCTCCCCGTTTTTCACCGGGCGGGGTGGCCGGATGCGTCTGTTTATGAGGTCTATCAGCTCCTCCTCTTTGGAGGGGCTTTTCGTTCCCGCCTCTAAACGTGCTTTTAGCTTACCGTTCAACTGTGTCAATTTCGCCTCCAAGTGTCTCTCCACCCTATACCCTCTCTTCAGAAACAGCATACAATCGATGGTGTTTTCCCGCAGTGCGGTCGGGAGTTTTCTCCGCACAGAAACTGTCAGAAAACGCTGCGCTCCGGTGCTGACGCAGTTGAAGACCTGTCCCATGTTTCCTTTCACCTGCTTACTGTCTGCTGTTCCCAGTGGTGTCAGGAGTTTCCTCCTGACACCTGCAATCAGGTGGAAACACCTTACTGCACCGGAGCTGTCTACTGTTTGCTGTTTGTTATCTATGGAAATCTAAAGGCCATACGGCTCGTGTGAGTTTCCGCTACAGGCCGTTTCCGGGGCAAGAATGCCCCGGCTATTCCCAGGTATTCGCTCTACTCGTATAGACCAGGCTTTCTAGCCCGGCTTTCGAACCGGGCAAAACCTCTACCAACAGCTAGGGTGGGGGTTGAACCCCCACCCTCAGGCGGGCAGGGGTACAACCCCTGACCGAGCTGGGATGTGTCCCCTGTTTACTCCCTACTGTTTGCTGTTTGCTACCTATGGAAACCTAAGGGTCAGACAGCTCGTATGAGACTCCCCGTCCGATGCCCAAAAGGTCACGGATGAGGGCATCCGTGACAAACAGGTTGACTGAAAACCTGTCTTCTGTTTCCTGTTTCCTGTCTCCTGAAAACCAGGCGCAGAGGAAACCAACCTCCTCCCATGAATTGCCTCCCTCTTCAGAGGCAGCATACAATCGGTGGTATTTTTGGTGTTCATTTCCCATACAGAATATGCAATCGTATTCGTACCACCCTGCCTGTGACAAGAAGGGTGAAAAGACTTGCAGTGGGATCAAAAAACATACAACTCTATCTCTCCTAATTTCATCTATAACATAGGTTTATCTTGAGGGTGGAAAGTCAAGGCGATGGCACGTTCCTTGCTGAAAAAGAAGCTCGAACTGAAACTTCAGTTCAGAGATGAGGAGTTATCGATGAAAAGAATCTACCTACTTTCGTTCGCTTTGGCGACCTTGCTGTTCTTCGGTTCTCCGCTTTACGCCTTCGATTTCCAGTATTACAATTTCGGGAGTGACCCCTTCACCGCAGACAATAACACCAGCCCGATATGTTATCCCAGTGGGATCGGATACCAGCCTTCGCCGGGTAACAACCCTCAATGGGAGGGGGGCGAGAAGTTCGACTACGAGGGACTCTTTGCTCAGCTTGACATGAATTACATCCACGTGGCGGTCACCTCCTCTTTCGGGGACATTGCCCATTCCACCGGCTGGAACCAGGATTATGCCGCTGGGGATTTGTTCTTCAGCTTCCAAGGGGACGACCGGCTGTTTGCGGTGGACATCACCGATGCCACCCTGTGGGAGGTCGACACCTGGTTGGGAATTACGGATCGTCCCGGCACCTATTATGACTATCCGGACATCCGGGATGCGGTCGGGGCCTGGACCATTGGGACCGGTACCAACCTGGGAGAGGTCGATATGCTTCTCAGCTTCTGGGACGATCTGGAGTCGAACCCCATCTGGAACAACGAGCGCGACACCTACCTGAGGGAATTTCGCATCCCGGTCTCGGCCCTGGAAATCACTCCCTATTACGGGCAGACGGCCTCCTTTCACAACACTCTGGAGTGCGGCAACGACATGATCGAGATGGGAACAACGGTGGTGCCGGAGCCGGCGACGCTCTTACTTCTGGGAGGCGGCCTTCTCGGTCTGGGAGGCTTTTCAAGATTTCGCAAGAAAAGAAAATAAGATATCCGCCAGGAGGCGGTGTTCTCTCCTCACTCCTTGTGGTAGCGCCATAACCCTCCTGATTGCCGTAGCAATCTTCTTGGCGCCATGCCGGGGTTAATCCCCGGCATTTTTTTGTGCCTGATTATCTGATCTCCATAGATTCGGAGGGCTCTGTCGAGCTACTTTCTATGATAATACAAGGTGGACGCACTTCCGGCTGAATTCTGACTGCGAAGGGTAGATTTTAGTCAAGGGCCGATTGAGAATCGTCCGAAGTTCCTCTGAATCTAGGTCCCGACTTCGACGGTGCTGATCGCGGACTTGGGAAACCGTAGCCAACCTCACGTGTTTAGTAAGGAAAACTTAGTTTGCTTGAAGGCTATAGAACTAGAAGAAGAGGTCGACATTTTAGCTGGGGGTAGTCAAATCCCTATACTGCATTTCGGCACCCAAATCGAGTTCTGAGAGAGGCAGAGTGAAGCGCCTATGATAAGAATCCTTTCGCCCCGTTGGCTTCGCCGCAAGCTCAAACATTCTTCGCACCTGCCCACTCTGGCTACCATCGAACCCACGACCAGGTGCAACTGCAGGTGCCTGTATTGCCGGGCACTGATATCAAAGACCGACCTGGATTTACTGCACGGCCGCGATATGAGTCTGGAGGAGTTCGATATTGTCCTGAGCAAGTTGCCGTTCATTCGGACATTCGAGTTTGTGGGCTTGGGCGAACCCTTCTTGCACCCTCATCTCTTTGATATGATCGCCAGGATAAGCCGGCGGGGAAAGCGCACCTGTGTGAGCACCAACGGCACCATTCTGGATGAAGATGCTTGCGCCAACGTCATCGGGTCCGGTCTCGACTTCCTGCGGGTCTCGATAGACAGCACGGATCCCGATACATTTGCGAAGCTAAGGGTGGGTGCGGAGCTCGAGAGGGTGAAGGCCGGTGTGAGAAGGTTGGTGAACGTTAAGAGGAGAATGAAATCCAGAACCCCTCGTCTGATCCTCAGCGTTGTCGCCAGCCGCGAGAATCAAAGGGAGCTAAAGGATATTATCCGACTAGCACATACTCTGGAAATCCCGGTGGTACGCATAAGAAACCTCTATGCCCCTCTGCCGGAAATGCAGGCAAAAAGGATCCCGGACCTCGAAAACTTACAATTGGTCGAGGAGTTGACAGATTTCGCCAAAACCCTGCAGATTGAGCTGCACACCTTTGCGGAGGAGTGCTTGAGAGACCTCCGGGGTATTTACGTCACTGTGGACGGTTACGTCACCGCCTGTATTTTTGCATACTATCCGGAGAAGATCGAATTCGGAAATCTGTTGAAAGAGGGATTCAATTCAATCTGGAACAGTCCCGAATACAAGGAATTCCGGAGGACTTTCCCCGAGAAGACGCCACGCTTCTGTAAGCTCTGCAAAGGCCTCTCCACCGAGGAGGTAACGACCTCCGTCAAGAAGACCTCCAGCTACTCGCCTGTGGTCTAAGCGGAATTCTCCCGCTTTCTCTGATTCAGGATGCTTGAGTTTGAGTCGTTTGTTCGACAATCCGCCAATGCTTCACCTTCACGAAAACCGAGCGGACGACCCAACGAGTGGCGGAAGCCTTTGGGCTTCTAAAACCCTCTTTCACTTGACAGAGCCCGGATTTGCTCTCCCCCCTTCAAATCTCCGTCAAGCTGGCCACCTTCGGACTTACGACTACGATATTGTCGTGATACTGTCTCACATTCCATAGGGCCAAAGCCAGGGCCATGGCGGCATCGCAGTGGCTGTTATCCTCCCAGGTCAACTCCCGGAGCTCGTCCTGGAGGGTCCACACCGCTCCCTGGCCAGTGATTTGCTCTACATACGGGCAGGCGACGCCGCCCATCACGAAGGCCTGCTCTAAATTTGCGAGCAACTCCGCTTTGGCCTTGCCACCTCTTTCGCCGAAGTTGAATCCTCTGGCGCCTATGTCGGTCAACTCCGAGAGGACTACATCTCCTAAGCCGGTGGAATCGATCAGCGTTGGTCCCCGGTATCTCTTGAACCTCTCCCTTATTTTCTCATAGACGTAAGGCCAATCACGCTGAAATCTATCGAAAGCCACCAGTTGGTATGGCTTAGCGGTGATGTCGAGGGTTACACCGACGGTAAAGGTCCTCTTGCGCGCCAGATCCCAACCGTGACAATAAATGTGTCCTGGCAAGGGACCGGACAGTCCAGTGGTGTAACTCAAAGACCTCTGCAGATCCTTTTCCGGTATAATCCGTTCGAGGTCGTCGACGAACATGCCGTATATGTTCTGCTGGACTCTGGCGGAGGCGGAGGTTTCGATTCTCCTCTCCAAATACTGCTTGCTTATGTACGGGTTCTCTCTGGAGTCCCCGGTCTGCACATAGCCTCGGAAAGGGTTCTTCTCGAGCTCCTGAAATTTGCGGTAGAACCAGTCTTTCCCTTTGGGGGTGGAGGTGAAATCGATTACCCCCTCCCGGTCTGCCAGGCGCATCATGATCACATGTTCGACCACATACTCGGGATGAGGCTCATATGCCACCTCGTCGAAGTTGATGTAGTCGAAATCGTGCCCCAGGAGGTATTCCCCTCGGTTTTGCGAGGAGCGCGCCCACAAGACCGCGCCGTTGACGAATTCAATATGCGGGAAGGGGGTCTGGCGGATGTTTTTAACGAAGCTTTCCAGTCTCTTTTTGCCCCGAATCAGTCTTACGACTTTGTTGAAGACAATCCCGGCTTGGTCCTGAGTGATGGAGACATTCACCGCAGAGTAATGATCACAGGTGTCCCACTTAAGGGAGCGGATTTTGAAGAAACAGCGATGCAGAAGTTTTACTGCCTGCACCTGAGATTTCCCCCAGCGGTTGCCGGTGCAGAGGAGGTTTTCAGGTTTGTTGGAGTTTTGAAGCCAGCTCAACTGCCCCGGATGTGGTTCCACCTCCAGAAATTCCCTGGAGAAGAAAACTGGATCAATACAGGCTCGACGCCAGATGTTTCGACGATTCATAGAAAGTTAACCACAGACTCCTGGGCAAGACGAGCAGATGATAATCGATTGGGCCACCAGCCACCTCTTGCATGCACCTGGTAGCTGGACACAACTGCTGTTCGCCTAAATCGTCAGTTTGCCCAATGCCTCTTTTCTAATCTCCTCAAGGAGTTCCTTGAGCACCCCCTGATAATCTGTTCCCCCGCAGATCTTGTTTTTCAGCTCCACTGCTCTCAGCCCGTCGGCGATTTTGAGCTCCAGCTCCCCCTGTTTCAACTTCTCCATAGCCTTATCTCGGATGGTGTTAAAAAAGACTTCGTCGGCTGTGGTCTCCCTTCGGTGGGCTGCAAGTGTGTCGGCGGTCGAAATCCTCCTCTTTTGAGTGGAGAGGCAGACATCATTCTCGCTGACCGATTTGCCCTTCAGGCCGGAGACGACCCTCTTGGCGGCACTTTTCGCTCTCCTGCGAGCTACCTTCTTCACCGACTCAATAACCGCGGGTCTCTCAGCGATCGCCGAAAGAGAATCCTCCGATACTACCGCTTCCACTCTGGACAAAATCAACCCTCCAACTCTCTCTTTGCCTCTTCGACGGTGACCAGACCGGCCTCCTTCTTCTTGATGACGTTTTCGAGCTGAATCTTCTCCGCCTGTCTCTGCTGCAAAAGACCGAAGGTCTTGCGGTTGTCGAAGTG
>Ga0209979_1003091_pt1 | contig 15083 bp, 15 predicted proteins | sample AnhtaG_FD_183114 | JGI IMG/M metagenome (GOLD analysis project Ga0209979, IMG submission 183114) | Deep subsurface microbial communities from Anholt, Denmark to uncover new lineages of life (NeLLi) - Anholt_01485 metaG (SPAdes) (version 2) | ecosystem: Environmental > Aquatic > Marine > Oceanic...
TGCGGCGCCCAGGTGATGGCTGCCAGCGGCAAGACTGTGGCCGCTCTTAAGGAGGCGGGGGCCGACTTCCTGGTCTTCGATGTCGAGGCTACCAGCGCCGAAGCCCTCCTGGACACAGAGATGGGCTACGTCCTCGCCCTCGCCGGTGAACCGACCGATTCGTTCCTTAGAGCGTTGGATACCTTTCCCCTGGATGGCCTCTGGATCGATGATTGGCGGGGGCCGCTGACGGTGCATCGCCAGATAGAGCTCCGTCGCCTGCATCTTCTTTCTCGCACCCCCCTATTTGCTCCCGTTCGGCCGGACATCGGCCCCGCTGAGCTGCAGTGTCTGCGGGACGCTGGCGTGGTGGCCGTTGCCGTGAACGGGATGGAGGCCGGCGCCTGGCAGCAACTGGGCGACTTGCGCCAGGCCATCGATGGGCTACCGCCCAGGGCCCGGCGGCGCGAGGAGAGGCCGGCGGCAGCGCTGCCCCTTGGGCGGGAGCTGGCTCCTCAGGTCGAAGAGGAAGAGGATGAGGAGTTGCCGCCCGAGTGATTGCATGACCTCGATGTAGAGGTTGAAGCCCAAGGCCTACCATGGCCGGATAGGGCAACTGGAGCGGCTGAAATACGAGGGGCTCTGGCTGAAGGTCAGGGCTCTTGTTGTTCGCTGGCGAAGCCCCCTGCTATAATGCGGTAGCAAATCCTGGCAAACCTTCAGGTTAGACATGGCTAAGACCCAGAAACCGTTGATGGAAGCACAAGCGGTGAGCGCCCCGATGCCATCGGGGCGCTACCAGCGAATGGTGGCCAAGATCGGCACCAACGTCCTCACGGCGGGCACCGACCGCCTGGACCTGGAGGTGATGTCGTCCCTGGTAGGGCAGATCGCCCGTCTTCACCGCCAGGGGAGGGACGTGCTCATAGTCAGCTCGGGGGCCATCGCCTGCGGCCGACATCGTTTGGGCACCGCCAAGGAGGGCAAAGACATACCCTTCCGTCAGGTGCTGGCGTCGGTAGGTCAGACCTACCTCATGCAGGCGTACGATGAGCTCTTCGCCTGGCACGACATCGTGGTGGCCCAAACCCTCCTCACCAAGCGCGACCTGGCCGACCGCCAGGGCTACCTGAACGCCCGCAACACGCTCCTGGCCCTCCTCGACGTGAGGGCGGTGCCCATCGTCAACGAGAACGATGTGGTGGCGGTGGAGGAGATCGAGGGGGCCAAGATCGGCGACAACGATACCCTCTCGGCCCTGGTGGCCAACCTGGTGGATGCCGACCTGCTGGTGCTGCTCACCGATCAGGCCGGCTTCTTCAGCGCCGATCCCCGCCTCCACCCCGACGCTCGCCTCATACAACGGGTGGAGCGAATTGACGAGCAGATCGAGCAGCTTGCCGGCGAGAGGGGCGAACGTGGTGTTGGGGGCATGACGACCAAGATTCAGGCCGCCAGACTGGCCACCGCCGGCGGAACCCACGTGGTCATCGCCGACGGCCGCGAGAAGGACATCCTGGTGCGCCTGGCCGAGGGCGAGACCCTGGGCACCCTCTTCCCGGCGACGGTGGATCGCCTGGAGAGCCGCAAGCGCTGGATGCTGGCTGGCCTCTCCCTGAAGGGGAGCATCGTGGTGGACGCGGGGGCGGCCAGGGCCCTGCGCCAGGAGAAGCGGAGCCTTCTGCCAGCGGGGATACGCAAGGTGGAGGGACCCTTCGAGCGAGGCGATGCCATAGCCATCTGCGACAGCCAGGGACAGCGCATCGCCTGCGGCATCGCCAGCTACGGCTCCAGCGACATCGAAACCATTCACGGCCTCCGCTCCGAGCGCATCGAGGAAGTGCTAGGCTACCAGTACGGGGCGGAGGTAGTCCACCGCGACAATCTGGTGCTTCTGTAAGAGGATCCGTTGGAAAGGGGGCAGGCCATAGCCAGGAGTAGGTATGGGCTCCGTCGTTAAGAAGCGGCGCAAGAAGATTCGCAAGCACAAGCATCGCAAGATGCTGAAAAAGGCCCGCTGGCAGCGCAGGCACCGTTAGTTGCCTGCCCACCGGCAGCCAGGCTAGCGGGCTGCCCCAGGGAGGGGAAGGTGGCGACACAGCGTTTTCGGGGCATGGTGGATGTCCTGAATACCGAAGGCGTGGTCGCGGCCAAGGCCTATTGTGAGTTGGTGATCGACGCCCTCGGTCTCGGCCTCGATGAGTGGGAGGGCGTTCTGCGGGAGGTGAGCCCGGCGGGCGCCCTCGTCGAGAGCGGCCGCTATCGCCTGCGGCTGCCCACCGCCAGCGAGGGCGAGGTCGTCATTAACCAGGTCTTTGTGCGTGAAAAGGGAGGCCTGGGGGCGCCGGTCGTGTACCAGTTTCTGGGAACCGGACCGCCGCCGGAGGTTCCGCCAGGGGCAGGACGCTGACCCATGCTCGACAGGATTCGGCGAACGGTCTCGTCCTTGAGGGGACGCCGCGCGGCGCAGAACCCGCTGGTGAAGGTGGCCGGCACCATCCACCAGGTGGAGGTGGACGTGTGGCGAACGGCGCTGGAGCGCCAGGGGATAGAGGCCACCATTCGAGAGCTCGCGCCGGAGGTGGCGCCGCCGGTCGGCCGGCCGAGCTGGGAGGTGTGGGTGCGGCTGAGCGACGAGACGCGGGCCCGCCTGATCCTGGGCCTTTCGGGACGCAGCGTCATCCGCCTGCCGCGGCAGAAGGCGGAGGAGTGAGCACAGGGGTGGTGTGGTGATGGAACTGAAGACGAACGTTCTCTACTACGGCGACAACCTGGAGATACTGGGGAAGTACATTCCGGACGAGTCGATAGACCTGATCTACCTTGATCCGCCGTTCGGTAGCAAGCGCTCCTACAACATCCTCTTCCGCGAGTCCACAGGAGCGGCCAGTGAGGCGCAGATCGAGGCGTTCGAAGACACCTGGCAGTGGGGGCCGACGGCGGCCAGGGCCTACGAGGAGGTGGTGACGGGGCCGCACCAGCGGGTGGCCCGCATGCTCCAGGCCATGGTAGACGGCCTGGGCCACAACGACGTCACCGCCTACCTGAGCATGATGGCCGTCCGCCTGGTCGAGCTGCACCGGGCCCTTAAGCGGACGGGCTCGATATACCTGCACTGCGATCCGACGGCGGGGCCGTACCTCCGGGTGCTGATGGATTCCATATTTGGGCCCAAGAATTTCGTCAATGAAATCGTGTGGAAGAGATCCTTTGCACATTCGGATTTCCGCCAGGGATCGAGGCATTACGGCCGAACGCACGACACGATTCTCTTTTATGCCCGATCTGCCGGACGGATCTGGAACCAACTATTCGTGCCATACGGCCAGGAGTACATTGACCGGTATTACAAGTACGTCGACGAGAGCGGGCGCAGGTATTGGCATGATAACTTAACGGCTGCAAAGCCTGGTGGCGACACACGGTACCTCTGGAAAGGAAAGCTGCCCCCGAAGGGTCGTTATTGGGCATACTCGAAGGAAAACATGGAGAGGCTGGAGCGCGAGGGGAGGATCGTATACACGAAGACGGGATTCCCAATGTATAAGCGCTATCTCGACGAGATGCCTGGTAGAGCTCTACAAGACATATGGGATGACGTGCGGGCCTTGGGGGGTCTGGGCGCCATGGCGGCGGAGCGTCTGGGATACGCTACCCAAAAACCTGGTGCCCTCCTTGAACGGATCATCAGTGCCTCCTCCAACCCTGGCGACGTTGTCCTCGACCCCTTCTGCGGCTGCGGCACGGCTGTCCACGCCGCCCACAAGCTGGGCCGCCGCTGGATCGGGATAGACATTACGCACCTTGCTGTAGGTCTGATCCGCCGGCGCATGCGGGATGCGTTCCCCGGCCTCGCAATTGAGGTCGTAGGAGAGCCGAGAGATCTAGAGGGAGCCCGCTATCTGGCCTCCACCAAGCCGAAACAATTCGAATATTGGGTGGTCGACAAGCTGGATGCTCAACCTACAGGCGGAAAGGGCCTCGACCTCGACGGGGTCAAGCCGTTCATGGAGTTTGGCGGCAAGGCCAAACGAGCCGTGATTTCAGTCAAGGGCACAAAGGTCGTGAATCCCGAAATGATTCGCGAAGTTCTCGGGGCTCTGGACGAGAACAAGCCAATCGGGGTTCTCGCGATCCTCAACGAGCCGACAAAGGGAATGGTAACCCAGGCGGCCGCGGCCGGGTTCTACGAATCCGCTGGCCGAAAGTACCAGCGGGTGCAGATCATCACGGTGAAGGAAATGCTGAGCGGCAAGCGCCCCGATCTCCCCTCCCCCGCATCTCCGTTCGCGAAGGCACCTGTCGAGAAGAAGAAGGCCAAGCAGGCGGAGATGCTGTGACGGCGAGCCGAGTGTCCGAGCTGCAAACCAAAGGCCGAGCCGCGCGGCAGGCGGCCCGGCGGCTGGCACGCCTGTCGACGGAGGTCAAGAACCGCGCCCTGCACAGCATCGCCGAGGCCCTTATCTCCCGCCAGGAGGAGATCCTGGCCGCCAACGCCGAGGACCATGAAGCCGCTAAAGCGGCTGGCCTCGCGGCCAGCGTCCTCGACCGCCTCCTGCTTAGCCCCGAGCGTCTGGCGGCCATCGCCGATGGCGTGCGCACGGTAGCTGCCCTGCCCGACCCGGTGGGCGAGGTCATCGACATGCGCACCCTGCCCAACGGCCTGGTCGTCGGCCGCCGCCGCGTGCCCCTGGGGGTCATCGCCGCCATCTACGAGAGCCGCCCGAACGTCACGGTGGACATCGCCTCCCTCTGCCTGAAGAGCGGCAACGCCTGCATCCTGCGCGGCGGCAAGGAGGTCATCCGCTCGAACACCGTGCTGGCGCGGGTGCTGCGAGAGGCGGCCGTCGCCGCTGGCGTGCCCGAGGGGGCGATTCAGCTCATCGAGAACACCGACCGCGCCCTGGTGGGCGAGATGCTAAAGATGCGCGAGTTCATCGACCTGGTGGTTCCCCGCGGCAGCCAGGAGCTCATCAGCTTCGTGGCCGAGAACGCCCGCATGCCCGTCCTAGTGGGCGGCACCGGCGTCTGCCACACCTATGTGGACCGCGCCGCCGACATCGATATGGGCGTGCGGGTGGCGTACAACGCCAAGTGTCGGAGGCACAGCATCTGCAACGCCCTGGACACCCTTCTCGTGCACGCCGACGTCGCCGAGGCCTTTCTTCCCGCTATTGCCCAGGCGTGGGCAGAAGCCGGCATCGAGATGCGCTGCGACCAGCGTTCGCTGGGCCTCCTTGAGGCATCGAGGGTCGCCGACCTCTCGCTCAAGCCAGCGCAGGCCGATGACTTCGGCAAGGAGTTCCTGGCCCCGATCGCCTCCGTCAGGGTGGTCGACTCTCTGGATGAAGCCCTCGACCACATCTACGAGCACAGCACCGGCCACTCGGATGCCATCATAACCGAGGACTACTCGGCGGCCATGCGCTTCCTGGACGAGGTGGATACGGCTGTTGTCTACGTGAACGCCAGCACCCAGTTCACCGACGGCGCCCAGTTCGGCTTGGGGGCGGAGATCATCGATTCCACTCAGAAGACCATCGCTCGCGGCCCGGTGGCCCTGCGGGAGATCACGACCTACAAGTGGATCGTTCTGGGCAGCGGCCAGACTCGCCCTTAGGATAGGAGGAGGAGATGAGGGAATACTACTTCGAGAGGGAGTGCCGCACCCCCTATTCCGAATGCTACGCCATCGAGGCGGACGGCAACGAAATCGGGCGGGTCGACATCCACTTCACTGCCAGCGTGGCCTACGCGACCCTCTGCGTGGGGGAAAACGTGCCCGAGGACGAAACGCGCGACCTCATCGGCGAGATCGACGAGAAGCTGGTGCTAACCACCGACCCCTTCCGCGAGGACTTCGTGGTCACTGTGTGGGCTGGCCGGGAGGCGGCCGTCTATTCCGACGAGGACTTCGCCGAGGAGGAGGAAGAGGAGGAGTCCGAGGAAGGGAACGGCCATCGGGCCTAGCGCTCCATGCGCTCCACAGGCCCCCGATAGCGGCCGTCGTCGGGCTCGGGGTGAATGGTGACAATAGCACCGGGCAGGCGCTTCCTGATGTCGGTCTCAATCTTATCACTCAGGTCGTGCACCTCCTGGATGGTGCGAGCAGGGTCCACCAGGAGGTGGAACTCTACGTAGCGCTGGCGGCCGGAGCGACGGGTGCGCAGGTGATGGAAGCCACGCACCTCGGGGTGGTGGGCGAGAATGCTCTGGTGGATCTGCGTTTCATCCTCCTCGGGCAAGCGCACGTCCATGATCTCGCCCAGGGCGCCCTTGACCAGCCCGAAGGCCATCCACCACATGTAGCCAGCCAGGGCCAGGGCCACCAGCGGATCGAAAACCTCAGCGCCCGTGAAGCGCACCAGCAGCAGGCCGGTGATGACCGCCGCTGCCTGAACGATGTTGGTCTGCAAATGGCGGGCCTCGGCGGAGAGGGCCAGGGAGCCAGTGCGGCGAGCGGCCATCCGCATGTAGGCTGACACCACCACGTTGAGCAGGCCGCTGGTCACCATCGCCGCCAGGCCCAGGTTTACGTCGATAGCCTCGCCGCCCTCTATGATTCGTCGCAGGGCCTGATAGACGATGAAGCCCCCACCCAGGCCGACCACCCCCGCCGACACCGTCGCCGAGAGGCCCTCCGCCTTGCCGTGGCCATAGGGGTGCTCCCAGTCGGCTGGTCGGGCGGCAACGCGCACGCTGAACAGGGCGGCGGCGGCAGCCAGGAGGTCCTCGCCGCTGTCCAGGGCGTCGGACAGAACGGCGATGCTGCCGCTGATGAGGCCGAGGGTGAGCTTGAGGATGAGCAGACCCAGGGTGACTATCAGGGAGAGGGAGGCAGCCCGAACGGCGATGCTCATGTCGCTCCAACGGCCGCGAGTCGAAGGCTTGGGCTAGCCTTTCTTGCGAGCGATGACACTACGGGCCGCCTCGGCGATCTTCTCGCCGGTGAGGCCGTAGTGCTCCAGCAACTGATCCCAGCGCCCGGAAACGGCGTACTGGTCCTGCATACCGATGAAGGCCATAGGGGTCGGCTCGTGCAGGGCCAGCGTCTGGGCCACAAGGCTAGCCAGGCCGCCGTGCACCAGGTGGTCCTCGGCGGTGACGACGGCGCCGGTCTCCCTGGCCGCTGCCACCACTGCCTCCACATCCAGGGGCTTGAGGGAGGACACGTTGAGAACGCGGCAATCGATGCCCTCCGGGGCGAGAAGCTCGGCCGCCTCCAGGGCCTTCCATACCATCACCCCAACGGCTATCACGGTTACGTCCTCGCCGGGACGCGTGAGGTGGGCCTTGCCCAACCGGAACTCGTAGCCCTCATCGTAGATGACGGGGATCTTGGGGCGCACGCAGCGGACATAGAAGGGGCCGAAGTTGCGGGCGGCTACCTCGATGGCCTGCTCCGCCTCCACCACATCGGCGGGCACAATAACCCGAAAGCCGGGAAGGGCGAGCATCAGAGAGAGGTCATCGATACCGTGAGCAGAGGCGCCGTCCTCGCCGGTGATGATGCCGGCATGGCTGCCCACCAGCTTAACGTTCAGGCGAGGCTGAGCGATCCCCACGCGGAGCTGGTCGAAGCAGCGGCCGGGGGCGAAGACAGCGAAGGTGCTGATGAACACGGTCTTGCCCGCCGCCGCCAGCCCAGCCGCCACGTTCACCATGTTCTGCTCGGCCACGCCCACCGCGAAGAAGCGCTCAGGGAAGACCTTGCCGAACTGGCGGGCAGTGGTGGAGCCGCCCAGATCGGCGTCCACCACCACGATGTCCAGCCCCTGCTGGCACAAACGGATGAGGGTTGGCCCCAGGGCCGCGCGAGTGGCCGCCGCCTTGGCGGTCATCCTAGGCCAGCTCCGCCAGGGCCTTCTCAGCCTGCTCCGGCGTGGGCGCTTTGCCGTGGAAGTCAACGTTGTTCTCCATGAAGCTCACGCCCTTCCCCTTGATAGTATGAGCGATGATTACTGTGGGTCGCCCCTTGATCCCCTTCGCCTTCTCCAGCGCGTCGATGAGGGCCGCCAGATCATGGCCGTCGGCCTCCAGCACTTGCCAGCCGAAGGCCCGCCACTTCTCCTCCAGAGGCTGGAGGCCCATGATGTTCACCGTGTGGCCTTTTTCGTTCACCCAGCCGCCCGTGCGCTGGGGGCGACTCTTGTCTTCATAGTGGCTGTAGTCGGAGAAGCCGTCGTTCTGGATGCGATTGTAATCGATGATGGCGGTGAGGTTGTCTACCTGATGGTGGGCGGAGGCCATGACAGCCTCCCAGGTCTGGCCCTCGTTTAGGTCACCATCGCCCAGGAGGCAGTAGACGCGATAGTCCTTTCCGTCCAGGCGAGCCGCCAGGGCCTGACCGAGACTGAAGGACAGGCCCATGCCCAGAGAGCCCGATGTCATCTCCACCCCCGGCGGGCTGCCGGCCACCATGTGCCCCTCAAGGCGACTGCCCAGCTTGCGCAGGGTGATCAGCTCCTCGACCGGCAGATAGCCGCACTCGGCCAGGACAGCGTAGACGGCGGGCGCGGCGTGTCCCTTGCTCAGGATGAAGCGGTCGCGGTCTGGCCACTGGGGGTTCTGGGAGTCGTGGCGGAGGGTATGGCAGTACAGGGCCACCAGGATCTCCACACAAGACAGCGAGCCGCCAGGGTGACCACACCCGGCGGCGGCAGTCATCTCGACGATGTGGCGTCGAACGCGCTTGGCTAAGGCTTCCAGTTCCTTCAAGGAATCGCCACTCACAGGGGTCAAGAGCGTCTACTCCACCTAGAGCCTATGCGCCTACAAGCACTGTCATTATAAGAATCGCCCTTCCTAATGTCTACGACCCGATGCTATTATGGCTCCATGGTGATCGACTTCCATACCCACATCTTCCCACCGCAGGTGCGCGAGCGACGGGAGGACTACTTGCGCCGCGATCCTGCCTTCGCCCAGATGTATGCGCACCCCAAGGCCCAGATCGCCACCGCCGAGGAGCTTCTGGCCAGTATGGAGGAGGCGGAGGTGGACACGAGCGTGGTCCAGGGCTTTGCCTGGTCCGAGCAAGAGCTGTGCCGGGAGCACAATGAGTACTTGCTGGAGACGGCAGCCCGGAGCGGCGGCAGGCTCATCCCCTTCTGCGCCATCCAGCCGCGGGCCGGCGACGATGCCCTGGCGGAGATCGAGCGCTGCGTTCACGACGGCGCCCGCGGCCTGGGCGAGCTTCGGCCCGAGAGCCAAGGCTATTCGCTGGACGAAGGTGCTGGCGACATCCTGGCCGGAGCGGCCCTCCGCCACGAGCTCGCCCTCCTCTTCCACGTGAGCGAGCCCGTGGGCCACGCCTATCCGGGCAAGACCGGCCTGGGCCTGGATGCCTTCTATCGGTTCGTGAGCTGCCATCAGGGGCTGACGGCGGTGGGCGCTCATTGGGCGGGCGGGCTTCCCTTCTATGCTCTCATGCCCGAGGTTAGGGAAGCGCTGGCCAACGTCTACGTCGATACGGCGGCCACCCCTTTTCTCTATGGCCCGGCGGTCTATCGGCAGGTTGCCGAACTGGTGGGGGCAGAACGTATTCTCTTCGGCAGCGACTACCCACTCGTATCGCAGCGGCGCGAACGGCAGGCCATCGAGGAAGGCTTCTCCGGCGACGGGGTTGCCAGGCGGCTCGTCCTGGGAGAAAATGCCACTCGGCTGTTGAGGCTAGGTCATGATGAGAAGAGATAGCGAGCCAATGCTGCGCCTGTTTGTGGCCTGCGAGCTGCCGCCGGAGATGAAGGCGGCCCTGGCCAGCCTGCAGGAGGCACTACGCAAGAAGGGGGCGCCGCGCCTGCGCTGGGTGCGGCCCGAGGGCGTCCACCTGACCCTGAAATTCCTGGGAGCGGTGCCGCAGGAGAAGGTGGCCGCCATCCGCGAGGCGCTGGTCCCTACGGTGCAGGGAATACCGCCGCTGTCGCTGTCGCTGGCGGAGGTGGGCACGTTCGGCGACCGCCGTGGCGCTCGCGTCGTTTGGGTGGGCATGCAAGGCGACCTGGAGCCCCTGGCGCGCCTCCAGCAGCGGGTGGAGAAAGCCCTGGAACCCCTGGGCTTTCCGCCCGAACGCAGGGCCTTCTCGCCTCACCTCACCCTGGCCCGCGTGCCGGACAGCATGGGCAGCGGCGAAAGGCAGGCGCTGAGAGAACTGGCCACGACGATCGAGGTGCCGCCCGCTCCGGCCGTGACGATCGGCGAGCTCAGCCTGATGCGCAGCATCCTCGGCCCTGGCGGCGCCGTCTACGAACGGGTAGCCGCTTTCCCCCTGAGCTAGGCTGAGGAGGCGATTATGCCTTTGACGCACCCAGGCCTAAAGCTTCAGATGTCGGTAACTGTCAGTGACCCGGCCCGTTGGGGATAGGAACCGTGCGAAGGGGCGAGGCAGGTTGCGATTAATGTCTTCGAGCCAAGGCCACTTTACTAGGAGAAGCCAAAGAACTTTTGGCAGGTACTGTTCACCGCTCGTGAGATATATGATTCCCACTCGGTTATCACAAATAGCTGAACGCTCTGAAGGGACACGGAGCATTCTGGTATTGCAGCTGAATACCAACCAAGCTTGCTGTCCTGCCCCGGCAAGCCACCACGTGTCTGGTTTGCCACCCCATCCCATCTGGACGATTGACCGCACATCATAGCCGACTAGACTTAGTGCTGTTGGCACTTTCGTGCCAATGTCCTCATCGCAGAGAAGAATCACGCAGCGATCTTCTCCGCGTACTGCAGGGCGCGCTCCACCGAAGTAGATTCGATTTGGAGGTCATCTGCGATGAACTCTATCAGTTGTCCAGCCCTCCACCTTCTATATATAGTGTCGACCGTGACGCCCCGTCCGGCTATGGTTGGCAACCCGGCGCTATACAAAGGGTCGATAACAACGGGAACATCTCTGCCCACTGGATACCAACGGGCTGCCAATTCACGCTCATAGTCGAGGGCACGTATCCGTTCAGCAACTAGGCCAGGCAAGGCCCACTGATCTGGCGAATCAACGGCCCGTGCCCTTGTCCCTGGCCCATCTCCTTCACGTATCCAGCGGACAATATGCCCCCCCAACGATTCCAATTGCAGATGGGCAAATGGGTACTCGATGCGAGTCTCTTTCTTGGCGTTTTCGTAAGCGAGTCGTACAACCTCCAGCTTCACATGGCCCACCTTGCGGAAATCGCTGGCAATAACGATCTCAACCAGCTGCAAGAAGGAGACGAACGGACTCTCCACCTGATCTCCGAACACTGGCCGACTCTGTCGCCAAGGCTGACGTGGATCAGGTGTGTAGCCGTAAAGCCAGCGTCTAACGGTCGGCGGTGCAACGTGAGCTAGATGAGCAGCCTCGCGGATGGTATACATCGGTTGGGTGCGCCAGCCGTTAGAGTCATCTGGGACGCCGCTAGTACGAACATTGCGAGCAGACATAACAAATCACGCCCCCCATGCTAGAATTGGTTTTGCAGCACCCAACCCGTTCTGAAGAGAACGGACACAATATTCTTTCTAACTTCATAGTATGCCCCATAAGCGCAAAAAAACAAAGGCCTGGTGCCGGGGGCAGCGAGTCACCTAGGCTGTACTGTCTCCAGGTAATGGCGACGCCAGGCCGATACTACTCGTAGCCGTTAGGGTGCTCGTGGTGCCAGCGCCAAGCGCTCTCGATGATCTCCTCGAGGGTGGGGAACTGGGGCCGCCAGCCCAGCTCGCGGCGGGCCTTCTCCGCTGAGGCCACCAAGGCCGGCGGGTCGCCCGGCCGCCGCGGCTCCTCTCGCACGGGGATGGCCTGGCCGCTGACCTTGCGGGCGGCCTCGATCACCTGGAGGTTGGAAAAGCCCTGGCCGTTGCCCAGGTTGTACACCGCGCTCCCCTCTTTCAGACGGTCGAGGGCCAGAACGTGAGCGCGAGCCAGGTCCAGCACGTGGATGTAGTCGCGGATGCAGGTGCCGTCGGGGGTGGGGTAATCGGTGCCGTATATGGGGACGACCTCTCGCTGGCCCAGGGCCACCTGAAGGACGATGGGGATGAGGTGGGTCTCGGGCCGGTGGTCCTCGCCCAGGGTAGCGGTGGCGCCGGCGGCGTTGAAGTAGCGAAGGGATATGTAGCGGAGGCCGCACTGGCTATCGTACCAGCGCAGCAGCCGCTCCGCTATCGCCTTCGACTCGCCGTAGGGGTTGACGGGGTTGATGGGCGCATCCTCGGGGATGGGGACAGTCTGCGGCTGTCCGTAGACGGCTGCGCTGGAGCTGAAGACGAAGCGTCTCACGTCGTACTCCAGCATCGTGTTCAGAAGGCAGATGATGCCGCCGACGTTGTTGGCGAAATAGCGGCCGGGCTCGCTCATCGACTCGCCAGCGACGATGAAGCCGCCGTAGTAGACGACGGCATCGATGCGGTGGTCGGCAAACACGCGGACCAGCATCTCCTGGTCGCGGATGTCGCCCACTACCAGCTCGGCCTGGTCAGAGACGGCGGCGGCGTGGCCACTGATGAGGGTATCGCAGACTATCACCCGATGGCCAGCGGCCAGCAACTCGGCCGCGGTCACGCTGCCGATGTAGCCGGCTCCTCCCACTACCAGCACACGCATGGCCTACTCCCCTCGCCCGTCACGACACCACCCTGTCGCTGTAGCCGGCCGTCACCGACAGGCCCAGCACCTGCTCTCGCGCCTCGGCCACCACAAACAGCGAGCCCACCACACAGATGACGTCGTTGGGCCCGGCCAGGGCCTGGGCTCGATCCAGGGCCGTCGCCACCGTGGGACGGGTCTCGCTGGCCACGCCCCGGGCGGCGAAGGCTGCCGCCACCGCCTCGGGCTCGGCCGCCCGCGGGTGCTGCGAGCGGGTGGCGATGAGCAGGTGAGTCAAGGGCATCAGCTCTTCGGCCATGGCTCCTATTGTCTTGTCCCCCGATACGCCCATCACCAGAATAGCGCAGTCGAAAGAGAAGTGATCTCGCAGCGCCTGGCGCAGGCGGCGGGCCGAGTCGCCATTGTGGGCGCCATCGACCACTATCAGAGGCTTGTCCCTCAGCACCTCCAGGCGGCCCGGCCAAGACAACCGGCTAAGGCCCTCTCCTATCGATTCTTCAGATACGGCGACGCCTCGTTCCCTCAGGGCATCGATAGTGGCCACCGCCGTGGCAGCGTTCTCCAGCTGATGGGCACCCAGAAGAGGCAACCACAACTCCCGCGAGCAGCCGGGGCCCGCCAGTCGAAAGCTCTGGCCTGTCAGGTCCCAGCCCAGGCGCTGCACAGAGTAGGTTTCCTCTACGTCCAGCAGGGGAGCACCCAATTCCGCTGCCCTCCCGCGTATGACGGCGGCGGCCTCCGGGTAGGGCTGGGGCGCCGTCACCACGGCCGTCCCCGGCCGGAGGATGGCCGCCTTCTCCGCGGCTATCTTGTCCACAGTATCACCCAGGACGGTCGTATGCTCCAGGCTAATGGGGGTGATGACGCACACTGCCTTCTCATCCACCACGTTGGTGGCGTCGAGGCGGCCTCCCATGCCCACCTCCAGCACCTGCCACTGGGCATCCCGGTCCTGCGAATGGAGGAAGGCCAGGGCAGTCAGCAGTTCGAAGGTGGTGAGCTGGCCGAAGCGGTCATCTTCGTTCTCAGCGGCCACCTGGGGGGCGAGGACCTCGGTCAGGCGGGCGAATTCGTCCTCGCCGATGGGCTGGCCGTCCACAACTATACGCTCGCGGGCATTGTGAAGGTGAGGGCTGGTATACAGGCCGGTGCGATATCCCGCCGCTCGCAGGATGGAGGCGATCATGGCGGCTACGCTACCCTTTCCCTTGCTGCCGGCGATGTGGATGGTCCGGCGGCCCAGGTGGGGATTGCCCAGGCGGGCCAGGAGGGAGTGGACGCGGCGCAGGTCGAAGTTGGCGGGGGCGAAGGCCTGGGCGGGCGCTCTCTCCCAGTCGGCGAAGCTAAGGATGTACTCGATGGCTTGGGAATAATCCATAGGCCTTCTGCCCAACTAAGGCTGCTTGGCCGCAAGGCATGCTGGATTATAGCACCACCATCTCCGCTGGCTCAACGAGACAAGGGCGCGTACGAGCTGTATGATCAATCGGGGCTATGAGCGAACGCAACGCCAACCTGTACCTGGAGCGCATCTTGCCTCAGCAGGGCGACCGCCAGCGCATCGCCGCCCTTCTGGAGCGGGGCTGGTCGCTGCCGGCGCGGGGAGACCACCCCCTGGGGCGATTGCAGGGGCGTACCCTCGGTCCGGCCCGGCTGCTGGTGCTTCTGGGGCCCAAGAATGCTGTAGGTGCCGTCTACTTCCAGGCCTTCCTCAGGCTCGCCGACGGCCGCCTGAGCAGTGAGCCGTTGCTCCTGGGTCTGCACAACAGCGGTCGCTATCCCGCCTACAACTGGATCGACGTGATCCGCTATGAGGACAGCGTCAGCACCGAGGGTGGCGAAAGGCTGGACTTGGCCGCGCGTGGGCTGGACCGCCGCCTGTTCCGCCTGCTGGGCCAGCTCATCCCGCCTGGCGGCCACCTGATGGTGGAATACGAATCGGAGGGGCAGCGACCCACGGAGCGCATGCTGGCCCTGGGCGTGCCGCCGGTGGCCACGCCTCTGGGCTACCTCCTCTTTCTGAGCGGCTGCGGCGCCAGCTTCCGCGATTGGTACATTAGCGAAGGCGGGCGGGAAGGCCCCCGCAAGCTTCAGGGGTTCAAACCGCTGGATGACGAGGACGCTGGCCGGAAGGCCCGCTCGATGGCGGAAGAGCTGCGGCAGTTTCTGGGCCGTGCCCCGAGGAAAGAGCATCGCCAGCGGGAGGTGATGGCCCGCCGCCTGGCTCAGCGGGTGCTTAGGCGGCTGGAGACGTCAGCGGCTGGCGCTGGGCAGGCTTGACGGCCTGGGCGGCCGTAGGTAACATGACCTTGCTTGTGCGGAAAGGAACCGGCGGTTCGATGCCTGACGATCGTTCCCACCCTTTCCCCAGGAGCAGCCGTTTTGATTCTCAGTTGCAGAGGGAGGGAAATACGCTGTGATCACTATCAGCGCCATTAAGGCCGACGTCGGTGGCTATGTGGGCCATTCGGCCATGCACCCCGACGTGCTGGAAAAGGGCCGTGAGGAGGTGGAGAAGGCG
>Ga0209979_1003095_pt1 | contig 15053 bp, 8 predicted proteins | sample AnhtaG_FD_183114 | JGI IMG/M metagenome (GOLD analysis project Ga0209979, IMG submission 183114) | Deep subsurface microbial communities from Anholt, Denmark to uncover new lineages of life (NeLLi) - Anholt_01485 metaG (SPAdes) (version 2) | ecosystem: Environmental > Aquatic > Marine > Oceanic >...
TTTCCCTCTTAGTGCGGCATTTCATACAGTATGCTTGCATTTCATCTACCTCCATCATGATGATTTTGGTAAGAACAATATACTATTCTCATATGCAATGTCAATACTCTGGATGTATTGAACATTTTGACGTTTTGTATGGTTGCCTGCCCTTCATAGGATAACTATTACTAACCCCCCAAGTCATAATTATTGCCTAGCTACTTCTTTGGATGTATCATAGCATCTAGGAGCTATCTCAGTGAGTGGGAATCAATTAGCCTCAGAAGATGATGAGCAAACCATTTTGGTAGAGGGGCTTACCGACTGGAAATTTATTGATAACCGTGGATGCTCAGTGGCAGACTGGATTCGAAGCCATTTGCCATCTTCAACCTCCGCTAGCATCTGTGTTGCTTACCTTAGTCCGAGTGGATTTAGAGCTATTGAGGATGAACTGGAACATTTCCTCAACAAGGGAGCTTCCTTCTCGATTATCAGCTCGGAGGAGATTAGCAAGACTGACGCTGAGTTCCTGCTCCGATTGGCTGACAGGTATCCTAGCATCCAAGCCAAGGTCTATCCGACTGAACTCACTTTCATGCATAGCAAAGTATATCTTCTGGAAGAAGCTGACAAAGCCCATGTGTTGGCAGGGTCGTCGAATTTAACCCTTGGAGGACTCAAGACAAACATTGAATCTAATCTGGCGGGTAGTTTTTCTTCGGCCCACCAAATGGTTCGGCAGTGGCGCCAGAATTTTGATATAATTTGGGCACAAGGAATAGCCCTTGCGGAAGTGATCGATTGCCTACGGGAACCGGCAGTCAGGGAAGGGGGCTTAAATATGGATATACAGAAACAGGCAACAGCGCACCCCTTACAAGTCGGAACGACCGTGGTCGTGCACGGCCAACGCGGCAGAATATTAGCTATTGAAGATATCGGGAGCAATCGCTTCCGTTACGAAATTCTCTTGGAAACCAGTGGGCAAGCTAAGAAATGGGTAACACCGCCTACTGAAATCCGCCCTTGGCTTGGTCCTCTCGATGTGGCTTTGTCCAGACAGTTGTCATCCCCACTGGAATATGACCTTCGTACAGAATCACTGCGACTCTCTCTAGCCTATGAATATGACCGTATGGTAAGCCTATCTAGTTCTCGAGTAAACCTTGAACCCTATCAAGTTGAGGCTGTTCATAGGGTTGTCAATTCCTTTCCTCATCGATTCCTGATTGCTGATGATACTGGTTTAGGAAAGACGATCGAAACTGGCATGATTCTTGAGGAATTGATGGCTCGGGGCAGAGCAGACCGCGTCTTGGTATTAGCACCGGTTGGGGTATGCAGAAACTGGAAGCGTGAACTCAAGGAATGCTTTGGGCGGGATTATATTCTATATGACGGCCCATATTTGAGACAGCTGATGGAAAAGTTGCCGCCGGAACAGAACCCGTGGGAGCATCACACCAAAATCATTGCCTCCTTAGACTTAGCCAAAAGGGATGAGGTACGTGCTCAGCTGGAGAGACCTGGATGTAGATGGGATGTACTAATCTTCGACGAGGCTCACAAGTTATCGGCTAGGATATACGGCTCTAAGGTTGAAGAGACACAGCGCTATCGTCTAGGTCGTGCCATGGCTGATAGTTCCGATTCCTTCTTCCTTCTTTCAGCTACACCCCACAATGGTGATCGCTATACCTTCAATGCGCTTCTATCCCTAATAGATGAGTTTGCTTTCCCGGCGCCAGAACTTCTAGACCCAAAACATGTAGGCCAAATAACTATCCGGCGTGTTAAGAAAGAGATACTTGATGAGCAAGGAAAGCCGGTCTTCGTAAACAGAGATGTGAAAACTTGGCCAGTGGAATATACCCCGATGGAGGTTGAGCTATACGATGCTGTGACTGACTATGTGATCGAAGGCTTCAATCTAGCGAAAACCCTGGAGAAGGAAAACCGTGCTATTGGATTTGTCATGGTTCTTTTTCAAAAGCGCATGGTGTCAAGTATTCAAGCTATACGACTGTCCCTCGGCAGGAGGCTAAATGCGTTAAGGGAACATCTTAAAAACATGGACGAGGGAGAGGTAGGTATCAGTGCTGAAGAACAGAGAAAGCTGAAGGATTATGATGAAGATCCAGATAGCCTTGATGATCGTGACCGGCAAGAGTTAGAACGCAAACTCGAAACCTTACCTTTTAGACTTCAGAGAAGCCTAATCGAAAAAGAAATCAGCCAGCTCGAGCCCCTGACCGAGCTGGCTGCAGCAGTAAAGATTGATTCCAAAAAGAATGAATTGCTGACATTTCTTGAAGCTATCCTCACCAAGGATCCCGCTGAGAAAGTCATAGTGTTTACCGAGTATGTAGATACCCTTCAGTATTTAGAGGAAGAGATCTCGCAGAGTGCCCTGTTCAAGAAGAATAAGTGGAAGACCTGTATTATTCATGGCGGTATGGACCAGGATGAACGAGAGGAGGCTCAACGAGCTTTCGAGCAATCCGATACGAAGGTCATGATAGCTACTGATGCTGCCGGCGAAGGTATTAACCTTCATTGGAGCTGCCATATTATGGTGAATTACGAACTCCCCTGGAAGGCTTACAGGATTGAGCAGCGTATTGGTCGTCTGCATAGATATGGACAAAAGAGAGACGTAACAGTATATAACCTGTTCGTCACCAACACGCGAGAGGATCGAATTCTGGAGAACATACTCAAGCAGCTTGTCCTGATAGCCCGTGATGTGCCAGGCGACGCGTACGATGTGCTAGGAGCCCTCTTAGAGGAAGTAGATCTAACGGAACTAGTAATGACAGCCCTGATACAAAACGAAGAGCCAGAGGTTACAGCAGAAAAAGCCGCCCAAGCTGCCAAGGAGAGAGCTAGGATGCTTGAGCACATTGATAAGGAGCTCTTACAGGAGATTCGCCGATATGACCATCAAGACGCACTCCGCTTGCTAAATCGGATAAAGGAGACATCAGCCACGAGTCAGGATGTTGCTCAACTTGCCGAGGCTTTCCTTGTTAGCCATGGTGGTCGGATTAGTCAAACTGGCAAGCGAGGAATTGTGCGTATCCGTGACATTCCTGAGATGGTGCGTCGAGAAGGGGTATTGCCTGCCTATGAAAGTGTCACCTTCCATAGGGAAGTAGCTCGTCAGCACCGCCCAAATGAGGTGCAATTCGTCGCTTTTGGGCATCCTTTGTTTGATTCTATAGTGAGCTATTGTACCCAGGCTGGTCAAGGATTTAATGGTACCACCGCCGCCAAGACCATCCAAAACGCTGATAAAAAGGGGGAAGCAGGAGCACTTTTCAACTTCAGATTAAGATGTACTGATGGTAGAGGAAGTACAGCCCATGAGGAACTATGCTCTGTTTATGTAACGGAGTCAGGTACATCAGATGTCGCTCCTCAGATCCCTCGTTTCGACAGCAATGAGCTGAAACCCCCAACACTGGGCAAGGGGCATCTTCGAGCCTTGGCTAAGCTCGAGGACCTCCACTCAGTATCTTGGCAATCCGCTATAGCCCACAGCAAAGAAGCGGAGGATACTGTTCAAGAGCGCCGTTTAACCGCTGTCGAGGCTATGAAACACGATCTCGATCGCTACGCTTCAGCCCGTGAAACGAAGATTCAGATGCAACGCTCTGTAATTGAGGAGAGAATTCGTCAATATAGGTTGCAGCCTCAATTGATGCCTTCAGGACAAGATATTCGTATCTTGGGTGAAGAAGCCCGTCTTCGAGACCTCGACCAAGAGACAGAGAAATTACACCGGCGGGTAGTTTCGAGACGTGAGGAATTGGGCAACATGGAGATTATCGTAGCAGAGCGGCCAGAGTTGGTTTCCCTTGCTTTAATTGAGTTTGCGTAGGAGGTCAGATTGGCCAGTTATAACAATCGCTCTCTTTTTAGCGACTACTATCTGGAGGAGCTAGTAGGAGAGGACTCGCACTGGCGGGCTCTCAAAAGCAAAGTGTGGGAGTATCGGCAGCGCATCAGTAATATTTTAGAAAAAGCTCTCCCCGGAATTAACGGTGATACTCCAGAGGCAGAAGTTGAACGACGCCTCATCAGACCCATCCTGGATATCCTAGGACACGATTACTTCGTGCAGCCAGCAGTGCCTTCCCCTGAGGGTGTGAGGCGGCCCGACTACGCCTTTTTCTCTTCCCCAGAGGCCAGGCAAGATGCAGAATCTCACAAGGGACAGCTAGAGTTTTTCAAAAATGCCCTAGCAGTGGGAGACGCAAAGGCGTGGGAGCGCTCTCTGGATAAGCGCGTCAAAGGTCCAGGAGACCCGTTTACCAACCACAACCCCAGTTACCAGATTGACTTCTACCTCCGGGCTGCCGATAAGCGATGGGGGTTGCTTACCAATGGCCGTCACTGGCGTCTCTATCACCGCGACCTCAGCTATCGTCTTGACGTCTATTATGAGGTGGACTTGCCTCAGATAATCACTCTTGATGAAGATACCTTCCTTTACTTCTTGGTTTTCTTCCATAAGGAAGCCTTCCAAGTTAATGGCACTGGAGACTGCTTCCTTGACCGTGCTTATCGAGCCAGCACTGAATATGCTGCCAAGGTTAGCGAAGAGCTTAAAGAAAACGTTTATGAGGCACTAAGGCTACTTGCCGAAGGTTTTCTCTCTTTTCCAGCAAATAATTTAAAGCCAGAGAATTTAGACCTCGTCCGGGAAAATGCTTTTATAGTTATCTATCGCTTGCTCTTTACTCTCTATGCTGAGGCCAGAGAATTCCTGCCAGTGACTAACCCTACTTACTGGGGCACCTACAGCCTGCGGGCCTTAACCCACGAGATAGCTACGAAGGAGCCATTCGAGTCCAAGCTCAGCCCAACCACTACTATGTATTGGTCACGGCTCAGAGAGCTGTTCAACCTTATCAATAGTGGTGACCGTTTTCTGTACATTCCACCTTATAACGGCAGGCTCTTCGATGACCAGAAGGAACACCAGAGCCTTGCCGCATGGAAGATAGGCGACTCCTATTTGGCAGGAGCCATCGACCAGCTTGCCCGCGCCAGGGCTGCAGGCCGCACTGGAAGGGGCTTCGTCAGTTATCGTGACCTTAGCATAAGAGAACTCGGCTCCATTTACGAAGGACTCCTGGAACACCGACCGCGTTATTCTACTCAGGATATGGCGGTTGTCAAGGAGGACAAGCGGGAGAGGTTTGTTCTATTGGCGGAACTGGGCAACCGGAAAGCGCTTAAAACTTACCGGGCCGGCTCCGTTTACCTCGAGACCGATAAAGGGGAGCGCAAGTCCACCGGTTCATACTACACGCCGGACTACATAGTCAAATATATAGTGGGCAATACTGTTGGGCCTCTTCTGGAAGAGGCAAAGAAGTCCGATGTTAATCTAATTGATTCTATTCTTGCTCTGAAGGTATTGGACCCGGCGATGGGGTCAGGGCACTTCTTGGTGGAAGCTACTGACTTCTTAGCTCGAGCGCTGGTGGAAGCCTTAGGCGGTGACCCCAGAGAGATGGAGAATGAGGTGCGCTGGGCCCGCCGTGAGGTGGTCGAGCGCTGCATATACGGGGTAGACCTGAACCCCCTGGCGGTAGACCTTGCCAAACTTTCCCTATGGCTTTCTACAGTATCTCTGGACAAGCCGCTGAACTTTCTGGACCACCACCTACGCTGCGGCAATTCACTTATTGGAGCCAAACTAGAAGATATAGGCCTGCTGCCTGAGGTCGGTAAGAAAGGTAAAACAACTGCCATTACAACCTTGGCAGGACATCAATTCAAGAACGCAATCGCCTCTGCCGTAAGCACCTTCCACACAATAGCCGAAGCGCCATCTGATTCCGTGGACGATATTCACCGCAAGGAGAGCGCCTACGAGACAGCCAGATATGCTTTGAGTCGGATCAAGGACATTGCCGATGTGCGGACATCAGCCTACTTCGGCAACGAAGTCAGGGATAAGGATGCCTATGAACAGCTCCTTGCCCTAGCAGAACGAGACAGCACCGACTGGCCCAAGTCGGGTAAGGTAGCCTGGCTGGATAGGGCAAGGGCTATCGCTCAGGAGCGCCACTTCTTCCACTGGGAGTTGGAGTTTCCAGAGGTTTTCTTCGACCAAAATGGGCAGCGGTTACAGAACTATGGTTTCAGCGGTGTTGTAGGGAATCCCCCATATATCAATGCGATAGAATTGGTTCGAACTCTATCGCCTTATGAGAAACCATTCTGGAAAACTCGGTTTTCAAGTGCTGCTGGGGCTTACGATATTTATCTCCTGTTCTTTGAATTAGGGCTTTCGCTGGTCGCCGTTGGCAGAATGACGGCCCTAATCACCCCAAACAAGTTTTTGTCAGCACCGTATGCTATTGCTTTTCGAAACATGATTGCTTCACAGCATGAATTTGTAAGTTTGTGTGATTGTTCGAGGGTAAGGGTTTTTGAGGATCCTTTTGTTTATCCGGTTGTCTCGGTTTTTAGACGCAAAAGTGGAAAGCCCGACGATTATGTCGTAAGAATAGCTACCGCGGAGAGTAGCGAGAATATGCTAGGCAAAGTTGCTCTGCATGAGAGCACTAGACTAGTGACTCTACCCGACTTGTTGTGGGGATTCCTTTTGTCTTCAAATTTCGACCTGCTAGTGAAAGTTGTTGCATTATCACAACCCCTTTCCGAAGTGGCTTCAGTTCAAGCAACTAGCACTGCAGCCGAGTCAGATGAGTTTTCGGGTGCTTTAGGGTCAACGCTAGGACGACATAAACAGAGATTTATCAATACTGGCCTTATCGACAGATATTGCTCCCTTTGGGGCACTGAGCCCCTTGATCATAGAGGGGCGCGCTATCTTGAACCGTATCTGGATACTGGCAGCCCAGTGGTCTCGGAGTCTCGCCGCCATCTGTACAGCCAACCCAAGGTCATTTTTGCCAAGATGGCACTGCGCCTTGAAGGTTTTGCGGACTTTGGTGGGGAATACGCTTCAGCCAATACAAACTGCACATATGGCGGGAAATATAGGCTGGGCTATCTATGCGCTATACTAGACTCAGCCCTACTGAGCCTCATCTACTCGGAGTACTTCGGAGCTCTCCGAATGAGTGGAGGATATTTCCAATTTCAGGCTCCACAACTTGAGGTGCTTCCTATCCGCCGTATCAACTTCACCACGCCAGAGGCGGAGCGGGAACGGCTGGTGAAGCAAGGCAAGGAACTTTATGAAGAATACCTCCAGAGCAAGGACTGGGGAAAGGTTCTATCCTTCATAGCTCAGAGCCTGCCTCAGAAGCCGGACGGCTCCCCAGACACGGAGCAGGAGCAGTCGGATGTCATCCACGACCTGCTGGCTTTCCTGACCGAGGAGATGACCAGGTTGCACAAGGAAAAGCAGTCGGAAGTCAAAGGATTTCTCAGCTGGTTGGAGGCCTATATTGGTGTCGGTGCTGAGAACCTTAAGAATAAGACCAAGGTCAAGGAGTACTGGAAGGGGGATGTGGAATGGGAGGGCTTCCTCGGTGCCCTGGAGCAAAACACAAGGGCGATACAGTCAGCCAAGGGCGTCGATGTCACCCGCCGGGAGCCCCAGGAAACAATGCACACCGAGTTTCAGGCATCTGTAGCCAAGCTCCGGCCTTTGCTGGAGTGCATTGAGCTGACCGACAAGCTCATCGACCAGGTAGTATACAAGCTCTATGGTCTAACAGAGGAAGAGATAGCTATCGTGGAAGGGCGAGGGTAGCCTGTAAGTAACAATCTAGCGTTTTGTTACCTTATTGCGCAAAATAGGGTCTCGTAGGATAACATTCCGATGCTTATTGTCACGTCTTCGTCTGATTAGGATAAGATTGTTGATTGTAACGATTAACCAGTTTTTGGTACTCTAGGAGAGCCAAGAGAAGCCTACAAGACAGCTTTCTTGTATTTTCTAACCAAATCTGGATCATATGGTGCTCGCCTTCCTATGCATCCCTTCCTTGGGCATAACTGGCAAGCTTCAAACCTAATTTCAGTCGGGAAGAATATTCCAGACACCGATTTTACCGGAATCATCATCAACCTATCGGTCAGCTTCACCCCAATTAGGTTTTCAACTTTAGCTCGACCACCAAAGATTGAAAACAGCCCTTCTTGTTGTGCTATTGGCCAATCGTGCACAGATCCAGATCCTGGTGCCATTCTTGATAGCTGCCCAAGTGCATAATTTCCTTTTAAGTAATCTTCAAGATAGTTCCTAGCTGAGACTAAAACTGTTTCCTTAATTTGATCTAGAAAATAACTTTTTATAAATTCATCAGATGGGAAACCTATTTCATCTAATTCTCTACCGCACGTTACAACGTATGGAAAAACCCTCTCCACTCTATCCAAATTAACCCTGAGAACACGACTAGTAAACTTTACACTACCAATATGTAACGAGTCTTCATTTCTATTCTCTATATAGGAAACCTCATAAATAGCTTTAGGATTAGCTACAGGACGAGCAATTTCAATCAATTCCTGAATGCTTTTTACAATGGTCTCGCTTTTATTACGTATATTCATTTGTTTTATAACTGCTTCTAGATCTAACTTGACTGGAATACTATTCAATACTTCCATGATGCTCCTCCTGTTATTATCTGGAGCGCAATTCTACGTCCTGCTAAGTAGGCTTTTCTATTCTCAACTCGCAGTCAGCAATCTATCTTCACTTGTTCTCTCAATTGTAACAGATTATGACAATATCATACATGTTGGTAGGTTATCCAAAAACAATAAGAAGCCATCAAATTGTGTAATTTGTAGCGAACGATTTACTAGGCAAACAGAGAAATAGTCTCCACGTCGTTTTTCCTAACCAACAGTGCATCCCTCTCCAAAGTCATAGCTAAATCTTGAAGCACAGATTATCAACGTGGTAACCCGCCGAATAGGGAAATGTGCGAATACCACCTCTTGAGATGTTTTATACCACTTGCGAGAGGTTTGGTAAGCCCCATTTCGCAATGTGGTGCTCCCGAGGCAAGCCCAGATCTGGGGCGATTGGTATTTAAGCAGGGATAGGTATTATCTTACTTACTAGTAACTACAGATCCACAACAGTCATTATTACTCTAGGTATTGACAAGTCAATAACTTGGCATTATATTGATAGTGGCTAATTGGACATATAATGTCCGCATGAGCACATTACCTTAATGTGAGACAGCTTAAAAACAAAATACCTAGAATTAGGTGGGTGTGGTGATAAAAGAGGCATCGGGACCGTTAAATGATATGGCGGTGACTGGTGCCTTTTTTAGTATGCAACAGGAGGTTATGCTTATGGATGTCTCGTCCAGAAGGCTTAATGAAAGGAGGGGGGTATATGAGGATATAATGCTAGCAGAAAGAAGTGGCATCTGAAAAAACTTATATGGGAGGAAAAAGGTGAAAAAGAAAATATTGTTAATTCCTTTGGTTTTGTTGTTAGCTATAAGCTTGGTTGCTACCGGCTGTGCGGCACCGGCGCCAGCTCCAGCACCTGCACCCACTCCGGCTCCGGCGCCAGCCCCAGCTCCGGCACCAGCACCAGCCCCGGTACCAACGCCAGCACCTGAGGTAGAGGTAATTAAGTGGAAAATGCAATCATCTTGGGCCGGTGGTCTTTTGCAAGAGCTGGCAGGCGGCTTTGCCGGAAGGGTCACCGAACTGAGCGACGGACGGTTGGAGATTAAAAGCTTCACCGGCGGTTCTATAGTCGGCCCCTTCGAGGTATTGGAAGCCACCAGTGCTGGCACCCTTGATTGCTATCACTCCTGGCCCGGTTACTGGCTCGGCGTAATACCTTCCAGCCCCTTCTTCGGCGGCGATGCGCCATTTGCCTCCGGACCAGTACCCTGGATAACCTGGATGTATAATGGCGGCGGCCGCGACCTAATGCTCGAGGCATGGCAGGAGAAGGGATACAATGTTGGAACGGTTCAGGTTCTGGGTCTCCGTGCCCCGGAGGTCTTCGCTTGGTCTAGCAAGCCGCTGCGTAAATTGGGGGACTTCAAAGGGGTGACCTTCCGAATTTCAGGCTATTGGGCAGAAGTCTTCGGCAAAATGGGAGCCACGGTGGTCACCCTGCCCGGCGCTGAGGTACTTCCCGCCCTCGAGAGAGGCGTCATTGATGCCACCGAGTGGGGTGTCATGAACGAAGACTGGGATGTAGGTCTCCAGGACGTCGTGGACTATGCCGTGCTGACGGCATTCCGCCAGGCACATGCCACCTTTGACTTTGCCGCCAACAAGGATTCCTGGGATGCACTGCCACCGGACCTTCAAGAAATAATTAAGACGGTGTGTAATGAGTATACCTGGTGGTATCTGCTGGAAGGGACATACCGGGATGTGCTGATACTGGACAGGCTGGAAAAGACGGTCACGGTAACAATTCTTGACAGGGAAGTCCCGACCGAAATGTTCCGTCTGCTTGGTGAAGTCTACGACGAAATAGCAGCAGAGGATCCTATGACGGCTAAGGCGCTAGCCTCGGCAAGAGAATTCCATGATGCTTACTATGCCTACGCTGAAAAAATGTACCCCTACGGCGTTTTGGTTAAGTAAGCAGGCTGGAATAACTCTTTGGCAACACCACCCCCATCTCAGGGGGTGGTGTTGCTCAGAAAGGGAACCAATTGAAGATTCTCAGGGGCTGCCTGAAGTATATTGACATTTTTAATGAGTGGGTAGCCAAGGGCTTTGCTTGGCTTATCGTCATACTAGTAATCGGTATGGTCTATGCGACCATAATGAGGTATGTTTTTAACCAGTCCCCTCTATGGGCTTACGATTTCACCTATAACCTCTACGCTGCTTTCTTCATGATGGGCGCTGCTTATACCCTTCGTCTCAAGGGACATGTAAGGGTAGATGTCTTCTATCGGCTGCTTTCTCGAAGAAAACAGGCTATCATTGATATCTTCTTCGCCCTGGTGGTCTTCTTCCCCCTGTTTATTGCCCTCTTTTACTTCTCCATGGAGCATGTCCCCTTCTCCTGGCGGGTGGGGGAAAAGGCGGTGGAGAGTGTCATAAGGGCACCCCTGTATCCCATCAAGACGGTGATACCGGTGGTTTGCGTGATGCTGCTGCTTCAGGGAGTAGCCGAATTCATTCGTGACCTGTTTGTTCTTGTCACCCGGAGGGAGCTGGAATGGAAATAGAAGCAGTCCTGCCAGCGCTAATGTTTGCCCTTGTCCTGGTCGGTGTTCTCTCTGGGTATCCCATTGGTTTTGTCCTGGGTGGCTTGGCGTTATCGTTCGGGTTGGTGTTCTGGGGACCAGAGGTTATACCAGCGCTTTTCTTCCGTTGCTTCCAGGTGCTGAAAAACTATATCTACGCCGCCATCCCGCTCTTTGTCTTCATGGGAATAATGCTAGAGCGCTCTGGGAGTTCTGAGAGACTATTCCACGCAGCGCACCTGTTGATGGGCGGTCTAAGAGGAGGGCTGGGTATGGCTACCATTTTTGTCTGCACTATATTCGCCGCCGCTACCGGAATAGTCGGTGCCTCAGTGGTAACCATGGGACTTCTTGCCCTCCCACCGATGCTCAAACGAGGCTATAGTAAAGAGTTAGCTGCGGGGTGCATCCTCGCCGGAGGAACCCTAGGCATTCTCATCCCGCCCAGTATCATGATTGTTGTCTATGGACCCATGGCAAACCTATCAGTAGCCAGGTTGTTCTTTGGCGCTTTCTCACCCGGCCTTTTGCTGGCTGCGCTGTACGTAGCTTATATAGCTATCAGGTGCTTTTTCCAGCCGCAAATAGGACCAGCTATGCCAATTGAGGACAGGAAAGCCGTTTCGCTGCCGAGGAAGCTCTACTTGGCAGCCACCGGACTGGTTCCCCCTCTACTCCTTATTCTGTCTGTTCTGGGGATGATTTTCCTGGGGGTAGCTGCTCCCACTGAGGCGGCTGCCTTGGGCGCTTTTGCTGCCTTGTTGCTAGCTGCCGCCTATCGCAGGCTTGACTTTCAGGCTCTCAAGGATGTGACCTACCAGACGCTCAGGATTACCAGCATGATTATGTTTGTGGTGGTCGGGGCTACCATGTTCACTTCCGTGTTTATGGGTCTCGGCGGCGGGGACTTCGTAAAGAACCTTCTACTAGCAGCACCCTTCGGCAAGTGGGGAGTTCTGACGTTAATGATGATTATCGTCTTCATTTTGGGGATGTTCATCGACTGGATCGGTATAGTTCTTATCATCGTCCCCCTCTTCACCCCCATAGCCGCTACCCTGGGCTTTGACGCCATATGGTTTGCCCTTCTGATCATGGTTAATCTACAGATGTCCTACTTGACGCCACCGTTTGCCTACGCCATTTTCTATCTGAGAGGAATTGCCCCCCCGGAAGTGACCATAGCTCACATATACCGGGGTGTCATCCCCTTCGTGCTCCTTCAATGGACTGGTCTGATACTGTGTATCATCTTCCCACAAATAATTTTATGGCTTCCCACTATGATGTTCGGACAGTAATTGAATGTTACGGAAAATAGAAAGGAGTTGTTTAGATGGTTGATTTATCTCCCTTATCCAGGGCAATTGAAGGGGGCGACCGCGATAAATCTGTCCAGTTAACTGCTGAGGCTCTCAGTGCCGACGCGAACCCACAGGACATCATTGTCCACGGATTACAAGCAGGCATGGGTGTGGTCGGCGAGAAATTCTCAAGTGGTGAGTATTTCCTGCCCGATATGCTCATGGCAGCACGGGCAATGAAAGCTGCTCTTGAGGTACTTAAGCCTTCGCTGGAGAAAACAGGCATACCGACAATTGGGAAAGTGGTTATTGGCACAGTGGAAGGGGATATGCATGATATTGGGAAGAATGTAGTAGCTACTTTCCTAAGTGGCAGTGGCTTTGAGGTCTTTGACCTGGGGAACAACGTGCCTGACAAAAAGTTCGTTGACGAGGTGAGAGAGAGAAAAGCAGATATTCTGGGACTCTCAGCTTTGCTTACGACAACAATGCCAGTTATGGGCAGGGTGATAAAAGCACTGGACGCAACTGGTTTGCGTTCTAGGACCAAGGTGATAGTTGGCGGGGCACCAGTAACCCAGGATTATGCTAACTATATTGGCGCCGATGCCTATGCCCACGACGGCGGCAGAGCTATTCCAGTGTGTAAGCAATTATTGGGCAAATGATATCTATTCACTTGCAACAAGCTTGGAAGGAGATAGGTAACACAAATGGCAATGACACAAAAACAGATGATTCTGGCGGCAGCCAGAGGCGAACATTTGGGCAAACTCCCCTTTGGGGCGCGTATAGATGTTTGGTACAACTATAACTCAGCCCATGATACGCTTCCAGAAAAGTATAAGGGCTGGAGTCAGACCGATATTTTACATGACCAAGGTGCTGGCGCTCAGTACCGCTTCTGGGCAGTGGTCAAGGAAGAATATCAGGATATGGAAGTGGTGGAAAAGCATGGTCCGCCGTATATAACAACGGAGTATAGAACCCCCCTTGGCACAATTTCTAAGAAAGACGAATTTTCTACTGCTGAGGGTCCCTGGATTAGATACGAGGTGGAGAAGCTATTTAAGAGTGAGAAGGACTACCCAATAATTAAGTATATAATGGAGCATACAGTCCCAGTCGAAAACTTTGAGGCGTTTCAGAAGATACGTAAAGAGGTTGGGGAGGATGGTATGGTGATGACGGGAGCGGTTGGGCTTTGGTCAGCACCGCAGCGTGTCATGCGAGAAATAATAGGCTATGAACAATTCTTTTATGAGCTTGCCGACCACCCGGCAGAGGTGGAGGAGCTAATAGAAGTCATGAAGGACTTAGAGAGACGAAAATACAAGGTAGCCATGGGCTGTGACTTAGAACTTTTTAACATCTGCGCCAACTGGAGTGATGATATCCAGACGCCAGTATTTAGGAAATACTTCGCTCCCTGGTTTAAAGAAGTAACCGATTTCCTCCATGCCCATGGCAGGCTGGCTATGGTTCACGTTGACGGGGAAATGAGACGGCTTAACCCATTATTGTGGGAAACCGATATTGATGTTGCCGAGGCGATTACTCCTGCCCCACAGTCCCTCGTTCCCATGACAGAGTTTAGAAGAGAACTAGGCGACAATATGATAATCTGGGGAGGCATACCCTCGATATTGTTTGAACCTATGTACAGTGATGAGAACTTTGACGACTATGTCAAGAACCTTTTCAAAGAGATGGCCCCTGGCTACAGGTTCATCGTGGGTATGGGCGATAACTTGCCTTTTGATGGTGATATAGAGCGTGTAGGCAGGGTAGTTGAGCTTATAGACAAGTATGGGAAACTCCCTATATTATAACTGGCGGGCTCTGCCAGGGGAAACTGAGGTGCTAGGGGGCTTATATTTTCTCCCCGCTAGCTCAAATGATTTGCCTCCCCCCTCCCGTGTGGTTGCCTTAGCCGTAATCGGGCAAGTGGCATCCCGCCTTTTTGATTGCCAATTTCACCTTATTATCGAACGGTTGTCTAGCTAGAATGTAGAGTCGAGATAACATTAGCCTGAAATTTGCAGCAAGAGGTAACAATTGCTTGTAATGTGTGACAAGCCCCAGAGGCTGGATACCTCGGCCCTGACCCGTATTAAGTCAGGGCTATTACAGGCAAATAGAAAGGTACACTCCTATTTACTTCCGATTCGGAACATCTTAGTCCCACACACTGGGCAGACACCCTGAGTCGCCGGTTTGCCATTCTTCATGGTTATGGCTTTGGCATCCTTCATTTCCCTTTTAGTTCGGCATTTCATACAGTAAGCTTGCATTGAGCTACCTCCTTTTTGTATGGAGAATAGACCAATCTCCATATGAATGTCAATAGCCCCAGCTGATTGCACTTTTTGGCTTTTCGTTTAATCTAGCTCATACACCCGGTGTCGGGTGGCATCGGTGAAAATGCCTAGAGTTAGGTGGTGCTTTGGTAACAGGTGAGCTATACTTTGGTTACATAGCGTCGCTAGGCAGGAGGTGAATACAACAGAAGTAGTATTTCTGTTGCATTCCCTCCCGGGGGAAGGGGCGCAAGGACACATGATCCTAAGTC
>Ga0209979_1003096_pt1 | contig 15048 bp, 13 predicted proteins | sample AnhtaG_FD_183114 | JGI IMG/M metagenome (GOLD analysis project Ga0209979, IMG submission 183114) | Deep subsurface microbial communities from Anholt, Denmark to uncover new lineages of life (NeLLi) - Anholt_01485 metaG (SPAdes) (version 2) | ecosystem: Environmental > Aquatic > Marine > Oceanic...
CATCCCCAGGTATCTCGCCCTATCCCCGAGCTCCTCCTCGATGCTGAGCAGACGGTTGTATTTGGCGACGCGCTCTGAGCGGCAGGGGGCACCTGCCTTGATGAAGCCGGTGTTCTTGGCCACGGCGAGGTCGGCGATGGTGACATCCTCGGTCTCGCCGGAGCGGTGGCTCACAACCGCTGTCCACTTCGCCTGCTGCGCCATCTCGATAGCCTCGATGGTCTCGGTAAGGGTGCCAACCTGATTGAGCTTGATGAGTATGGAATTGGATGCCTTCTCTTTGATGCCGCGGGAGAGGCGTTTCACATTGGTGACGTAGAGGTCATCGCCCATGATCTGAATTTTTTCTCCCACTTTATCCATGAGCATTTTCCACCCGTCCCAATCGTCCTCCGCCATCCCGTCCTCGATGCTGATAATGGGGTATTCGGAGACCAATTTCACATAGTAATCCACCATCTCGGCGCTGGAGAGGGATAGGCGCTCCCTGGTGAGGACATATTTGTCATCCTCGAAAAACTCGCTGGCTGCCGGGTCGAGGGCAATGAAGCAATCGACGCCCGGCTTGTAGCCTGCCGCTTCGATAGCGGCTAGTACCAGCTCCACCGCCTCTTTGTTGGAGCTTAAGCAGGGGGCGAAACCGCCTTCATCACCGACATTGGTACTCAGCCCATTGCTCCGGAGCACTCCCTTCAGGGCCTGATAAATCTCAGCGCACATCCGGAGGGCAAGGGCAAAGCGCTGCGCTCCCAGGGGGACGATCATGAACTCTTGGAAATCGGTTGCCTCCGCAGCGTGCTTTCCGCCGTTCAGTATATTCATCATGGGCACGGGCAGGGTGCACGCCTCCTCACCGCCGATATAGCGATAGAAAGGGAGACCCAGGAAGTTGGCTGCGGCGTGAGCGACAGCGAGGGAGACGCCTAAAATAGCATTGGCACCGAGCCGTGATTTGTTTGGCGTTCCATCGAGCTCGATCATCCGCTCATCGATCGCCGCCTGTTCTTCACAAGACATCCCGATCAGGGCAGATTCGATCTCCTTCTCAACACTTTCTACCGCCCTGAGCACCCCCATCCCCCCAAACCGATCCTTATCGCCGTCGCGGAGCTCCAGAGCCTCGTGGGTGCCGGTGGAGGCCCCGGAGGGTACCGCGGCGTGCCCCATGGTACCATCGGAGAGCCTTACATCAACCTTCACCGTGGGATTGCCACGAGAATCGAGGATCTCCCTGGCACTCACTTCCTCAATTGCCGCCACCCTTTCCTCCTCTTTTCACCCTTTGCGCCCTTTTCGCCCCGAGGCATATGATGTCGCTCTCCAGGCCTTCATCATGTTTGGCAATTCTATTTATTATTAGCCCCGCCCTATTGAACTAAGGGCCTTTTCCACGGCTTCCACCGGATTTTGAGCGACGATTATGGATTTATCCACCACCCCTTCCCTTGCTAGCGACCAGGTGCCCAGGCCGATAACCGGGATGTCATTTTGCAGCGCATAGGCGATCTCGGAAAGGGTTCCGTAGCTGCCGCCGATGGCGATCACCGCCTGACCCGACTTGGCGACGATGGCGTTTCTGGTATAGCCCATGCCGGTGACGATGGGGATTCGAATATAGGGATTGGCATCTTTGCGGCTGTCCCCGGGGAGAATGCCAATAGTGATCCCACCTTGGGAGGTAGCCCCGCGACATGCCGCCTCCATTACCCCTTCCAGGCCGCCGCAGATCAATGTGGCGCCGCGCCTTGCCAGCTCCCGCCCCACCTCCTCAGCGAGCCTGGTCTCCTCTGCGGAGCAATCGCTGGCGCCGATCACGGTGATAAAAATCCCCTTTTGCCCCTTTTCCATCTCCAAATCCTATTGAACTAGCGTAAAGGGAATTATAGCACCCTGGGTTGAATTGCTGCAACTAAGAGGGGGCACTTTTAGGTTAGGGTGTCGCCCAGTGTCACATTAATATTACCGATTTCAACGTTTGCAGGGGCAGTTACTGCTACTAGCGGTAACATTAAAGTTAGTATTCATATAGCCGCTTGGCGTTTCATATTACCTGTTGTAACTTAGTGGATCGTTTCTAGAGATAGATGTTCGCCTACAGCTCGTCTTGGAGTAGTATGTCGCCCCCCTTGCTGCCGAGAATCCAAGGACGAAGCCGCTTACTGCCCATATATTAAGGGATGATTATCCGTCAGGTGTTGGTGTCGGCATTGGTGTTTATGGTGTAGATGTAGGGCTCCATATGACGTTCAGCCCTCTTTGCTCAAGCTGGGGTATATAGACATTTATCGAGGTTTCACTCAGTGGGTTCCCACGTAAATCCACAGCGTTTTCCGTGCTGAGCCCGCTGAGACTCAGTAGTGGGGAGATGTCGCTTATTCGATTACCAGCAAGTGCGAGGAGTTCCAGATTTGTGAGGCTAGCAAGCGGACTGACGCCGCTTATCTCATTATCATTAAGAGCAAGGTAGGTCAGGCTAGTGAGGTTGGTGAGTGGAGAGATGTCGCTTATCCGGTTCTCCCAGAGGGCGAGGTGGGTAAGGCTTGTGAGGTTGGACAGTGGAGAAATGTCGTTTATCTCAGCTCTATCAAGGCTGAGTTGGGTCAAGTTGGAGAGGTTGGCGAGTGGGGAGATGTCGCTTATTTGATTCCTCCCCAAGGAGAGAATTGTCAGGTTGGTAAGGTTGGCGAGAGGAGAGATGTCGTCTATCTGGTTCTTTTGAACGTCGAACTCGGTCAGGTTGATTAGGTTGGATAGTGCAGAAATGTCGCTTATCTGGTTTCTCTCAATGTGGAGAGTGGTCAGGCTGGTAAGCGCGGATAACGGCGAGATGTCGTTTACCTGATTCCTCCAAATATAGAGTATTGTCAGGTTGGTACAGCGTTCCAAACCAGTAAGGTCGATAATGCCTCCACCTTCGTCATAGAGTTCGGTGAGGCCTTCGAGGTAGGATTTACTGATATCTCCAGTCGGCTTATCAATAGCTCTGCGAACTGCTGCCTCAAGATTGGGATCAGGAAAAGTAACAATCTCATTGGCATTATTGGCATTCGCACATGATAAGGGGAATAATATAAGCAGCATGCCAATCAAGACGATTGCCACGATTGGATTGTGCGATTTTCTCATTTGTCTATCCTGCCAACTGTGATTAGTTATAGCGGTTCATTGCCGCCTCGAGCCCCTCGGCCAGGATGCAAAGCAGGGCATCGGAGACCCGGGCAATGGCTTCCCTGGCGATGTCCTTTTCCTCAGCGGTGAAATCGCTTAGCACATAGGAGACCTCATCCCCCTCGGGGCGGCCGATGCCGACGCGAATTCGGGGAAACTCCTCACTTCCCAGGGAGGCGATGATGGATGCGACGCCCTTATGCCCCGCCGCGCTGCCACGCTGGCGGATGCGCAGCTTACCCAGGGGCAGGTCCAGGTCGTCGTAGATCACAAGGAGGTCATCAATTGGCACACCGAAGCGGCGTACCAGCTGGGCCACTGCCGCCCCACTGCGGTTCATGTACGTCCGGGGCTTGGCCAGTACCACCGGCGTACCAGCAACCTCGCCCCTGCCGTATTTGGCCTTCAGTGCTTTGAGCCTTAACCTTCGCTCTTTAATGGGTATGCGGTGCTGACTCGCAAAGTGGTCGAGACACTGAAACCCTACGTTATGGCGGTTGCCGGCATAGCTCTTCCCCGGATTTCCCAGCCCAACAATTAGTTTCATCGCTTAAGTAGCGCCTTACTCCTTGAAGCTGAGGCGCACCCTCTTGCCCGGATGCTCCCGGGTACTCAATACCCTAGAAGGCCGCTTTCCCCGGCTTGGCTCACCCCGTTTGAATTTGCCAGAAGAGATCAGTAGTCATGTCTTAGGCGGTGGCCAGCTTCTTGCCCATCTCGCGTAGCTCTGCGAGAATCTCGGGGGTGGCTTTGCCGGGAGCCATGATGCCTTCGCCAGCCTTCTTCAATTTAAAGGCGGAACATATGCCATCGAGGACATCCAGGGCTTTCCTCTTCCCCATTCCGCTGCTGGTAAAGGTACAGTAAGGCTTGTCCGCGGCCTTGTCCTGGCACTGGATGAGGCTCCGGTCGAAGAAGTCCTTTAAGCCTCCGGATATGTAGGCGAAGTTTGTTGATGTGCCGAAGGCCACTGCATCGCAGCCAATGAGATCGTCAGCGGTGGCATCGAAGGCCCGCTTGAGGATGACCTGCGTCCCCGCCACCGACCGTGCCCCCTCCGCTACCGCCCTGGCCATCTCCTCGGTATTCCCGGTCTGAGAATGGTAAACGATCAATACCTTTGCCAATTTCTACTCCTCTATTTATTTTCCGCTTTAAGGAGGCGGAGAAACTCCTCCTCGCTAAGCACCTTTGTGCCCAGGGCACGCGCCTTTTCCAGTTTGGATCCCGGCTCGGCCCCCACCACAAGATGTGTGGTTTTTTTGGTGACGCTCGAGCCTACGCTGCCGCCCAGCTCTTTGATGCGTGCTTCTACCTCGCTCCGGGGGAAGGCCTCCAGCCTTCCCGTGAGCACAAATTCCTGACCCGAAAGGGGCCTCTCTCTTAGCTCTACAGCCTCTTCCTTAAGCCTGACCCCTGCCTTTCTCAGCTCGTCGATGATATGGCGGTTTGCTTCCTGCCGGAAGAAGGCAAGGATACTCTCGGCGATCTTGGGGCCGATGGTGGGTACCGTGAGTAGCTTCTCCTCAGAGGCATTGGTCAGTCTGTCCATGCTGCTAAAGTGGCTCGCCAGAAGCTCCGCGGTCTCCGCGCCGACATGCCTGATGCCCAGGGCGAAGATTACCCTGGCTAAGGGGCGCTGCTTGCTCCTATCGATAGCACCGAGCACATTCTGGACGCTCTTCTCCCCCATCCTCTCCAAATTCATCAGGTCTTGCGCGTGGAGGGAGTATAGATCGGCGACATTTTTTACCAGCCCCTTTTCCAGCAGGGCGGCCGCCAGCTTTTCCCCGACCCCGTCGATGTCCATGGCGCTGCGGGAGACGAAGTGGGTGAGGAGCTCATGTAGCTGGGCGGGGCAGGAGGCATTGGTGCACCGATTCATCACCTCACCCTCCGGTTTAACCACCTCGCCGCCGCAGACGGGGCAGCGAGCGGGTATCACGAAAAGCCTTTCCTGCCCGGTGCGCTTGGACACAACGGGAGCGACCACCTCGGGAATGACCTCGCCGGCGCGCTGCACCACCACCGTATCGCCGATGCGAATGTCTTTGCGCCTGATATCCTCCTCGTTGTGGAGCGCCGCCCGCTTGATGGTGACCCCGCCAACGGATACCGGCTCCAGGATGGCGTAGGGGTTGAGGCTCCCCGTTCGCCCCACATTGATGCCGATATCGAGAAGCCTGGTAGTGGCCTGGATCGCCGGAAATTTATAGGCTGTTGCCCAGCGTGGGTCGTGACCCACAGTGCCCAGCACTCGCTGAAGCTCGAATGAATTGACCTTGATCACAATGCCATCGGCCTCAAATTCCAGGTTTTCTCTCTCCTCCTCCCAGCGCTGATAATATTTATCCGCATCGCTAATATCGGAAACATGAGCATTATATGGGCTTATCCTAAATCCCAGTGACTTGAGATACTCCATGGTTTCCCAGTGAGTTGGCGGCATTTCTCGCCCGCCTACCCCTTTCCCCTCGGCATATCCCAGGCCATAGATATAGATATCCAGGGGGCGCTTCGCCGTGACCCTTGGGTCTAGCTGACGCACCGAACCGGCGGCGGCGTTTCTGGGATTAGCGAAGAGGGACTGACCATCCTCCGCCCGTTCCTTGTTCAGTTTTTCAAAGCCAGACCTGGAAAGATAGACCTCACCCCTAACCTCAAATTTTCGCGGGGCATCTTTCGGAACGGTGAGGGGGATGCTCTTAATGGTCCTCAGGTTCTGGGTGATATCCTCGCCGTGATAGCCATCGCCCCGCGTAGCGCCTGTGATAAGGCGGCCATCGGTATAGGTCAGGGCCACCGCAAGCCCGTCCAGCTTGAGTTCGCAAACGAAGTCCATATCCTGCCCCGGCACCAGGTTTGAGATTCTCTTGTGCCAGGCAAGGAGCTCATCGTAGGAGAAGACATTGGACAGGCTCAAGAGCGGCACGGGGTGCTCCACCACGCCGAAGGCCTCGACGGGGGCGGCGCCTACCCGCTGCGTCGGCGATTCAGGGGTGATAAGCTTGGGGTGCTCCTCCTCCAGCCTCCTCAGCTCCGCCATCAGCGCGTCGTACTCGGCATCTGAGATCTCAGGGCTGTCGAGCACGTAGTAGCGATGGTTGTGGTGGTTAATCTGTTCCCGGAGCTCTGCGACCCTCTTTTTCGCCCGTTCGATATCCGCCACGCTGGCCATCCCCCGGTTAAAGCTTTACCAGCTTCATCGTGTAGACTTCGGGGAGCGCTTGAAGCTTGAGCAGTATCTTTTCCCCAACAGGCCCATCGAGCTCGATAACCAGGAGCGCCGGCCCTCGGGGCTCGAGGCGGCCCAGCTGCATCGAGTTGATATTGATGTCAGCGTTGCCCAATATCGTGCCTACCGCTCCGATAAGCCCGGGGCGGTCACGATGATCGCTGAACAGTAAATATCCTCCCCTGGGCACCACATCGATCCAGTAGCTATTAACCCTGACGATGTGAGGCTCGCCCCTCATCACGGTGCCTGCTACGGTGCCTGTCCCGGCGCTGGTGGTCACCTCGAGGGTAATCAGGTTTCCGTAGTTTTCACAGCTCGGGTCCTTGTGCTCGGTGATCTTCAGCCCGCGCCGTTGCGCGATGATGTTAGCATTGACCAGGTTAACCCGCTCCTCGCTGATCGTCTCCAGAAGGCCGCCGAGGACCGCCGCCTTTAGCGCTGCGGTGTCGTGGTTGGCGATCTCCCCCTCATACTTGATGCTGATGGTGCTCATCTGCCCCTCGCCCAGTTGGTAGAGCAGGCGGCCCACCTGCTGGGCGACGCCCAGGAACGGCCCGACCACGGCAAGCGTCTCCGGCGAGATCAGCGGGGTATTTACCGCATACCTGGCAGGCTCGCCCTTGAACACCGCGATGATCTGATCCGCCACATCCAGGGCTGCGCCTGCCTGGGCCTCCACGGTGGATGCCGCCAGGTGCGGGGTAACCAGTATCTTATCGCTCTTGAAGAGGATGCTATCCTTAGCTGGCTCCTCAACAAAGACATCGATGGCCGCGCCTGCCACCCTCCCCTCCTCAACAGCCTTAAAAAGTGCCTCCTCATCGATGATGCCCCCCCGGGCACAATTGATAATGCGCACCGTTGGCTTGACCGTCGCCAGTTCCTTGGCGCCAATTAGTCCCCTGGTTGTCCCGGTGAGTGGGGTGTGCATGGTGATAAAGTCCGATTGTTTAAGCAGTTCCTTCATGGAGACCAGTTCCACCCCCAGATTGCTGGCGTATTCGGTAGATACGAAGGGGTCGTAGGCAATGAGTCGCATCTCCAGCCCGGTGGCGCGCCGGGCAACCTCGGAGCCCACATTGCCCAGGCCAATGATGCCCAGGGTCTTATTCCTTACCTCGATGCCCAGGAAATCGTGACGGCGCCACTCCCCGGCTCTCAAGAGAGCGTTTGCCTGAGGGATATTGCGCGCCATGGCGAGCATCAGAGCGATGGCATGCTCCGCAGCCGAGATGGTATTCCCCGTGGGGGCATTGACCACCACGATGCCCTTTCTCGTTGCTGCCTCCAAATCGATATTGTCCACGCCCACACCGGCACGCCCGATGACCTGAAGCCTTTGTCCCGCCTCGATGACCTCCGCTGAGACCTTGGTCTCGCTCCTCACCACGATGGCATCGTAATCACCAATAGCGGCGATAAGCTCATCGTGACCCAGCCCCAGCCTGACATCCACCTCAGCATGGGCGCGCAGCGCGTCGATGCCCTCTTGAGCGATGGGGTCAGCAATCAATACCTTCATTTTTTCGCCCTTTAGCTTGCCTTCAATCGAGTGCTCGCCTCTAGGTCAAAATCTTTTCGGACAGGAATTTATTCACTGCCTCAGAGACCTCTTCTTTAGAACACTTCACCCGCCACATCCCCTGTGGCAGGTTGATCCTTAGCCACTTCCGGTACCATTTTTCACGGATGCCTTTGCTGATGACGAGGACGAAATCCCCGCTCTTTAGGTCCTCGGATATTTCCATCAGACCCCTATTCTTTAGCCCCCACATTCCCAACCGAGCTCCGACCCCTATCTCCTCGATCTCCATTTTGGTCACCCCCTGGTTATCTCACCCGGAGAAGCCTGCCTGAGGCAGGGCTGCCTTCAGCGCCTCCATCACCGCATCGATGTCCCCCTCGCTTACATAGCCGAGGTGGCCGATGCGAAAGATCTTACCGTCCAGCCGCTGCTGGCCTCCGGCGAGGACAGTACTGTATTCCTCACGCAGGATCTTGAGAAGCTTCTTGGAGTCGAGCGCCTCGGGTACCTTGACCGCCGTGATAGTGTTGGAGGCGCAGCTATCATCGGGGAACAGGGAGAGCCCCAGCGATTTTATCCCTTCCCGCGCCCTAGTGGCCACACGGGCATGGCGCGCCACGATGTTCTTGAGCCCCTCGTGCTGAAATATCTCCAGCGCAGCAGCGAGGGCGTAAATGGTGGAGAGGGCCGGGGTCCATGGGGTCTGCCCTTTCTCGAGAAAGCTCTTAGCCTTGGCGAAATCCCAGTAGTATCTGGGCATCTTGGCTTGAGCCTGCGCCTGCCACGCCCGCTCGCTGACGCTGACCATCGCTAGCCCGGGAGGGGCCATCCAACCCTTCTGCGAGGCGGTAATCACCACATCGCACCCCCATTTATCGGTGGGCAGGTCGATAGCGCCCAGGCTGCTGATAGCGTCTACCAGAAGGAGCTTTTCGTATTCTCGAACCACAGCGCTTATCGCTGCCAAATCGCTAGTTACGCCGGTGGAGGTCTCGTTGTGGGTCACCAGCACCGCCTTTACCCCGGTGTCCTGGGATAGGGCCTGGCGCACCTCCTCGGGGTCAACGGCTTGGCCCCACTCGAAGCGAAGCCTCTCCACTTGAGCGCCAAATAGCTCGGCGATATCGGCGAAGCGCTCGCCAAAGAATCCGTTAGCAACTACCAGTACCTTGTCCCCTGGCGAGAGGGTGTTCACGATGGCCGCCTCCATGCCCCCCGTTCCGGAGCAGGTGAGCAGAAATACGTCCCCCCTGGTCTGAAACATGGCTTTGAGGATGTCGGTGGCCTTGTGGATCATCTCGGCGAACTGGGGCCCGCGATGATTGATCATCTGCCTGGTCATCGCCTGCAGGATTTCATCGGGGATCGGGGTTGGTCCGGGAATGCGTAACTGCATGCTCTGCCTCCATGTTTAGCGATTTTTAGATATTATACCCTGAATCGTCAATATAGTGAAGTAGGAAACACGTTTTCCTAGTCTAGTGTGGGAAAAGGGGAGGGTAAGTGGGAAACTCAGGTTCGCTTATCAGCATTAACGATTCTCACGAAGCGGCGATTGCCCCTTTGAATGACCATGCCGTCTCGCAAGTTCACCATACGTTTGGTCATAACTTTTCCATCTATCTTAATAGCGCCCTGCTCGATCAGCCGCCGCCCTTCGCTACTACTCTTTACGAGCCCTATGTTAGCCAGCAAAGTGGCCAACAGATGAGGCGGCTCCTTTTTCACACGCTCATGGATTTTCCTGCTCTCATTAGCTGAGGCTGCTATTATTGCGGTAGCTCTTGATGGTGCCATCTGGAAGGAAACCTGAACCTCCGCTATCTCCTCTGGCACCTCCCGCTTTTGCACTGTCTTCTCAAAATGGTTTTCTGCGTCCCGAGCCGCCTTCTGGTTATGAAACTGTTCCACCAGCTCGCGGGCCAATCGCTTCTTCAAGACCATCGGGTTCACCGAATCGTTCTCAAGCCCTTTTCGGAACTCGGCAAGCTCTTTATCCGAAACATCGGTAAGAAGCTCGAAATAGTCCATCATCAGCTCATCGGGGATGCTCATCACCTTGCCATATATCTCCTTGGGAGGCTCATCGATGGCGATATAGTTCCCCAGGCTTTTTGACATCTTCATGCTGCCATCGGTGCCCACAAGCAGCGGAACCAGGAAGACCTGCTGGGGGGGCTGCCCAGTCATCTGCTGAAGCTCCCGCCCCACCAGGCAATTGAACTTCTGGTCGGTGCCCCCAAACTCCACATCGGCCTCGATTTCGATGGAGTCATAGGCCTGAAGCAAGGGGTAGAGAAACTCGGTGATGGCGATGGGGCGGCCTGAGGCATACCTTTTAGAGAAGTCGTCCCGTTGCAGCATCTGGGCCACGGTGAATTTGCTGGCAAGCCCAATTACATCGCCAAGATTGAACTTCCCAAACCACTCGCTCTGCCAGACGACCCTGGTCTTTTCCCGTGCGACCACCTTGAAGAACTGCTTCATATAGGTCTCGGCATTGGCGCGCACCTCTTCGGGGGAGAGCATGGGGCGGGTCTGCGACTCGCCGCTGGGGTCGCCGATCTGAGCGGTCCAGTCACCGACGATGAGGATGACCTGATGCCCCAGCTCCTGAAACTGGCGCAGCTTCCTAAGCCCCACCACATGCCCCAGGTGGATGTCAGGGCAGCTGGGGTCGAAGCCCTGCTTGAGGCGAAGCTTTCGCCCTGACTCCAGGAGCTTTGCCAGCTCCTCTTCAATGATAATCTCGGCGACCCCTCTTTTCAGTAGACGCCTGTATGGCTCAGTAGCAGGTATCTTCCCCATGGCTCCGTTCTTTCGATCTTCCCCTCTAAAGCGTTTTTGTCGTATAAACGGTTTGAACGTCTGTCGGCTCAGGAGCGCTTCAGCAATGACCTCGCCTGCGCCACGTCTCTAATCATCTGAGCCTTCAGCTCCTCGGCGCTTGAGAACCTCTCCTCGCCACGAAGCCGCTCCACCAGCTCGATCTTAAGCTCCTGCCCATAGAGATCCCCCTCAAAATCGAGGAGGTGAGCCTCGACGAGGCGCTGACCGCCGCCGAAGGTGGGGCGAAGGCCGATATTTATTACCGCATGATAAACTGTTTCGCTGTCCGCCTTGCGGGCCGTTTTACGAGCCCGCCCTCGTGCAGCGGGGCGGATTCCGATACTTCGTTCGGAGAGGAAGGCACGGGCGGCATAGACCCCATCAGCGGGCAGGGCTTGCTCCTGGTCCGGGATGAGGTTTGCTGTCGGAAAGCCTAGGCTTTTGCCTCGCGCCTCGCCTTTTGATACCTGTCCGGTCAGGGTGAAGCGCCGCCCCAGGAGTTCGCTTACCTTCATCACATCGCCTCGTGATAACGCCGCGCGAATCGCTGTGCTGCTCACCACCTCACCCTGCCACACCCTGGGCGGCACCACCTCAACAGAGAAATGGAGCTCCTTACCAAGCGTCTTAAGGGCCTGGACATCTCCTTCTCTTCCCTTGCCCAGAGCGAAGTCGGGCCCGATCACCAGTCCCCGCATCCTGAGGTAGCGCTTAAGCAGCGCGATGAATTCTCGGGCACTAAGCTGAGAAAGCTCAGGGGTGAAGGATAGGGTAACGGTATGTGCCACACCGAGGCTTTCCAAGAGTCTAATCCGTTCCTGAAGGCTGGTCAAGCAGGTAATCTTGGACTGCGGCGAGAACACCAGGCGGGGATGGTGCTGAAAGGTTACCACCCCGCTCACCAGACCCTCCGCAGCGGCCTTTTCCTTGAGCTTCGCGATAAGAAACTGGTGACCTAAATGAACACCATCGAAAACCCCGATAGTGAGCGTCGTGTCCCCCTCTGGCATCGCCCTGGACAGCTCTTCTTCAACGAGCATATTTTCCCTCAGATTTTATGACTAATGATACGCAGCAATGCCTCCACCACCTCCGGGTCCCATCACCATCAGGCCATTTTGCGTCCCACCGAGGCCGCTACCCGAACAACCTGCGCCATGAGTTGCTGGAAGTTATCGAAGGTGAGCGACTGAGCGCCATCCTTGAGGGCTTGGTCCGGTCTGGGGTGAACCTCGATCATCAACCCATCGGCGCCGGCAGCCACTGCAGCCAGAGACAGGGGGGTAACAAGGTGCCATTTGCCGGTGCCATGGCTGGGGTCGGCGATGATGGGCAGGTGGCTCAGCTTCTTGATAATGGGAATGGCACTAACATCCATGGTATTTCTGGTGTAGGTTTCGAAGGTCCTGATCCCCCGCTCACAGAGCATCACCTGGCGATTGCCCTGGACGAGGATGTATTCTGCAGAGAGCAGCCACTCCTGAATGGTGGCTGACATCCCCCTTTTAAGCATCACCGGCTTCTGGGTCTTGCCCACCTCATCAAGGAGGTTGAAGTTCTGCATGTTGCGCGCTCCCACCTGAAGGATGTCAGCGTAGCGCGAGACTAGCTCGACATCCTGTGGGGTCATCACCTCGGTGATAATGGGCATCCCGGTCTCCTGGCGAGCCTGCGCCAGGAGCTCGAGCCCGTCCTTGCCCAGCCCGCGGAAGCTATAGGGGGAGGTTGATGGTTTGAAGGCGCCACCGCGCAGGATGTTGGCCCCTGCCGCTTTCACCGCGCGCGCCGCCTCCAGAAGCTGCTCCTCGGTCTCTACAGCGCAGGGGCCAGCCATTACCACCAGCACCTCACCGCCGATGGTCACATCACCTACCTTGATCACGGTATCATGGGGCTGAAACTCCCGACCGGAGAGTTTATGGGGCCGGCTGATGGGCACAACCTCGTCCACCCCGGGCCACATCTCCAGCGTCTCCTTCAGTTCTGGATAGGTTCGCCCCACGACGCCGACCACCGTGCGCTCCACACCCTGGGATACATGACCGCTGAACCCCATTTGGGTGAGTCTCTCAAGAATGTCCGCCAGCTCCCCTTCAGTGTGCCTTTGCTGCATTACGATGAACATTTGTTATACCTCCACGCTCCCTTCTTTGCCGCCGCTCCCCGATCTCAATTCCATAGCTCCCTTAATATAAATATGGACGACCTCCTCTGCACTCGTTTCGGTATTAAAAAGGATCAGGATACGCAGGCACATGGGCAGGCCGCCAGGGACGTTCATCTCATGCCCACATAACATAGGTACCTGGGATAGCCCTAGCTCCCGGGCTGCCGATGCGGGGAACGCGGCGTTAAGGTCTGGGGTGGTGGTGAAGAGGATGCAGGCCACATCCTCCTCTTGAACCCCATTAGCCTGAACCATCTCCCGGAGCAACTCCTTTGCTGCCGCCAGGATGTCTTTCTTGGTATTGGCATCGACCGTAGTTGCCCCGCGAATGCCGCGACACCTCATTGCCTCTAACCTCTATTATATTATCATAAATATCAGGGCAATGGAATTATAGGCGAAATGGGTGAAGATACAAGCCCATATCGAGCCAGTCTTCATATAAAGCCAAGCCAGGAGGAGACCGAGAAGGAAAATAGGGAGGAAAGATCCTGGCTGCAGGATGTGTGCCAGGGAAAAGATCAGGGCGCTAAAAACAGCACCCCAGCCATATCCGTAGCGATTGCCGAGGCCGCTGAAGAGAAAGCCACGGAAGAAGGTCTCCTCGGCAACCGGGGCGACCACTACGGCAAGAAGGGCAATAATCGCCAGGCCAAGGCCAGTTTCGGTGAACTCCATGGTCACGGATTCATCTGAGGTCATCAGCATCTCGTAGAGGAAGCTGATCAGCAAGCCCACAAGCACTACTACGCCAGCTAATATCAAACCTCTCTTCACCTTGAAGCGGCGAAAGCCCAGAGCGCGCCAGCCACGGCGGTATTTGTAAGCGCTGAACCGCCACGCCCCGAGGACCATTGCCCCCTCACCGAGTATCATTCCCACAAACACTATTATCAGCCACTGATGAAGCAGGCCCTCGGATTCAAGCACGTCAAAAAATTCCGCAATTAATTCCGTAATGGTCATGTCTTGGGAGGTAATCTCAACAAGAGCATCCGAGCCAATGAGCAGCGTAGTGCCAATTCCCAGGCCAAAGGAAATTAGAATGGTAAAAACAATTACCAACCCGATCCCCTTGGCGATGTCCCACACTGTCCAGGGAATTGGCTCCGCTTGCGGCTCCTCCAACATCTTTTCTTCCATGATATCAAGCCTCCAAATATGGCAGCGGCTCGCTGGGGCTCACCCCTTCATCAGCTAGTCGCGATACCTCCTCATCAGACATCCCCAAAAGCTCGCTGAATACATAGCGGTTGTGCTCGCCAAAGCAGGGGGCGGGTAGGCGAAGCCTCCCCGGGGTCCGGCTCATCCGCCAGGATACCCCCGGGTAGAGATGGGTCCCCGTCTCGGGGTGAGAAAGCTCCTCAAAAAAGCCCCGCTCATTGAGATGCGGGTCGTGAGCCAGCTCCGCTATATTAAATACCGCCCCTGCCTTAATGCCGGAACCCTGGAGCATGTTCATTAGTTCAATGTGGTCATACCCGGCGGTCCACTCCCCGATAAGCCGATCAAGCTCCTCTCGATTTGCCAGTCTGCCGGAGCGGCTGGCGAATTTTTCGTCCCTGGTCCATGGCGGGTCGCCCATAGCACGGCAAAAGGAGCGCCACTCCTCATCGGATGAGACGGCGATGGCGATCCACGCACCCTCCTTTTTGTTCTCTCGGTCCCTCCCCTGCGCGCGGTAGCAGCCGTGGGGTGCCATCGCGGGATGGCGATTTCCCATGGGCTTTACAGCCCTTTTGTTCATAGTATAATCCATAATCGCCTCCCCGAGAATCGGGGTAACCGCCTCCCGCATGGCGAGATCGATGTACTGCCCCATTCCGGTGAGTCGGCGATAGTGCAGCGCTGCCAGAATGGCGAAGGCGGCGTGAAGCCCGCTGGTGGCATCGGCGTAGGCCACCCCAGGCTTAAGCGGCTCCCCATCGGGGTAGGCGGTGAGCTGAGAGAGACCGACCATGGCTTCGATGCCCTCACCATAGGTAACATAGTCTTGATAGGGACCATCCTGGCCATATCCGGAGAGGGAGATCGTGATAATCTGGGGGTTTGTCATGCGGAGCACGGGGTAGTCCAGGCCGAAGTTCTTCATCACCCTGGGGGTGAAATTCTCCACCACCA
>Ga0209979_1003098_pt1 | contig 15046 bp, 16 predicted proteins | sample AnhtaG_FD_183114 | JGI IMG/M metagenome (GOLD analysis project Ga0209979, IMG submission 183114) | Deep subsurface microbial communities from Anholt, Denmark to uncover new lineages of life (NeLLi) - Anholt_01485 metaG (SPAdes) (version 2) | ecosystem: Environmental > Aquatic > Marine > Oceanic...
AGGGGGATAAAGTCCATCGAGGAGGCCCTGCTAGGGGATATAGCAGTTCTCTTCCATCGCAGATATGCTCGCCACCTCTCGAAGACTAAAGCCTCAGCCGTTATTGTCTCTACCGATTCAGAGCTACGGTATCCTAATCTCATAAAAGTAGCCAATCCGCGCTATGCCCTTTCCCAGGTGCTGAATCTCTTTTATCGGGAGAGATACCAACCATTGGGTGTTAGCCCTCAAGCGATAGTAGGTAAGGGTTGCCTCATAGGGAAGGAGGTCTCCCTTTACCCTCTGGTCTATGTGGGGGACAACTCCACTGTTGGGGACCGGGTGGTCATCCATCCGGGGGTGGTCATCGGAGAGGGGGTGACCATTGGGGAGGAAACCATCATCCATCCCAATGTATCCATCTATTCGCATGTCCGTATCGGAAGGAGGGTTATCATCTACAGCGGTTGTGTGATAGGAAGTGATGGCTTCGGCTATGTCAAGGAGAAGGGGACATATCATAAGATACCCCAGGTGGGCACCGTGATTATTGAGGATGATGTGGAGCTGGGCGCCAATGTCTGCGTCGACCGGGCAACCATGGGTATCACTCACATCAGACGGGGGGTTAAGGTTGACAATCTGGTTCAGATAGCCCACAATGTTGTCATCGGTGAAGATTCAATACTGGTCTCTATGGTTGGGCTTTCGGGGGGCACCAGGCTGGGCAGGGAGGTGGTTATGGGGGGGCAGTCGGGTGCCACAGAGCATGTGGAGCTGGGCGACCGGGTGATGGTGGCTGCCAAAGCTGGCGTCACTAAGAATATCCCCCCCGGCTCAGTGGTAGCAGGTTTCCCCGCCATCTCTATGAAGAGGTGGAAGGAGCGGGTAGCTCTTTTTCACAAGCTACCCCAGCTTCTTGAAAAGATGGAAGCCATTGAGAAGAAACTGGACTACTTCATCAAACAGAAAGGCTAAGCAGCTATGGCGATTATTAATACACAGGATATTATGAAGATATTGCCTCATCGCTTCCCCTTTTTGCTGGTGGACAAGATTGTGGAGTTGGAGGAGAATAAAAGGATTGTGGGGATAAAAAATGTGACCATCAACGAAGGCTTCTTTCAGGGACATTTCCCTAAGACCCCTGTTATGCCTGGGGTTCTTATTATTGAAGCGATGGCTCAGGTGGGGGGGATATTACTGCTGAGGGCAATTCCCGACCGAGAGAATAAACTCGCATATTTTATGGGGATTGACCAGGCAAAGTTCCGCAAACCGGTCCTCCCCGGCGACCAGCTCCGTTTTGAGGTGGAGGTCTTGAGGCTGAGGTCTCGTGCCTGCAAGATGCAAGGAAAGGCTTATGTAGGAGAAGATGTAGTGGCGGAGGCAATAATAACATCTTCTATAGTGGATGCTTAAAACACCCTCTAATAAGGAGGGGAAGGTGGATGTTCATCCTACAGCAATAATCAGCCCTCAAGCTAAACTGGGAGCAGGAGTAAAGGTGGGCCCCTGCGCTATCATCGGGGACAATGTGGTCATAGGGAACCATAACATCATAGAGGCTCATGCATTTATAGAGGGGTGGACCGAAATCGGAGAGAACAATCATTTCTATCCCTATACCGTTATTGGCACCCCTCCTCAGGATTTGAAGTTTACAGGTGAGAAGAGCTTGGTGCAAATAGGCAACAACAACATCTTCCGGGAGTTTATCACTGTCCATCGAGGGACCCTAAGGGGAGGGGGAGTCACCACCATCGGCAACGACAACTATTTTATGGCTTATTCCCACATTGCCCACGACTGCAAGGTGGGCAATGGGGTCATCTTCGGCAATGCCGGCACCTTAGCAGGACATGTGGAGGTGGAAGACTGCGCCGCTGTGGGGGCTTTTTCCGGGGTTCATCAGTTTTGTGTAGTAGGTAAATACAGCTTCATCGGGGGATATTCGGTCATCACCAAGGATGTCCTCCCTTACTCCAAGAGTGTAGGAAACCGGGCTAAGACCTACGGGGTCAACTTCGTCGGCTTACGGCGAAAGGGCTTCTCCCCAGAAGCTATCCAGAACATAAAGTCAGCTTACAAAATAATCTTTCAGTCCAACCTGAACACCACTCAGGCATTAGAGAAAATCAAAAGGGAGATAAAAAATTCCCCCGAGGTCGACTACCTGGTCGCTTTTATCCGGAGGTCCAAAAGAGGGGTTATAAAATAAGATGTCTCCCCCTTAGAAACCTCCATTTTTTTAATATAAGGATATGGAAGCCCAGAGATTAGGAGTCATAGCTGGCGGGGGGAAATTTCCCTATTTGATTGTGAAGGAGGCTCAGCGAAGGGGGAGGGAGGTGACTGTGGTAGGGATCAAAGGGGTGGCTTCCGACCAGCTCGAGAAATTAGCCCCTGAGCGAACCTATTGGGTGGGGGTGGGGGACTTGGATAAGCTGATAAACATACTGAAGAAGAACGGGGTCTCCCAGGCTATGATGGTGGGAAAGGTAAGCCACTCCTTGGTATATGAGAGGGTTAAGATCGACCATCGGTTTCAAGCCCTTCTTAGGGAGCTAAAGGACAGGAAGACCGATTCCTTGTTGAGGGGAATTGCCGATACTCTCACCAGGGAGGGGATTCAGGTGATCGACTCCACCACCTTTCTGTCCCATTATCTTGCTCCCCCAGGGATACTGACCGAGAGAGCTCCCACTCCTGAGGAGATGGAAGATATCAGATTTGGCCGGGAGATTGCCCGGGAGGTCGGTCGCCTCGACATAGGTCAGACAGTAGTAGTCAAGGACAAAGCAGTGATCGCCGTGGAGGGTATGGAAGGGACCGATGAGCTCATCAGAAGAGGTGGTAAGATAGGAGGCAAAGGGGTAGTGGTGGTCAAGGTTTGTAAGCCTCAGCAAGATATGCGTTTTGATGTGCCGGTGGTGGGGCTAAATACCATAGAGACCATGTCAGAGGTTAGAGCCAGCGCCCTGGCGGTGGACGCCGGGAAGACCCTCTTTTTCGATAAAGAGGAGCTGCTCAGTAGAGCCGATCAAGAGGATATTGCTATAATAGCATTGCCTTAATATGGCTTTTTATAAGGGGGGAAGGAGTTGGCACAAGTAGGAGTAGTAGGGGTTGGCTATTTTGGGAGGCACCATGTTCGGATACTGTCCTCCCTCGACAGTGTAAATTTAAACGGGGTGGTGGACTGTATTCCCGAAAGGGCGAAGTTTATTGGCGAGAAATATGGTGCCTCTTACTATACCCACCACCACCAGATAATGGACAAAGTGGAGGCAGTGGTCATCGCTGTCCCCACGATTGACCATTATGCAGTAGCCAAGGATTTTTTAAACCAGGGAATAGATGTTCTGGTAGAGAAGCCGATAACCAAGACCCTGGAGGAGGCAGACGGGCTGATCGATTTAGCCACGAAGAAAGGGGCAACCCTGCAGGTGGGCTTCCTGGAGAGGTTCAACCCCGCCATCAAGGCCGCTATGCCCATAATTCGAGACCCTCGATTCATCGAAACCTACCGTATAGGTACCTTCGTCCCCCGTAGCCTCGATATAGATGTTGTCCTCGACCTTATGATACACGATTTAGACATTGTCCTCAGCATAGTTAAGTCCCCACTGAAGGTGGTCCATGCCGTAGGAGTCCCCGTTCTCACCAGGGAGATCGATATGGCAAATGCCCGCTTGCAGTTCGACTCCGGATGTGTGGTAAGCCTGACCGCCAGCCGGGTCAACTCGGAGAAGATAAGAAAGGTTAGAATTTTCCAGTCCGACACTTACATCTCTCTCGATTACACCACCCAGCAGGTCTCCATCTCCAACCTCCGTAGAGACCCGACGACCAACCTCCCCACTATTCATACCCGTCAGCTCAAAGTGGAGGAGGAGGAACCTCTTAAAAGGGAGCTGAAAGCTTTCATCGATTCCGTTGAAAATGGCACTGAGGTGGAGGTAAGTGGCGAAGATGCAAGACTATCCCTGAAGGTAGCCTTGCAGGTGCTAGCAAAAATCTGATATTAGAGGGAAACACTATTACCCCACAAGGGGGTTCGCTTTTTCTGAGGGGGGACTCTTAACCTTACCTGAATCGAAGATGACGCCGGCTGAAGACCCTGTCTCTCGGCTCACCGAGTTTATCCAACAAAGGATAGCGGAGGACCATTTCCCTGGAGCTGTCTTTCTTGTATATCGCCAGGGAGAAGGGGTGGTCAAGTCAGCTCAGGGGCTGGCGGTGGTCAGACCCCAGCCGATTCCTATGAAGCTGGATACCATCTTCGACCTCTCCTCTCTTACCAAGCCCCTGATCACTGCCCTCCTTGCGGTCTTAATGGCTCAGGAAGGGACCATCAGCCTGGGGGACAAGGTAGGCAGGTTCCTACCCAAGTTCTCCGACCCTCGCAAGAGGGAGCTCACCCTGATAGACCTCCTCACCCACCGGGCGGGCTTCCCCGATTGGCTCCCCCTCTATCTCTTCGGCAGCTCTATGGTCGATTATCTCCGCCACCTCAACCAGATTCCCCTCCTTTATCAACCACGGAGAAGGGTGGTTTATAGCTGTATTGGATATATAATTTTAGGGGAAATATTATCCCGGGTAGCGGGGATGGGTTTGGATGAACTGGCTCTTCAAATGATAATCCGACCCTTAAAGCTGACCAGAAGCATGTTTCGCCCTCCATCTTCTCTGAAGCAGGAGATAGCCGCCACCGAGGAGTCTAACCGCTATGAGAGGGAGAGGGTTAGGGAACAGGGGACAGACTATAAGGGATATAGGGAAGGGGTGATCTGGGGGGAGGTTCACGACCAGAACGCCTACTCCCTGGGAGGGGTGAGCGGCAATGCGGGGCTCTTCTCCTCGGCTGATGACCTCATACGGCTGGCGTCCCAGCTTCTTCCCGAAAGTGAGTTTTTCTCCCCCCCTTACAGGGAACTCTTCTTCAGGAACTTCACCCCCGGGCTGGAAGAAGACCGCACCGTCGGCTGGCAGTTAGCCTCCACTCCCGGCTCCAGCGCTGGTCACCATCTCCACCCCTCCTCCATTGGACATACCGGGTTCACCGGCACCAGCATCTGGATCAACCCCCACACCAGGGCAGTCTTCATCTTGTTGACCAACCGCATTCATCCCTACTACCGAGGCGAGAACCTGAACCAGCTCAGGAGGGATTTCCATCGCATCGCCTCCCAGCTCTTCTCCTGAGAATCTTGATAAACAGAGATGATTTTGCTATAATTTGTAGATAGTTTTTCTAGTCCCGGAGATGGTTGGATAGAGATAATAAAAAAAGTTTTCTATGAGGGAGGTTTGTAGCAAGGTGAACAACTTGAAAGGGAAAGACTCCGAAAGTTTCTTTACCGCCACCTTTAAACAGATAAGGGGAGGGGAGCATACCGACTGTTATTTCCAGAGGACCCTTCAGATTTTGAAAGCTAAAGGGATAAATAAGCGGGTGGTAGCTGAGGTTTTCGCCAAGGAGCTGCCCTGTGGTTGGTCATGGGGTGTGCTGGGAGGGGTGCAAGAGGTGGTCCGCCTATTCAAGGGCTTCCCCCTAATCATAAAGGGGTTGAAGGAGGGAACCTTCTTCTCCCCCCGTCAGCCGGTATTATCGATTGAGGGGAATTATACCGATTTTGGTCTCTATGAGACCGCCCTTTTAGGTTTGCTTTGCCAATCGAGCGGCATAACCGCCGCCGCCGCCCGCTGCCGCAAGGCGGCTGGCGACCGTATACTGCTCAGCTTCGGCGCCCGGCGGATGCACCCTACCATCTCCCCTATGATTGAGCGAGGCGCCTTTATCGGGGGATGCGATGGGGTCTCCGAGGCTTTGAGCGCCCAGATGATCGGTGAAAAGCCGCAGGGAACGATGCCCCACGCCCTGATCCTGGTAATGGGGGATACCGTGGAGGCTACCAGAGCCTTCCACCAAGTCATTGCCAGAGATATAAAAAGAATATCCCTTATAGATACCTTCAACGACGAGAAGTTCGAGAGCCTCAGGGTCGCTGGGTCTCTGGGGAAGGAGCTGTATGGTCTCCGGTTTGATACACCTTCCAGTCGACGGGGGAATTTAGTCGAGATACTCCGGGAGGTCCGGTGGGAGCTCAATCTGAGGGGATATGCCGATGTCAAACTCTTCGTCAGCGGGGGGGTTGATGAGAAATCCATTCTCGAGCTCAATTCCCTGGCCGATGGTTATGGAGTAGGGACCTTCATCTCCAACGCCCCGGTAGTCAACTTCTCCCTCGATATCGTAGAGATCGAAGGGGAGCCCCTCGCCAAGCGGGGGAAGGAGTCGGGGCGAAAAAAGCTGGTGCGGTGTCCTCAATGTTACACCTCTAAGGTTCTTGCTGAGAGGGAGCCTGAAGGTAATTGCCCCTGTGGCGGTAAGTTTGAGCATCTGACCCAGCCCCTCATTGAAGGGGGCGAGTTGGTCTACCCCCTTGCCTCCCCTCAGGAGCTGAGGAGGTATGTCTTAGAACAACTGAGCCACTACGAACTCTGACTTTGCTTAAGGGTTAACGCCCAGAGGTATAAACCCTTATGAAGGACAGGGAATTAATCGAAAGCATAGAGAAGCTCAGGGAGGCTATCCGTTATCACAACTACCGATACTACATCCTTAACGACCCTGAGGTGACCGATGCCGAATACGACCGTCTTATGCGGAAGCTGGAGGAGTTGGAGCAGGCTCACCCGGAGTTGATAGCCCCCGATTCCCCCACCCAGCGGGTGGGTGCAAAGCCCCTTGATGAGTTTGAGACCGTAGAGCATACCATACCGATGCTCAGCCTCTCCAACGCCCTTAAAGAGGATGAGGTGAGGGAATTTGATAAAAGGGTAAAGAGGTTCCTGAACACCACCCAGAATATAGAGTATGTAGCTGAGTTGAAGTTCGATGGGGTGGCAGTGGAGCTGGTTTACGAGAGCCGCAACCTGGTGCTCGGTTCCACCAGGGGGGATGGCTTTGTAGGTGAGAACATTACTCAGAACCTCCGCACCATCAGGGCGATACCCTTCATCCTCTACCAGGGGGACGACTTCCCACCGCCGGATCGGCTGGAAGCCCGGGGCGAGGTCATCATGCATACTAGCGATTTCAAAAGGCTTAACACCGAAAGGGAGAGAGCGGGGGAGTCCACTTTCGCCAACCCCCGAAACGCTGCCGCGGGGTCTCTCCGCCAGCTTGACTCCAGAATAACCGCTACCCGCCCTCTGGACATCTTCTTCTACGGAGTGGGGGAGGTTCGTGGAGCTACCTTTACTACCCATTGGGAAGTGCTCCACTCCCTGCACCAATGGGGGCTGAAGACCAACCCCAACCGACGCCTCTGCCATCACATAGAGGAAGCCATCGAATTCTACCGGGAGATAGAGGAGAAGCGTGATACCTTTCCTTATGAAATCGATGGGGTGGTGCTAAAGGCTAATAGCCTCGAGCTTCAGGATAGGCTGGGGACCATTGCGAGGAGCCCACGATGGGCTATAGCCGGTAAGTTTAAACCCCGGCAAGAGATCACCAAGGTGCTCGACATCATCCTCCAGGTGGGACGCACCGGGGCATTGACCCCGGTGGCTATGCTGGAGCCGGTCAGCCTATCGGGAGTCACCATCAGCCGGGCTACCCTCCATAACGAGGACGAAATCCGCCGAAAGGATGTCCGCATAGGGGACACGGTCATCGTGGAGCGAGCGGGTGATGTCATCCCCGAGGTGGTGAAGGTTATCACCAGCAAAAGGGACGGTACCCAGCAGGAGTTCCATTTTCCCGACCGCTGCCCGGTTTGTGAGGCGAAGGTGGTTCGGCTCGAGGGAGAGGCGGTTCACCGTTGCATCGGACTGTCCTGCTCTGCCAAGCTGAAGGAGTTGATTGAGCACTTCGCCTCCAAAAGGGCGATGGATATCGATGGGCTAGGGGATAAGATAGTGGCTCAGTTGGTGGAGAAGGGGCTGTTGAAAAACCCCGCTGACCTTTATACTCTGCGTCTTGAGCAGTTGACAGCCCTGGAGAAGCTGGCGGAGAAATCGGGACAGAACATCCTGGACGCCATCAACCAGAGCAAGGGGCGGGAGTTGGCGAGGCTTATATATGCCCTGGGGCTCAGGCATGTGGGGGAGCATCTGGCAAAGGTGCTCGCCGAACACTTCCCCTCCATAGATGAGTTAAGCCGGGCTACCGAAGAGGAGCTGATGAGCATTCCCGAAATAGGTCCCCAGGTAGCAGCCAGTATTGTCAGCTTCTTCAAGGAGAAGAACAACCTTGAAGTTATCGAAAGGCTCCGCAAAGCAGGGGTAAAGATGGAGGAGGTATCCGAGAGGGTAGCCACGCCGAGCCGCATTGCTGACAAGACCTTTGTTTTTACCGGGGAACTTCAGCATTTCACCCGCCAGCAGGCGGAGGGGCTGGTGGAGAGCCTGGGAGGGCGTGCCGCTTCCAGTGTCAGTAGAAAGACCGACTATGTGGTGGTCGGTGAGAACCCGGGTTCCAAGCTCGATAAGGCTAAAGAGTTGGGGGTCAGGATAATAACCGAGGAGGAGTTCCGTAAGCTGGTGGAGTGACCCTCTCGGGTTGAGGGAGAGACGAACCAGGGATGATCGACTCTTATTCCTTTGGCAACATAGTAATCGATGGGGAGAGATACACCTCCGATGTCATCATCTACCCCCACCGGGTAGATAGCCACTGGTGGCGTCTTCAGGGACATCTGCTTCAGTTGGAAGACCTTAGGGAGGTGTTAGATTTCAACCCCGAAGTCCTCATTGTGGGCACCGGGCACAGCGGGCTGATGAAGATAGCCTCTGAGACGGAGAGCTTCTTTCGGGAAAGCCCCATAGAGCTGGTGGTGCAGCTTACAGAAGAAGCCTGCCAAACTTACAATCGCCTTCATCGCAGCAAGAAAACCGTCGCTGCCCTTCATCTGACCTGTTAAAGAAAGTATGGACATTGCCCAGCAGGAGCTGAAAGAGAGGTGGCAGAGCGCCTACCCCCTGCTGGAGGAGTGTGTGGTATGCCCCCGTCGGTGTGGGGTCAACCGCATCCAAGGGGAAAAGGGCTACTGTCAGCTGGGCAGCAGCCCGGTGGTATCCAGCCATGGACCCCACTTCGGAGAGGAGCCCCCTTTGGTAGGAAGTCACGGCTCAGGCACCATTTTCTTCACCAGTTGCAACCTCGACTGTATCTTCTGCCAGAACTACGACATCAGCCACTACCGCCACGGTGAAGAGGTCTCCCCGGAGGAATTAGCCACCATTATGCTCCGTCTCCAGCATAGAGGGTGCCACAACATTAATCTGGTAACCCCCACCCCCCAGACTCCCCAGATATTGCAAGCCCTCTATTACGCCCGGCGGGAAGGGCTTCACCTCCCTATTGTCTACAACTGCGGAGGATATGAGCCGATAGAAGTGCTCAGGCTCCTGGAGGGGGTGGTCGATATCTATATGCCTGACATCAAATACTCCGATGAGGAGATAGCTTTCAGGCTCTCGGGAGTCCGCCGTTATCCCCAGGTGGCAAAAGAGGCGCTCAAGGAGATGCACCGGCAGGTGGGGAACCTCCAGATGGATTCCCAAGGGGTTGCCCGGCGGGGGCTGTTAATACGCCATCTGGTCCTTCCCAACAATCTGTCAGGCACTGCTGACATAGTGCACTTTATTGCTCATGAGCTATCCCCTCACAGCTATATCAATATAATGGACCAATATCGCCCCCTATTCAAGGCGGATAGCTACCCCCCGGTGAACCGCTCCATCACCAGCGAGGAGTATCAAGCTGCTATAGATTTAGCCCGTCAGGAGGGGCTGCATCGTGGCTTCTCCCCCAGGCGCCTTATATTGTGGTTTTAAGCTATGACTCCCATCACCTTTCTGGCAGATTGCATGCTGGGCAGGCTGGCTAAGTGGTTGAGGATTCTCGGATACGATACCGCTTATTTTTCAGATATCACCGATGAGGAGCTGGTTCACCGCGCCCTTCAGGAAGGGAGGGTGATTCTAACCCGTGATACCCACCTTATCAAAAGGAAGCTCGCCCGCCGATGTCTCCTCATCCAGAGCGACCAAGTATTGGAACAGCTGAAGCAGGTGATGGAGGAGTTTAATCTCAAGGCTCCCAACCGGGGGATGCTTAGGAGGTGTCTTCTGTGCAACACCCCTCTCAGAACCATTTCTAAGAAGAAGGTCAAGGGGAGGGTCCCCCCCTATGTCTATAAGACCCAGAGGAGCTTCGCTTACTGTCCCCGTTGTGACAGGATTTACTGGCGGGGAACCCATATAAGCCGGGTCTTCGACCGACTATCTCAATTGGGGACCGCCACCGCTCCCCCTCTGGCAGAATAACCCTTTAGATGAAGCCCGAAGGTAAAAAGATGACAACTTCTGTAAAGGAAAAGTTTTTAGGCTGCATCGTAGGGACAGGGGTAGGGGACGCTCTGGGAGCCCCTTTTGAAGGCTCGCCGCCCGGTCAGCTCTTTCCCAGTGAGGGAGGAAAGTTCTATTACGAGGGGCTTTTCCGTTATCCTTTAGGTCAATACACCGACGATACCCAGATGACCCTGGCTATTATGCGGGCTATTATAAAAGAGGGAAGGGTTGAGGGGAGGGCAATTGCCGAACAGTTTGTTCCCCTGTGGCAGAGAGGGGAGATCGTAGGTCCCGGAGGGAGTTGCACCGAGGCGGTGCTCAATCTCCTTTCGGGAAGAGTCTCCTGGGAGGAGGCGGGCACCCCCCGAGGGCGAGCCGGCAACGGAGCTGCTATGCGAGTTAGCCCCATCGGTCTGTGGGATTACGACCATCCCGAGCGCATCATCCCTGACGCCACCGCCGCCAGCATAATCACCCACCGGGATGAGAGGTCAGTCGCCGGGGCTATCGCGGTAGCCACCACGGTCGCCTATGGGGTCAACCACGATACCGTAGACGGAGAGGAGTTGATAGGCCTATTGGTTTCAGCTACCTCAGGGGTTCATTCTGGTTTTGCCCGGACTATCAGCCAGCTTCCCCGATGGTTGAGGATTAACGAAGAGGAAGCGGTAGAAGAGATTATCCGCTCCGGGGAGCCGGAGATTGGGCTGGAGGGATGGGGTGGCGGGGTAACACCCTATGTCATACCTACGGTGCTTATTTGCCTTTACTACTTTATCCGCTCACCGAATAGCTTCCTTCCCAATGTGGTGAAGGTGATAAATGTGGGTGGCGATACCGATACCACCGGCGCTATCCAAGGGGCGATGAGCGGGGCTTTCAATGGGATAGGCGCCATTCCTGAGCACCTGGTAGAAGGGTTGAAGGATAGCAGGGATATTATCGAGCTCACCGAAGATTTTTATCAGCAAAAGCACCGGGGTTGATCCCTTTAAGCCAGTGGTAAGCCACTGGCTATCAGCTAGCGTATAATTTTGTGGATAAATTTATGGAGTGGGATAGGCAAAGGGCAAATAGGGTATTCTCTTAGTTTTAAAAAAACAACCAACCTAAAAGAGGATACCCTAAATGAAAAGCGGACCCATTATAGTGGACATAGCCAAGGGGGTAAACATCTGGGAGGGGGTCAGGCAGGAAATCAACCGCTTTGGTAAGAGGCTTATCGTCGGGTGGCAAGCCGCCGAGCCCGGACGGTGGGCAACTTCCTGAAGGATATAGAAAAGAGCCTGAGCTATCTTCACCTACCCCTGAAAGTGAAAGAGCCACCACCTAGAGGTAAGTTGAAGATAGTTAATAAATTGGAGAGCTTTGAGGATATAAAAAGCTTGGAAAGACACCTGTTTGCTCTGATCATTATCGACAGAACTAAGCAGGATATCCCGTATATGCTTTTTACCCAAAATTCTTAGCGCTCTCAAAAATATTTGACTTTATAAAATTTTATAATATAATCATTGTGCAAAACATTTAACATTTACGGAGGTAGATATGATGGGCAAGAAAATCTTTTATGCTTCTTTAGTTGTCTTACTCATCGTTTCTTTTGCCAATTTATCAGCGGAAGAGACTCCCCAAGGAACTCCCGAAGAATCTCTCTCTTTTACCAAACACAGCATCCAGATAGATGGAAAAGCGCTGAACTACACCGCTACCGCAGGGACATATCTGCTGAAAGAGGATAACGGCAAGCCGCTGGCAAACTTTTTCTTCATCGCTTACACCAAGGACGGTGTCAAAGATAAAAGCCGCCGCCCGCTCCTTTTTTCTTTCAACGGAGGTCCCGGTTCTTCTTCTGTCTGGATGCATATGGGAGCTCTTGGTCCCCGGAGGGTCTTTTATGACGATGAGGGTCTTGCGTTTCAGCCGCCGTATCGGCTGGTGGACAACGAATACTCAGTTCTGGATGTGACAGATATAGTTTTCATTGACCCGGTGGGCACGGGCTATAGTCGCATGGTTCCGGGGGAGGATCCACACAAATTTCACGGTGTTATGGAAGACATTGAATCAGTGGCTGAATTTATCCGGTTGTATGTCACTCGGAACAAGCGTTGGGAGTCACCCAAGTTTCTTATCGGTGAGAGCTACGGCACCACACGAGCAGCAGGCCTCGCTGGATATCTTCATGGCGAGAACAATCATTACATGTATTTAAATGGGGTTGTCCTTGTCTCTGGTCGCGGGGTAGCCGATTCTCCTCCAAGAGACGGAGATTTAGGTACTAGCTTGAGGATAGGCGATTACACACCACCAGCCTGGTATCATAAAAAGCTCCCCTCTGATCTTCTGAGCAAAACTTTACCTGAGGTTCTTGAGGAAGTCGAAAAGTTTGCCTCAGGAGAGTATCTCCAGGCGTTGATAAAGGGGAATAGCCTAACTGAGGATGAAAAAAGGGCAATTGCCCAGAAGTTGTCCCGCTATACTGGACTTTCGACCGATTACATCATGAAATCTAATCTGCGCATCCAGAGTAACGATTTCAAAATAGAGCTTCTTCGCGATAGAGGTCTTGCAATAGCTGGCTATGATAGCCGCTACACAGGAATCGACCCTGGGGTTGCAGCGAGGTCGTGGAAGTTGGGAGCGGCTATGGCCGATTGGTTAGGTCCATTCACTGCAACGGTGAATCATTACTTCCGAACAGAGCTTAAGTATGAGACTGATAGGAAATATCTCATATTAGAATCTCTGCCATGGAATCGTGATCCTTCTGTGAATGTTGGCGAGATGCTTCGCCAGGCGATGGTCCAAAATAAATATCTCAAGGTTCTTGCGTTCAAAGGTTATTACGACAGTGGAATTCTTGCGGCCAAATATAGTTTAAATCAACTGGAGCCTGCTAAATTAAGGGACCGCGTCAAATTAGTTTATTTTGAGGCCGGTCATATGATGTATATCCACAAAGCCTCCCTTATCAAATGGAAAAACGAGCTTACAGAATTTATTCAGTCCGCAATACCTGATTAATCCGATCGCTTTTCTTCGCGGATATACTTCTTATCGAGCCATTTTTAAGAACCCAACCATAGGAGGGGAAGTGTATAATTTTGTGTGTAAATTAAGGAAGGAGGCTATCATTTATTTTTGACATTCTCCGGAGCTTATGGTATTTTTTATTTCTCCTGAACGGCTGAAAGGGAACTGTGAGTAGACTAACATTGCTTTGAAGGGGGGTGTGAAAATAGGAAAGAAGGCTTTACTGGTAATCGATATGCTCAACGACTTTGTCCTTCCAGGGGCGCCCCTTGAGGTGCCGGGGGCGCGGACCATCATACCCAGCATCAAGAGGGAGTTCGATAAGGCGAGGAGGGAGGGAACTCCCGTAGTTTATCTATGCGACCAGCACGAAGCCGGCGACCCTGAATTTCGGGTCTGGTCCCCTCATGCAGTCAAGGGAACTGAAGGGGCGGAGGTAGTCTCAGAACTGAAGCCCCAACCGGGAGACTACATAATCCCCAAGACCTCTTATTCAGGATTCTTTGAGACCGAGCTGGATAGCCTTCTAAGAAAGCTTGGGGTTGATGAGCTAATCCTTACCGGGGTGGTGACCAATATATGTGTCCTTTATACGGGAGCCGATGCCTTAATGAGGGGATACAGGGTGGTGGTTTCCGAAAACCAGGTTGCCGCTCTTAATGAAGAGGACCATAGGTTTGCCCTCAGGCAGCTTCGGGAGGTTTTGAAGCCGAAGATGGGATGAGAAGAAGGAGGAATGGATCTGGAGGTGAAGCACCTCCAGCGGGTAAACCTTTTTAAGGGATGGAAGGTTATCCATTTCCTCAATAATGCTACTCTGAAGCTGGCAATAATAAGGGGGTGGGAGAGGCGACGTTCTTGAGGTCGAATCCTTGACCGGCAATCGTAATCCTTTTCTCCCTCCGAAAGCCCTGAAGGAAGGAACCGTATGCCCTTACAGCAGAGTCAAGCCCTTGTCCTAAAGAGCTATAAGCTCGGGGAGAGCGATAAGATAGTTGTCCTTTTCACCCAAAGGTTCGGGAAGCTGCGGGGGGTGGCAAGAGGTGCTCGGCTGCTGAAAAACCCCTTCGGTGGTGGGCTGGAGCCCTTCACCTATGTAAACCTGGTATTCTTTGAAAAAAGACCCCAGGACCTGGTTCAAATAGACAGTTGTGATATCATCCGTTCTTGTTATACTTTTCAGGGGAAGATGGTAATTGCCAGCCTGTTAGCCTACCTTGCCGATTTGGTTGATGGATTCTCCCAGGAGAGGGACCCCAATGATAAGCTCTTCAGACTCCTCCTTGCTGGGCTAAACGGGGTGGAGTCCCAGGTAGAGCCCCTCATTATTGCCCGCTATTTTGAGGTTTGGTTGCTCAAGCTAAATGGTCTATTCCCCTCTTTAAGGAATTGTAGCCAATGCGGCAAAAGGTTTCCCCGAGAAGTGGAGATTACCATCGACCCTAGAGGAGGATTCCTTTGTCCCTCTTGTTCTCACCGCTTACCCCACAAAGGGGAGAGCCTGTCCCCCCACGCTATGAGAGCCCTCTCCTTCATTTTAAAAAGGAGTCTTTCAGACCTCAAAGGAGAGGAGGAGATGATGAAATTTAATAGGGAGATTGAGCTTCTAACCCGGAGGTTAATTCTTTCCCATCTGGGGAAAGAGCCGCCCTCGTTGGTT
>Ga0209979_1003102_pt1 | contig 15034 bp, 18 predicted proteins | sample AnhtaG_FD_183114 | JGI IMG/M metagenome (GOLD analysis project Ga0209979, IMG submission 183114) | Deep subsurface microbial communities from Anholt, Denmark to uncover new lineages of life (NeLLi) - Anholt_01485 metaG (SPAdes) (version 2) | ecosystem: Environmental > Aquatic > Marine > Oceanic...
CCCGCAGCGCCTCCTCCGCCTGCTTGCGCTCGGTGACTTCTCTTTCCAACTCATCACGCGAGGCAGTGGTTGTTTTCAAGCTTTCGGTCATCGTATTAAATGCAGCAGCCAATTGGCCAAGCTCGTCTTTGGTTTTGATCCCAACCCTATGCTCGAGATCTCCTTTACCAATTATTGCCGCACCTTTGGTTAGTTCATCCAGTGGTTTTGAGATCCTTCTAGCCACAAGGAGCGACGAAGTTGTCACAGTAGTAGCAAGAATTATCACTAAAATGAGAGTCGAGTTTGCAGCCAGTCTTTGAGCTTCCACTACTTCAGCCTGTGCCCCTTCGGCAAGTCTGGAAGCATCGGTGATTACTGAGTGTGAAGCTATTAATAGCTGAGCCACTAATCTTTCCTCCAGCAGAATAGCGGCATCGATCTCTTCCTGGGAAGCTCCCTCTTGAATAGACTTCTGTATTTCTTCGTAATTTGCAGTTACTTGTGAGAACAAATCACCAAGAGCGGCATAATCAGCACGTATTGATCCCATCACCTCTGCTTCTTCCACAATCTCCAACAGGAATCATATTTTGAATTCCATTGCTGCTCCATCCGTTCTTCGTGGTGCAGCAAGTAGTCATATGTAAGTATGTCAAGCTCTGATACACCCACGCGCATATCATCTAGTAGCTCTTGTTTCTTGTTCCCTTCGGCTATTCTACCTGACGTCACCAAAACCAAAGAAAAGAGCGCTACAACTAAGATAATTGAGATTCCAGCACTTATATATAATCTATTCTTAATCTTCATCTTAACATCCGTTTTAACGTATTATTCCAATAGCTTCTGGTTCAACCTCCTCCAAAGCATCAAAATAAATATAGTCAAGGTAATTTGGGACCTCTGTTTCATCAGTCAACTCGTTTCGTATTGCCCATCGCGCCTCATCTTCTAATGTTACGAGCAAAGATTGATCCAGGGAAATCTCGAATGTGAAGTCATCCCAAAGCGCAGTCATAAGTTCTCTGTCCATGTTTAGTCTTTCAGCTACTATAGCCTGCGACTCTTCTCTATGTCCTCCTATGAAGTCAGTTGCTCTATAAATGGCTCTGAGAAAATTACCAAGGGCTTCTGGGTGAGCTTGAGCAAAATCATTCATTACCATAAAATTGAATGTGCACTGATAGACATCTGGACTCGGCAACCTTACAGCATCTTGCCCTAATAAATTCTGGGCATTATGAGCGTGTGGTTCCCAAATGACAATCGCATCTACCTGGCCATTTTTTAAAGCATCTGGCAGCTCTGACGGCTGAATATCAATTATCTCTACCTCAGAGGGCAAAAGTCCGTTTTGAATCAAAAAAGCTTCTGCAAAAAATTGACCGGTTGTCCCTGCGGGTGTGCCAATTCTCTTACCTCTCAAATCTGCACCGCTAGTGACTCCTGCACTCCTGTGAGCAATTACCTTAATATCTTCATAAGCATAAACAAATGTGGCAAAAATAGAAAAGTCTTGTCTATCAAAACTGCTGAACATGATAGGTGTAGGCGCAACAGTAGATATGTCAACGCCCTCACCTTCCAGCATAGCCAAAAAGCTTAATCTCCCGGAATCAAATTCTTCAATAGTTACATCAAGTCCTTCCTCTTGAAAATAGCCTCTATTTTCTGCTACCCAAACTGCCGCTGGAAGCAAGCTGAATTCCACTCCAAGGGTTAGTTCTTGTATCTCCTCTGGTTCTTCTGGCTTTTGTTGACAACCGCCAACTGAAATTCCAATTACAACAATAATTGCAATGCCTATAAACATCTTTTGAGCTCTTGTAAAAGTCATTTCATTCACCTCTTTTCATCCCCTTAAGTTGTCTTCTTCAATATTCCAATGGCAATGTGAAGGTGAACTCGCTTCCCCTGCCATATTCTGCTGCGCTATGGGTCGCCCTCTCGTTCTCTTGTTAAATCACAAAAGCCTTTCTCGCCCGAGAAAGGCCTTGTACGACCAGCTCTGTCTTCGGCAGCCCGGCCATCCTAGTTAAGTCTTCCCAACCTTAGACCCGTGGCTTTGCGTCGCCCGATTTCTCGGGGTTTGCCTTTCTCGGAACAGAATATTCGGTTCTTGCGCGCGTTTGTTTCACCTACTTACTGGCGATACCCGGTACTCCTTACTGATCGGTTATCTTTCCGAGAAGAACTCTTCATAGATGGGCATCTTGTGCCTCTCCAAGAAGGCTTTGAACGCTTCTTTGGGAATACGGTGGTGGCCACCAGGCAGGCAATAGGAGTCTATCTTGCCAGCCTTGATCCACTCCAGCACGGCAACTCGACTCACGTGGCAGTATTTGGCAGCCTCACCTGTGGTCAGCGGTCTCTCGTTTTTCATTCCTGAGATCACGTCCTAGTGGGTACGCTCACCGTTTGCGGTTTTCCGCAGCTTAGCCCTACTTTCAGCGTTAACCTTCTTTCCTTTCCAATTATAGTGTACACCTCTACGCCTTTGGCAATAGGAATTTGGTGCCACTACCCGGCACCAATGGGTCACTTATCCCATATAGAGATAACATGGCAATGTGCGCCCGTCGAATTCCAAGAAGCCAGGCCTGACCTTAACGTTCCGACGGGCAAATTCCTGGAGCCTCACCATGGACTCTTCGACGAGGACGTATTGCTGCACATTGCTCTGCTCGACGGTCAGTTGACCGCATGAGTGGTCGAAAAGGGGCATTCAAGCGACCTGCGACATAGCAACCTTGTCCACACGTTGTTTGGCAATGTTTGGCCATATGTGAGTCATAGTCGCAAAGATGCTAGCCCTAGAAAGGCAAATTGAGACTCTTGGGGATCGTGATCGCTGCACAGAAGTCCAAAGTGTTCAATGTAGCGGCAATGAACGACTCTGGCCAAAACATCCTCACAGCTATGGCTCCACTCTTGATCGCAGCCGATTGATAGCTCTGTTCTGCGGGAAAGTCTGGTTCCTGGGCACCCCGCATAGGCTTTCCCTCGAAGGCACAATCTGCCCCCGCTTTCCTGGTGAAGCCGTTCAAGGTATAATGCAGGTTGTTGACACCAGTCTCAAGGACGTTGCGCCATGGATATCACTGAATTGATGGATACTTTTCTAAAACCCGAATCAGTAGCCATAGTTGGGGCGACGCTTACCCCATTCCTAGCCCAATTTCTTCAGCAATTCCTCCACCCGTCTTAGCAGCTCCTCAGGGGTCACTGGCTTCTGAATATAGTCCTCCGCTTCCATAGTCATCCCCTCAAGCAGAGAAAGCCTAGGCTTGTCTCTATCATCGGGATAAACGGTCAGCATCAACACTGGAATTTTGGAAAAAAAGTAGTACCTGGGATCGGTTTTGAGTTCTTTGCAAACCGCAAACCCATCCTTTCCGGGCATTACTACATCTAAGATGATCAAATCAGGCCTCTCCTCTACTACTTTCTTTAAACCATCGTCTCCGTTATAAGCAGTAACAACCTGATATGATTTGCCCTCAAGAACTGTTTTTGTTGCTTCTACAAAATCGGGGTCATCATCAACAAGAAGGATCTTGGCTTGCCTTTGCATTCCTTCTCCTCCTTTCCGCTATCCTAAACCACCATGCCGAAACTCAGGGCTATGCCCTCTTCTCCAAAAGCTTCTCCACCCGCCCAACCAAAGTATGGGGTTCGATTGGCTTCTCCACATAATCATCAACGTTGAGCTCCAATCCTGTTTCCAGTTCGTACCTCCGACGGCTGGCGTCCTCCTTTACCGAGGTCAGGATCAGAACCGGTATATTACTATACTTAGACCACCGGGGGTCCTGAAGTTCCTTCAAAACAGCAAATCCATCCATCCTGGGCATTAAAAGATCTAGAATCATCAAATCTGGTCTCTCTTCCTTTAGCTTACCTAAACCCTCCTCCCCATCACGAGCGGTAACCACCTGGTGGGAACGAGACTCCAGAACAGCACGTATCGCCTCTAAGATGTCGGGGTCATCGTCCACAACAAGGATCTTTGCCTGCCTTTCCATTTTCCCTCCTACATCAATGGTCTAGGGAGCAATTCCGCCCTTTCCACGATTGTGGGGACAATCTCCTCCCAGGCCACTGCCATTATATGGATGCCGTGAACACCGCGTATATCCTCAATTTGCTCTATTATCTCAAGGCATATCTTTACCCCTTCTTCCTTGGTGTCCTTAGCATCTTCCATCCTGGTAACTATCTCGTCAGGAACACATACGCCAGGAACATTGTCCCGCATATGACGGGCCATGCCTACCGATCTGATTGGTATCACCCCGGCAAGGACATGGACCTCCTTGTCCAGCCCCCGATCTGTCACCATTTCCATCCATTTGGCGAACTTGCTGACATCGAAAACGGCTTGAGTTTGGATAAAATCGGCCCCAGCCTTTACCTTCCTAGCCAATCTCAGGACCCGGTATTCGAAGGGATCGGCATAGGGATTCTCCGCAGCCCCGATGAACAGAGGTACCTCTCCCGAAACCTTTTCTCCAGATAGGAATTTCTTCTCGTCCCGCATCTGGCTTAACACTCGAATAAGTTGAATAGAATCCAGGTCGAAAACGCTCTTAGCCGTGGGGTGATCGCCAAAGCTTTGGTAGTCACCAGTCAAACAAAGGATATTCCCAATGCCTAGAGCCACTGCCCCCAAGACATCGCTTTGAATGGCAATTCTGTTTCTATCACGGCAAACCATTTGCATCACAGGGTCAGCGCCCAGTTGTTTTAGAAGGACGCAGCCGCTAAGACTTGACATCCGCACAATGGCCGTCTGGTTATCGGTTACGTTCAATGCATCACAAAAAGGCTTGAGCAGCTCGCCTTTCCTTAGGATGACCCCTGGTACGGCCCCTCTTGGAGGGCCCACCTCAGCGGTCACCGCAAATCTCCCGCTTTCTAAGATCTTCTCTAGATTAGTCCCCGCTTTCATAACATCATACCGCTTCCGTCTCACCCTGGATTGTATCCAAATTTTTGGGTAAGGTGAAACTGAATTTGCTTCCTGTCCCACTTTCGGGACAAGGGCTTTCCACCCATATCTTGCCGCTATGGGCTTCGACGATCTTCTTGGCTATGGACAGTCCCAAGCCTGCCCCACTTGAGTTAACGCTGACACCTCGATAGAAGTCATCGAATATCTGGGGTAGTTCTTCAGTGGGGATGCCAGTGCCGGTATCCACAACCTCCGCCAGAATATGGTCTTCTTTCTCAGCCACTTTGAGAGTTACCGCCCCCCCGGCGGGGGTAAACTTAATCGCATTCCCCAGCAAGTTGGTGAACACCTGTTGTAGGCGGTTTGGGGCGCCGGCGATTAACGGCAACTCCTTGGGCACCTCGACCTTCAGTTGCACCCCCTTTTCTTCAGCTAGAGGCTGGATGGTTCCTCTGATGCTTTCCACCACTTTGAGCAAAGAGGTTGTCTCCATCTTTAACTCTCTGGTGTCGATGCGGGAAATGTCCAAGATATTATCTATTAGATTCAGCAGTCCCGTTATCCTCTCGCTGCTTCTCAGTAGCATAGTTTTTTGTTTTTCAGTGATTTCTCCAGCGTAACCACCGAGCATAACCTGGTGATAGCTCTCAACCGCTGCCAGGGGAGCCTTCAGATCGTGAGAAGCTATAGATAAAATATGCGCCAGCGTGTCTCTCGCATGTCTGAGCCTGGAGGAGACTATGCCCACAAGCCTTTTCATAACCTCATATCCAATATGGCTGTCCTCTTCAAGCAGACGCCGCAGTCCTGCCCCATCCAGGGCGATCACTTTGGTTTTTTCGATGCACCTCGCTGACATGGTGAAGATATGTAACTCGGCAATTGCCGACCAGCCCAAGGCTTGTCCTTTGGTTATCACATCAATTGATCCCCGTCTCCCTGACCCGGGGCCGAAGCGAATCGTCATCTCCAGGACAACCTTTCCATCTTCAACGATGTAAAGCTCCTTGGCCACCTCGCCCTCGGTGAAAATAGTTGCCCCCGCTTCATAAACCTTTTCTCGGCAAAGCCTCGTTATTTTGTCCAGCTCACCATCAGTCAGTCCCTCAAATAACTGAGACCCTGCCAAAACCTGCTTAATAGACCCCATAGGCCTTCCTCACTTTGCACTAACGCCTACCTAGTTTAAAATTATACAGCCATAGCCCGCCAGCGTCTATAGGCTGCCTAGCGGGGCCTCGGGGGGCCTCCCGTAAGGCTCACACTCCAGTCCTTGGGCGGGACAACCGCTTCCAGCTTGTCCAACCTCCCCAGCTTGGAGAGCCGCTCGATAATCAGATGCCAGGCGCAGGGTAGATCGGGATGGACTTCACACTTCCCCCCCTCTGAGCCGCCACAGGGCCCGTGGAATAGGTTCTTGGGGCACCTAGCTATGGGGCAGATTCCACCTGTATAATCAAGGATGCAATCTCCACACTCCAAGCAGCGCTCAGCCTCTCTCCATTCGGCATGGGCTCCTCCTGAAGAGATGGTATTGCAGCCAGGATGAACTACCTTATCGACCACCTCTGCTGTTGACTGAACCCCGATGCCGCAGGTCAGAACCAAGAGCGAATCTGCAGAGTCAGTAGCCTGTCGGTGGGACGCTAACTTCATCCTGGTAAGGGATTCATTGCACACCATGTCAATAAGCGAGAAGCCAGTAATGGTCTTGCCCTCCTCTTCCAGCTTCTGCTTCATCTCGATGACCTGCTGCTCTCCGCCGCTCTCGCAGCCTTCAGCACACCCTTTGCAGCCAATGAGGAAGATCCTCTTCTCCCCATCGAGAGAGCGCAAGATTTCTTCCATAGGTTTTTGTTCAGAAACTAGCATTTTCTCGCTTCCTCCGTGATTCCTTGGAGTACAACCTCTACAATTTGAGGAATCTTCTGTTGCAGGTCCGATGACAATTCCAGCCCCCATCCCATTTCCTTGGGCTCTACCCCAATGATAACCACGTCTTTTCGCTTACCCTCCATATGTTCCATCATTTTCAGGCCCTCAAGCAAACCTATCTGGTGTATAGATAGAATATGTTTAGCTTCTACTGCTATGTCGTTAGCCCGAAATCGATATATAGATCCCGGTTCGCTTCCACCTGCCACTGCATCAATTATGATTAATTTATCCGCCCCCTCGAGAAGATAGAAAACATTGGGGGATGTTCCCCCATCTATAAGTTCCAGATCGACATCGGTTGGTAATGGAGCGTCCTTTAGGGCACGGATAACATGGATACCGACACCTTCATCTTTCAGTAGTAGATTGCCTACCCCCAGGATTACAATCTTCTTAATATCGGCTGGCTTTTGAGCCTTTTCCTCTTTATGATACGCGAAACTCACCGAGGCTTCTTCCTTTTGGAGTCACGAGGTGCACGGCACAGGCTAAGCAAGGGTCAAAGGACCTCACAATACGCACAATCTCAAATGGATTCTTCTCATCTCTTATCTTTGTCCCCGTAATCGCCTGTTCGATAGGTCCCGGCTGATTCTTGTCATCCTTAGGGGAGCCATTCCAGGAAGTGGGCGTCACCACCTGGTAATTGGCAATTTTGCTCTCCTTTATCTCCATCCAGTGGCCAAGAGCCCCCCTTGCTGCCTCAATCAATCCCATTCCCTGGGCTTCTTCGGGAATGGTGCAGCTAATGCAAACTGGCTCTCCAGGCTTGAGTTGCAGGAGCCAGCCCGGCATTGAGTCGGCAATGAATTTCGTCTCCAGAGCCCGAGCGGCGTGGCGACCGAGGACGGAGAACAAGGCACTTGGGGAGGCCTTAAACTTTGCTAAAGTGGAAGCGACCAGGCCTTTCACGGTTGGCTCCCCGCAGGCGTAGGTAACCAGCAGTCGAGCTAGAGGACCAGCCTCGTAGACCTCACCATCATAGCGGAGCGACTTTATCCAAGAATAAGCACCTTTTTTGCCCCTATCGGCCGTGGTTTCTCCCCGGGCTGGGTTCCTGCCAGTGCTGGAGCTAGCATACCAAGAATGTTTCACCTCTTCGCTAATTTTATCGGGGTCTAGTTTACCTGGCTTGAGGTCGGTGGAAATTGTTCCTTGTTTGAATGATCTTTGCCTCTTTGTCAGGTCGGCTTCCTTACCATCAAGCTCATAACTTCCATAGGAAAGCAAATTGCCACAACCTTTGCCTATTTCAAAGTAGTCGCTGTAGACTTCAGCTACGGTTAAAACATCTGGCAGGTAAACATTGTCGATGAAGTCTCTTAATTCGTTTAACCTCCATAGGAAAGAGGCGATCTTGTCGATAGTAGGAACCGCAGTAACCCCTCCCGGGACAATCCCCATATTATGAGGCATCTTGCCGCCAAAGATAGAAAGCATCTCGTGAGCCTTGCGGCGCATAGTGAGTGCTTCTACATAGTGAGCAACCATTTGCTGGTCAACCTCGGCAGGCAAGCGGTAATCTCCCTCATATCGAGGGAAGAAAGGACCCAGTTCACCTCGTTGGATAAACCTCTTAATCGAGTTCAACACGGGGCTGCTACCCTCATATCTAGCCACTTTAGTTATGTCCACATAGTCTAAAGCAGCCAAGTGGTAGAAGTGAAGAACATGGTCAGCAATATGAGCGGAACCCAAGATCAAATTTCGGATAATCCTTCCGTTATCAGGTATCTTATCTGCGATCCCAAAAGCGCTATCGAGATTTAGGGCGGCAGCGATGGAGTGACTGGTAGGGCAAACGCCACAGATGCGCTGGGTTAATCGCTGTGCATCACGAGGGTCTCTGCCTTGCAGAATCAATTCCAAGCCTCGAAATAAAGCCCCTGAGCTCTCGGTCTCTTTTACCTCCCCATTCTCCACCATTGCCTCAATCTTTAGATGCCCTTCGATTCGGGTAACAGGATCGATTACGATATGCCCCAATTCGTTAGACCTCCTTAATTTAATGTCCAGTTGGCAATCAAGCCTGGGTCATTTTCTCATAGAATGGCGAAACCAGATCAGGGAAGCCAGGCTCACAACAGCCTATACAAGGAGAGCTACTACCTATGCACCAATTCACCCCATTGTTCCAGTGCCTAAGGGGGCAATCGGCATAGGTCACAGGGCCCTTACATCCTAACTCGTAAAGACAGCCCGGGTCCCCGAGTTTCTTGGCGAACTTACCCTCATCATAATAGGCTCGGCGGGGGCAGTTCTCGTGAATCAATGCACCGAAGAAAGCTTTGGGGCGCCTGTGTTCATCCAAATCTTCTGGCTTGGGCAAGCCGAAAAGAAGGATGCTCGCTAGAGTCCCTATGAACCAATCTGGATGGGGAGGACACCCCGGGATATTTATCACAGGGGTAGCAATTCTGACAGCCTTTAAAGCCTCTTCGACGCTGAGGCACTGGGTAGGATTAGGACTAGCGGCGGGAATCCCGCCAAAGGCAGCACAGGTGCCTAAAGCTATTACTGCCAAAGCATCGCTACCTAAGGATTTTAATCGCGAAGCCACTGATGCCGCCTTTCCTCCTTCCTCGCCAATAACACAATGGATGCCACCCTGAGCCGTGGGTATAGCCCCCTCGACCACCAAGATATAGCTGCCTTTTTTCTGGTGATGGGTCTCTCTAAGCACCTCAATTCCAGTATCCCCTGCCCCTGCCATTATGGTAGAGTGAAATCTCAGATTGATGTGCTTACCGGGGATCACTTCATCTATTAATACATTTTTGATGCTGGGACTCGCCGAATTCAGAACGGAAACCGAGCAACCGGTGCACCCGGCTCCCTGTAGCCAGATTACCGGGAACTCTTCGGTCAGTGATTGTCTTACCACTCTCCCCGACTCCTTAATTGAAATATTGATCTTCTAAGTTCATTATACCAGTATTTCTTAGATTGTAATAGATGTCATAGCCTTCTACACTGCTTATAAGTGGGGCAAATTCCCCCGCAGACCAAGAACCCTTGTAGGGATATCCGCGAGCATTGAACAAATCGCTATACGGTGCAATCGGCCGGTCTTCTGAATCAGGTGGAGTCGGGGTGGGGGCTGCAGCGGTTCATGGCTGATCGTTCATTGCTGCTGTATTGAACACTTTGGACTATTGTGTGAGAAGTGAGACGATGATGCCTTCCGGCTACACCAGATGAGTGCCGCCTCAGCCCCTCAGTTTTGATGGCACTCGGGGCCGTTATTGGCCGTTCTGGCACCCGCGTAGTGTTTTTGATAGTTAACTTTGATCTGTCTCACACATTTGTTGGCATCATAGGGAGAGGATCTTCATCTGACTACAAAGTAACTCAGGATCATGCATTCCGTCCAGTTGTGGTGAATATGATCGTCACTGCTTATCTCCTTCCTTATCCTGTTTGCCCTTTCCGATTCCCAAATTTTGTCGAAATCCTCCTCTTTTATGTTTCCAAATCTGTATCTTGGGTTGCCGAGAGACCCAGTTTCATCGTTCCACACACAGAAGTCTCGGTGGGGCCAGCAGGGGTATATTTCTCCGTACGGACTTAGAATGAACCATTGCCTTCCGCCGGTATGCTCAAAGAACTTGAGCCTATACTTGAATTGCCTAACACAGTTGTCCATGAGGAATCTTATGGAGCTTACAATCGCTTCGTCGATTTCCTTAGGTAGGTTTGTGAACGGCTTCCCTAGATTATGCAGGGCATCGTTTATCCATCTTAGTTGGCTGTCGGTGTATTTGTACCTGTAAAGGGGGTGGGCAGCGGCCGCTTTGGCCAGGCCCTGGGAATAGAGACCGGGATTGACCCATCGGTCAAGCTGTTAGAGATGGCAAGGAGGCGGGGGATAACTGGGTTTCTAGCCAGAGGGGAAGAGGAGCCCTTCGATAAGGAAACCTTCGGCACCGTGTTCCTGATCGTGACGCTCTGCTTTGTCGATTCGCCCCTGGCTGTGCTGCGGGAGGCTCACCGCATCCTGAAAACAGGAGGTAAGATAGCGCTTGGCCTGGTGTTCCGGGGAAGCCCCTGGGGTAGACTTTACGAGGCCAAGAAACGGGAAGGGCACCGTTTCTACAAGTACGCCACCTTTTACAGCTACCAGGAGGTGGCAGACTCCTTGGAACACGCCGGCTTCGCCATTGAGAAAGTCCTTTCGACCCTGTTCCAGAGGCCGAATGAGGTAAAAGAGATGGAAGCTCCCCAAGAGCGCTTTTCTCCTGATGCTGGCTTCATAGTGGTCGTGGCCGGGAAAATCCCCGCAGGGAGCGATTGTGGAGAGGGTCGCGATGTCAAAGGACGAGCTGAAAGCCACGGTCACCAGCTTGAATCAAAACATGGATGAGTCGCTGGCGCGAATTGAAAGGCTAAGGCGTTAGAAACCCAGAGTGAATACGAAGGCCATGGCCAAGTACAGAATTTCAGTGGGACATAGCTCAGCGGCTGACAGCTGGAGACAATACTGTGAGAGGGGCTTGTGGCAGTGTCATGCTTCCCCCTTTGGAGCCCATCACTGGATCATCGATGCCCTGGGGCAGGGCGAGTGCAGATACTGTGGGCAGAAGCGACGCTTTGCTGACCCAGCGGGCGTCGGCTGTTGGGAGCTGGGCAGCTATGATGAAGGCTTCGTGCTGGAAGAATTCGTGAGAAAGCTGCTTACCACAGTCTGAGGCGGAGTCGATTTTCCGCATAAAAGGAGGATTGCTTATGCAGATTCGCATTAGTACCTTAAGTGAGAACACTGCCAGCAGAATGGGCCTGCTTGCCGAATGGGGGCTGAGCATTCTGGTAGAGGTAGACAACCTGAGAATCCTGCTCGATGCTGGCCAGGGCACATCAACAGTGCACAATGCGCTCGCCATGGGCATAGACCTCTCCACCATAGACAAGATCGTTCTCAGCCATGGCCATGCTGACCATACCGCGGGTTTGCGCGGGCTGCTGGGGGCGATGGGAAAGCAAGTGGAGGTAGTTGCTCATCCTGATGTTTGGGCCCCAAAGTATGTGCAGCGCCCCGGCGAGGAAGCCTACAGCTATGTCGGCATACCTTTTGAGAGGGAGGAACTGGAAGAGTTGGGGGCGTGTTTCGCTCTGGCCAAAGAGCCGGTGTGGATCACAAACCACATCGTGACCACCGGCGAGATCCCAATGCTCACCGATTACGAACAGATCGACGCTAACCTCTATGTCGAGGGAGAAAGCGGCTTCAGCCCTGACAGGGTAATGGATGACAGGGCGCTTGTCGTAAAGACCGACCTGGGGCTGGTGGTAGTGGCCGGTTGTGCTCACAGGGGCATCATCAACACGCTGCTACACGCTCGGGAGCTGACCGGAGTGGAGTTCATCAACACGGTAGTCGGCGGCATGCACCTGTTCCGTGCCCAAGAGGAACAAATCGAGCTAACCGTCGCCGAGCTCAAGCAGATGGGCATCCAGCGGCTGGCGGTCTCTCACTGCACTGGCTTTCGCGCCTCGGTAAGGCTGGCTCAGGAATTCGGCGATATCTTCTCCTTGAACAATGCTGGAACGCGCTTTGCCCTGCCGTAGATGTAGTCTTCGTGCTGGATGTGCAGAAGAGATTCCGCATAATCACTAGTTGGGTGGCCTCAATAGACACGAAAGGAGTGTAGACATGGGAAACGAAAAGAATAGCTTTGCAGGCAAAGTACCCGACACCGACACCATCGCACATAAGCTGTATCTGTCTGATTTTTTGAGAGAGCCGGTCATTCGTTCGGCGATCCAGGCACTGCAACTCCCTTCGGGGAGCCGGGGACTGGATGCAGGATGCGGGATTGGTAGTCATACTTTGTTGCTAGCGGAGGCAGTGGCACCCGCCGGACATGTCACCGGCCTTGATTTGTCCCCCGAGCTTTTAGTTCACGCAAGGGAAATTGCAGAGAAGTCCAGCCTGTCGGAACGAGTTTCCTTTCAGCAAGGGGACGTGAACAAACTTCCCTTCGACGATGACACCTTCGATTGGGTATGGAGTGTGGACTGCGTGGGATTCATTCCTGCAGAACCTGTGCCATTGCTGAAGGAACTTGCGCGGGTGGTCAAGCGCAGCGGCAGCGTGGCCATCCTTGTCTGGTCTTCTCAACAGCTGCTTCCGGGGTATCCCCTGTTGGAGGCCCAGCTCAATGCGACCTCTTTCGGGATTGCCCCTTTCGTCAAGAGTAAGAGGCCGGAGTTGCACTTCTTGCGCGCCCTAGGATGGTTTCGTGACGCGGGCTTGAAGGAACTCACGGCCCGCACCTTTGTAGGCGACGTTCATGCCCCGCTAAGTGATGATATCCGCAGCGCCTTGATGTCACTCTTTGAAATGCGCTGGGGGGAGCCGCAGTCAGAGTTGACACGAGAGGATTGGGCAGAATATCAGCGTCTCTCTCAACCAGAGTCATCGGATTTCATTTTGAACCTTCCGGATTACTACGCCTTTTTTACCTATTCGATGTTTCTTAGTAAAGTCGCCAAATGAACCTAGCGAAGGGATATCGATACTACGTATGGGAGAATGAACCACAAGGCGGACAATCATGTCACTCATACCAGCTTTTGAGATAGGTTTGTGGAATGCCTGGATTTTCAGTCCCCCTCGGGTACTGCACATTCCGTCAGATTGTGTAATGAGGCCTTAAGTGGCAAGTTCATCGGGTTCATAACTTGAAGGTCGCTGGTTCGAATCCACTTCCGCTACCAACGAAATGACGAAGCGCAGGCTCTAAGGTCTGTGTTTTTAGCTGTCAATAGCCATTATCCTTGACTTACTCTGTTCAATCAAGAATAATCCCTTTTAGAAAGGATTGAAGGCTGATTCAATGGCTGCAAAATACAGCTACTATATCATTTCTGGATTTATCCCCGTGTATGAACAGCGCCGTGGCATGATCATGCAACCAGGCATATTTCGCAATCAGACCGCTAACGAAGCAAAGAATTATTATAGGAGTGTGAGAGCCAAGCTACCTACGACAAGAAAGATTATAGACTTCGACAAAAATACTGCGCTCTACTTTCTGAAATATGATATTGATGACTTAATCATGTTGATTCGAGCGCTAAGATTTATTGACGCGGTAAAAGCCTTTGATGCACTCAGATGCCTAATTGCCTTAGCCTATCACTCGTATAGCGAGGAGGCAGACATAATTCCTTTAAAGCGTAGGCCGAATTTCTCTAAACTAACCATACAGGATTTGGCTACTGTAGCTGGAGCTTTGGATTCAACCCTATTTTCACTTGAAATTCACAGTGGAATTCAAGTTTCAGATATACGAATAACGGACATTAAAGAACATTTGACGAAGGTTTTTCTGAGCTCAGATATACGAAGAGCACTAGCCTGTTTCTATCAGAGCCAAGAAATATACTACACTCATCTTGTTGGTTCTTATGTTGCCGCTCATTCAAGACCAGAACTTATTGGTGCTAGCCGAGAGGAATATAGACAAAACAATTTTCGGTACCAAGAAATGCTATATGCTTCTCTTTTCACGTGCTACCGTGGAATTGAAGCAATATATTCAAAGAATTTCAGGACTGATGATTTTAAAAAGGCAAACAGGAAAAATCTGGAATCATATATGGATGCTAAGTTGCCTAATGCCCCTAGTCGCTCACGCTATCGTCTGAGGTTTTATCGTCAACGAGAAGCTCACCCTCCTAAACATAAGCTAATTATTAACATGCTCGAAGTGCTTTTCAGGGCTCGAAATCGTGCAGCACATGGTCATTATTGGACACGTAGACACAGATTTGAAACCTTCGGCAGCGACCTTGTAGATGAATCTAAGTTCTTTTTAGCGCATTTAATTTGTAGCGCCCTCGGTTGAACCATCTTAACTGCATCTCCAAGATTATGCCCCACCCCACTCCCGAACCCCCAACTTTGCGCCATAGTAAAGGGTGAGGCGACAGGATGAACAAAAAGCCAGTTTGTTTAGCAACTGAGCAGGCAGGATACATCGCTGAGGAGCAGGCGAAGGGGCAGCGTTCCCTCTTCGACAGCCTTGTGGACCTCATCCCGGTCCTCACACCACTCGGCCCGATCCCCTACAGGCTCTTCTCAAAGCTCACCGGGAGAAACCCGGGCCAGATTGCTGAAATACCACCTGGCATGGCCGAGGAGGAGCACCTGGACAT
>Ga0209979_1003103_pt1 | contig 15029 bp, 18 predicted proteins | sample AnhtaG_FD_183114 | JGI IMG/M metagenome (GOLD analysis project Ga0209979, IMG submission 183114) | Deep subsurface microbial communities from Anholt, Denmark to uncover new lineages of life (NeLLi) - Anholt_01485 metaG (SPAdes) (version 2) | ecosystem: Environmental > Aquatic > Marine > Oceanic...
CAATTGTGGGAACAAAAAATGGTTGCAAAGGACGCCAGCTGTGGCTCAGAAACTTACAGACCATATTTGGACATTGAATGAATTATTAACGTTCAGAGTGCCTGTTCAGTAAATCGGGGACACGACCAGATTCTAGACCAACTTCCTTTGTATTGCTAAAGGATTCTAGCAATACATATGCATAGACTATAAAATTGTATAGCTGTCGTTCATCAACAATATCATCAATAAGTTTCTCTTCACTCCAATCTTCTTTTAGTCTAATTTCAAAAATTTCTGTTTTCTCACGAATTATGGACTGGGATTCAAATATTCTGAACAGACTAAATAATTTAGGTATTCTAGGGAGAAGCATCGGCTGCATTTCAATAACATGGACGTCATTTAAAAGATTGGCACGGATATGGTTCTCAAGAGTCTCTTGGAAATGATATTTCCGGTCGAACAGCGAATTCAGCCTTATTTGGTAGATTCGTTCATACTCACTTGGCAACCCTGTATAATCCTTTATCAACCCGGAATGAAGTGTAAATCCATTCTCAAGCTCAGAAGAGATTTCTTTTATGATTACAAAATCTTCTTCCTTCACTTTAATATTGGGATTGTTTATGATGTCCTCACGGTTTTCTGTTAGTTCTCTGAGAGTATGTCTTACCTGTTCGAAGAGTTCGTTTTCTTGCTTGAGTTGATGGAGTACTTCATGAGTGAATTTTGAGAAGTCGTCAACTACTTCGAGGCCGCCATACATCATTTTATCCAGTAGATGTTGCTTTTTATTTTTCTTTCGGACCACCTCTAAATTTAATTCCCGTACAGTATTCAAAGCTGTTAAAAACGAGCCGTGTTCTATCTGTTTTTTAAAAAGAATAAGGCTGATTGATATTTTGGACTCTTCGGGCAGCTCTTTGATACTTATCATGAAATCTAGCCCGGCATCAGTTATGCGGTATGCTTTTTCGTTTACATCATATTCAATCAAATGAATGTAATGATCAACCTGTCTTTTCCGTATTGGATCACAATACTCAAAGTGATAAGCTTCCCCTTTGCTACTCGAAGTTTCCAATATATTTAAAACAGTCTTTGAGACCTCTTTACCATCAAAATCTTGGCTAGGGTACATTTCTTTAAGTACATTTTCCATATGTATTTCAATTTCATCCATTCGTACAGAACGGCCATGAAGCTTGCCATTCTCTATCAACAATGTTAGGACATCAAGTGCTAAGTACGGCACATCGTAACCTAAGTTTCTAACAAACGAGGAGGTATAGAACTTAAAGAATGGATAATAGCATTTTAAATGATCCATTCGTTCGTTTATCTCTTGGAATCGCTTAGTATAATCCAATCTCATTCAACCTCCTCAAATCCGTTTTATTAATAACTTCCTGCGGGATGTATCTATTATCTAAAATAATCTTCTCAATCATTTCTCCTGTTTCATTTTCAAAAAAATCTATAAATGGAGATAATGAAAACTTTATTGTCCGGGACTTTCTCAGTGGTTTTGCATTACTCAATCCGGCTTTATTTAATGCATACTCATATAGTGATACTGCCGGTCGTATATCATAATCTAGATATCTATCTCTTAATTGGTTATAGATTAAGATGCCTTCTTTGTCAATATCACCAAAATAATAATAGTGATCCGTCGTCTCTCCACCTACTATTTGGATATATTCAAATTTTTTTTGGATGGCATTACCTTCACCGTAAATGATAAGATGAATCTCATCAAGTTCACTACTTAAAACGGCCTCTTGAAAAGTCCAGAATGTATCCTTATTCTCAATAATGAGTACAGTCCTTTCAGAAATTCCTCTTAAATCCCTAAAGTTTTTCTCTGAATAGAAAAATGGTTCAAACACTCTTTTTGCTTTTATGTCACTTAGAGTTAAACCAAGTTTTTTCAAGATCTCATTCCCATTAATCGTTGCATCCTTCGGTGCAGTAATAGCTTTCTCATCCCCGAAGAGTAAGTATGACCGTTCATTAGCAGTAAGTACTTTGCAATCTTCCTGAAGTACCAGATCATTAATTCTTAGTATAGCATCTCGATGCTTGTAATATTCTTCAACATGTTTTGTATAATAGTTTATATCGATTTTAGAAAACAAAGACATCAATTCATGTAAGCACTCACTGGGTAATGCTTTATCAGTTGACTTGAAGTATGCTTTATCAATTTCATATTTGTCAGGGAGCCGTCCGTATTGCTGAAGTTCTGTTGAATTTTTCAGTGGGATTAACACACTGTTATGAATAAGTTCTCTGATTACATGAGTAAACAATTTCTTATATTCGGGATTGACAAAAAGGTTTATTCCATGATTTTTCAATTCTTTATCAATATCGATTATTTTTATTCTTTTGTTCTTATGCTGCTCAATTATGCTTTGAATCAATTTTTCCATAAATACCTCAGTTCCATAATTATTTAAAAGAAATTTTCAACTTTTCTTGTGCAGCGTTCGCAAAATTCATTTAGTATTTCTTTTAATTAAAAATTTTAGTTTCAAAGTCCATTCCTACATTCACAACAATGATTCAATGGATAATCTTTCGCAATTCCCCCACAATCATAACCTCAGCCCAAGTATCCAGCTTGCAATATTCCTCAAGATCCCTCCTCACCCTTGCCCTCTCCTCCTCCGAAACATCCCCGAACGTGATCTCCTCAAAGCTGATACTGGCCTCCATCCCGTTATCAATATTCATCCCATCATACCCCATCCCAGTGATAGCAGGCAGCACCCACTTTATAGACGCAGAACCATTTTGCTCAGGATTGTAGTAATGGAAATTCCTGAAAGGCTTGAGCAGGTCAACCAGCCTGGGAAGGAACTCGTTCACCCTGCTCTCGTATTCTGGGAAATCCCGGGCCAGTTCTTTGAGCAACCTCTTTTCAAAAGATTCATTATAGAACACAATACTCCTGCTGGTTCCCAGTGCACTGTCCAGTTGCTCACGAAATGCGGGTCTTGGATCGCAGGTACCTTTGCCAGGAATGATATGTGTTCGGTTGCACCATCTTCCTGGACAATGTGCAGCGAGAACGGGAATGGGACGAAGATCTGGAATGGTTCACAAGAATGTCAGATATGCCCTTCAGGGGAAGTGGTGAATAACGATGATCTCCCTGATGGCTGTGAGGTTAGCATCAGGGCTTTTTATGTAAACAGCTATATCATATTTATTTTCTGTAATGATCCGCACACCCTGGCAGATGTAGTACAGGAAAAAACCAAAGAACATATTCGCAGATACAATGACCAGTATTGTCTGGAAGCAGATGACCTTGAGCGTTATTCAAAAATTTTAATACCTGAATAATTAAACCTGAAAACCGTTTTAATTGCAATTTAAGGATGTGGATATATCACCGGAGTAGGAGAATTGGTATTTTAGGAATGTGTCCTGCTGAAATTTCAGGTATAATCTTCTTGCAATTTGCCCTTGTTCAATACAAATCTTCTGCCTCCGATCCTCTTTGCCTGTTCCAGCTCATGTGTAACCCAAAATAATGTCAGGTATTTCTCTTTACAAAGGTTCAATAATAATTCTTCTATTTTTCTGGCCGATTCCATGTCCAGCAATGATATCGGTTCATCCAGTAGCAGGATCTCTGGCCTGTTGGCAAAGGCACGAGCGATACACACCTTTTGTTTTTCCCCCTTAGACAGCTTTCCTATGTCGGCATCCAGCAGGTGTTCAGGTATACCCGTATCCCTGGCAAGCACTTCAAAATCAATATCCTCTCGTCATAATTCCATGTCAAAACTCAGGTTATCCCTGACGCTTCCCTGAAACACTACAGGTTCCTGGAACACCATGCCCACCTTTTGTCTCAGCTCCTCGAGCTGATATTCTTTAATGTCAATGCCATTGAGCAGGATATCTCCTGAATCGGGCTCTGAGAGCCTATAGATCAGTCTGAAAATTGTGGTCTTACCAGAAAACCACACGGACCCTTGTTCGTGACAAGATCACCCTTTTGGACCACAGGATTGACATTGGAGAGTATCTGGGATGATCTTACCTTTTTTCCGTTTATGTTTTGCCAGACTGCTTTTGAGATGTCCTTTAATTCGAGATGGGGCATTGATTATAGCAGAGACGTCTTTCTATATAATAATAGAGAAATTGACTTTGTTATGCAATTATTATATTCAGTACTTCGCCAAAAAACGTCACTGATTCATTCATCTAATACACCCCACTGAAAACTTGGCACGGCAACGTTTTACGCATATGTTTCTTATCTCTTTATTCAAAGTGATTTGGATGGTGTTACTATCGTATTGCCGAAAGGCAACCATCGGGTAGATGGTCGCCACGGTAATGCAAAAGGGGTGGATACCCCTGAGAGTGGGACCCTCAGTATTTGGGTCACCCAATGAGCATGCTTGTATAAATGATTTTTAAAGTGTCATTAGAGCCTGTTTTAGGTTGTTATTTAATGTTTGTATGTAGATTTAACAGGGTATTCTTACATAGAAGCTGTAATTTTGTATGGAATGAATATTACCCTGCTTTCTATGATGTGTGGAGACAAATTGAACCCACCTGACAGCTTTCACTCACCTGCACTCTGCAGTTGTTTGTGAGCGTAATAGCTTCCACCCAACTTTTATTAATATACTCACCATGGTATGCCCTCTAAATATAGCTGGATTTGTTAAAGTGCAGTCTTTAACCCTACATTCACAGACATAATCATGGATGTCATGTTCTTGAGTATTTGTAGATAGGTCTGTCTGGAATTGCTAACTAATATCTGAACATATCAATCTTCTTTATCAATGCTCTTTTTCAAGTCTTTTATGAATAAAAAATCGAATCGATCATATTGTCCAGTTTCCATTTTATATTTGATAGATAGGCTTTTGCCGCTGTTATCTCTCTGTCTCACTATTTTCAAAATTCCTTTAGCTCTTTTTTGATTCAGGTGCACAATCTTCCCTCGATCCCACCGGTCCAGATACCTTTCGAGATATTTCACTCCCTTTCTTTTACCGATTTTATAGGTATTTTGTTTCCTGCCAGCGCCGTTATTACTTCTGTTTTTTCTCTTACATTTCAAGATTAACTTGTTCTTTGGCCGGGTCATTAATTCTAGAGCACCCTTAATTCGAGTTGGTGTAAACGTACATCTCCCTTTTAGATCTGGGTGTTCGGTCATGATTACTGCCAGTTCATAAATCGTGACGGGCTTATCCAATTCATTCAGAACAAAGAGAATAGACATTTTTAGATTAGAAATACTACCTCTCAAATAGCAATAGAAACAAACAACAGCATGTGACATATCCTTTCTTTTGGAATCCTCTTTTGGAAAACCGCAGGAAGGACAGATTGGGTTGTTAAGGTCTATGGGTATTATCATAATTGTAACCTCCTGCAAAAACCGATTCATCACAAAATTCCAGTATCCTTACATTGTTTGTGATTTTTTCGAAATTTCCATCACATAAATCCAATGTTCGAAGACTTCTTGTGATATTGTGACGTTGTGATGGTTTTGTTGTAGATTTTGAATATAAATTCATCAATATTCCACCATTTCATGCTATTGACCTTGGTTTTGTTGTGGTTCCTCAGGAAGATTAGTGAGTGAAATCAATTGATCAGTTAATAAATTTGGAGAAAATATCCAACAACGTATGGTTTCATTCGACTCCTTACCATACCTAATAGTACCCGCACCTATCTTGTATTTTTTAATAAGTTGATTCAAACGATGTATTTTTATATTGACATGAGCAATTTTAAAAATTACCTTAACAATTTCACTGGGCAGATACAAATTGCCATTATGGTAAAATAGCACCATTTTGTTCTGTTTGTATTTGTCAAATTCGTCTTTATTAAGTATCTGCAATGTTCTGATTACATTAAGAAAGATTTCAGCTGCATATGTTTCATCGTTTTCCTCAATGTCTTCTACATGTATAATTAATCCTTCTTCATTCAATGCATTTATGATTAATTCCCAATTATGTAAAACATCCTCACTTGGAAATTTATTGAACTCTTCCAGATACCGCCTGGAAAACATTGATGGGGTAAGTATTTTGCTTGATGGGATTATTAGAGTTTTGCCCAATATCTTAAATATGTATATATAATCATCACCAGCTATCTTTGGTTTGATTTTTTCTACCTTTTCGATATCGTCCAATAATTTGAAGGCTCCTTTTGAGTTTCTTTTTTTCAATATTTCAATTGATGAAATATTATTTGACTCATCACCTTCACTTACCACTTTGGATTCCCCCCGAGTCTTCCATAACTTTTATGCAGATCTCAATGATCGCCCTCTCTAGCGGAGTGAAAAAAGGCATAAGTGCTGGATTAGTAGCTGCGAGTTCACGTATGGTTTGATTTTCTTTAAGTTTCATTTGCTTCACCTGAATTATTAGTTTCAAAAAAGTACAGGGAGAAGCGAAATCGTTTTATCACAATAAATCCATTAATTTATTGTGAGTTGTTGGGAATTAAGCTCCTCACTGGGCAATGTTTCCGCATTGCCCGTACTTTTTACATTGGAGGTTTTTGATTTACCTGTATTTTTAGTGGTTTGCTAATAATGGGTTTATTTAGCGAAATCCAAAAACTGGGGCATTTCAAAATCCTTGTTGATAAGAGTATTATTCCTTGTTTAAATATATTACGTAATTTTAAAATTCATAAATAAGGCGATGGCTACTGATTTTTTTTAATGGGAATACCTTTGACCGGTATAAATTTTCAATAAAAAAAAGGTACACATTATAATAAAGATTGTAGTTAAACAAAAATATTATCCTGAATTGATAATATCTTCCTATTAGTTCCATTATTTATTGCCAGGACCATCATCTTACTGTTTGATTCCCCTCTTAACGTGGACTGCGATATGGCGGGAAGCTCACTGGTATGAACATAATATTGGAGAAAAGAAAAACAGTATGTGACGATTTGCTCTCTATTGAGATTTATGATATGATCGGTTTGCAAACTCTCACCATGCAACACCTCACTTTAGACAGTTGAAAGTCCAACAACCCGAAATATGTTTAGTAAAATTATGCGGAGGAAGGGATTCGAACCCTTGAACTCCTGCGAGAATGGATCTTGAGTCCATCTCCTTTGGCCGGGCTTGGATACCTCCGCACAAATTGTAAAATTAATCAAATATCTAGTACCATATATTAGTATTAAATCTTGAGTCTATCACCTTTGACCTGGCTTGGTTACCCCCGCATGTGGGATATTTTATCTGTCCTGAAGTGTTTCCACCTCTTCCACTAACCTGCGGCCTGCCGCAATCTCATCGATACTGTGGATGACACCGCCCATATCCTCAATAACCTCTTTAATATTATCATAATTTAGGTTATCGCCTTCTATGGTGATCTTAATATTCTCTGTCTGCTGGTCTACTTCATAGAGACTTATATTGACGCCGCTGATACCTTCCAGTTCACTTAAACCCTTAGCATATTCCAGGGTAAGAGGATAATGCGGTTTCAATACGTCAAGCACTAATCGTTTAATTCCGGCCACTTTTTTTATACCGCCTTGTAGTATTTCTCATCAATACGTACCATGATTTATAACTCTTACGAATCCCCGATACCTCAGTACAATAAATAATTATATATGATTAAAACCAAAGTATTATTTGAGTGGTTTTATGAAGGCTTTACGATATATTATTTTATTATTTATTTTTACAGGATTTGTGGGGATCTCATCAGCACAAACTGAGCCTGGTGAATTCAATCTAACTGATTTTGCAGTGGCTCCTCAGATATGCGGGGGATGTCATGTCTCCAACTTTGAAGAATGGGAAGGTTCAATGCATGCGGCGTCCAATAGCGATCCCTTTTATCAACTGACATTTTCCATGGCAAGTAAAGCTACTGACGGGGAGGTGGATACGTTCTGTCCCAGATGCCATTCCCCTATCAGCTATGTAACTGGTACCGATTCAAAGATAGCGATGAATCGCGATATCGGCAATGCCTCTGAAAACGGGGTTCTCTGTGATTTCTGTCATACTGTTAAAAGCAAAACCGGGTTGGGGAACGGCCAATATATCCTATCCCCTGGAAATATCAAATTCGGACCATGGGATGATGCTGATTCGCCCTTCCACGGCACCCAGAAATCCGAACTGCATACAAAGTCAGATTTCTGCAGTATCTGCCATTACCAGACCCATTTTAATAATGAAGTGGTGATCCAGAGTACTTTCCAGGAATGGCTGGAAAGTCCTTATTTTGAAGATGACACCACATGCCAGGATTGCCATATGACACCCGGAACCGGGTTTACCAAGAACCCTGGCAATTCCACATCGATCGGAAAAGAGAGAGAGCACATCTGGACACACAACACAGCAGGAGGAAATATATTCCAGACCAGGATCCAATCACCTAAACACAAAGTGCTGGCATCTGGTATGCTAAAAGCTGCAGCTAAACTTGATGTCAACTCCAAAATGGAAAATAATGAACGTATCTTATTGGATGCGACCATATCAAATGTAGGGGCAGGTCACAGCATTCCCACTGGTTCCAACGCCCTTAGACAGATATGGTTAGAGGTCAAAGCCATAGATAAGGATGGAAAAGTAATATACAGTTCTGGTGAACTGGACAATGCAGGTAATATCGATCCTGCTGCCACCGTCTACGGGTCGGTCTATCATGATGGATCCGGGCAGATAACAATGAACGAATGGGAGGCGGCTTCTATTTTCTCTGATAACCGCATAAAAGCTGGAGAAAGTGTTGTACAGAATTATGAGATCAATATCCCCTCCGACGTTAATGGACCAGTAATAGTAAGTACACGATTATTATATCGAACAGCACCTCAAAACCTTATTGATGAACTGTTCAAAAACGCAGCTGAGAATGTTCCTGTAGTGGAGATGGCAAAACAGGAAGAGACCTTTGGAGGGACTGAAGGGACGCCAGGATTTGGAGTGGTGTATTCAGTAATGGCAATTATAATAATAATCTTGATGCTGCGAAACCGGGATTAAATCCAATCCCGTTTTTTTATTTTTATTTCAGAAACCCTTAAGTCGATTTCAACTCAAACTGATGGTTTAATGAAATTCCAGATACTGGATGCCGATTATACCTATGATGATGTGGGCAGCCCCATCATCAGATTATATGGTAGAAATGATGCCGGACAGAGTGTATGCTGTTTCGTGCCTGGCTTTAAACCATATTTCTACTTAAAACCCGACAATCCCCAACATGCCGATAACCTGGCACAGGAACTCAAAGAAAAATTCAAGGAATTTATTATTGATGTTCAAATCACCCAGCGGTTTGAACCTGTAGGTTATTTTAAGAAACCTACCACCATGCTCAAGATCGTCCTGAACGACCCGAAAGGCGTTCCAGAGATCAGGGACGATGTGCTAAAAACGGCGGGGGTATCAGATATCTATGAAACAGATATTCTATTTAGAAACAGGTTCCTGATAGATTCCGGGATCGGCGGGATGTCCTGGGTTGAGACAGGTTCCGAACCAATTGATGGGAAAAAATCAAATGGAATAAACCTGTATGAAGTAGAGGCCCAGGTCAAAACAGTATCCTCGGCAGTGATCCCTGTAGATATAATTACCAATTCACCTCTCAGGAATTTGGCTTTTGATATCGAGTGTTTGCCTATAGATGGTGGGATGCCTGTACCTGATAAGTCCCCAATTATCATGATAAGCCTTGCCTTCGAGCCCCACTTTAACGGGAGCCGGACCCTGGTGCTGGTTAGTAAGGATGCAGAAGGGCTGGATAGTGATACAGAAACGTTCCCTGATGAAGTCCGGATGCTTGAAAGGTTCTTTGATATTATCAAGGAATATGACCCTGATATTTTTGTGGGATATAACTCAAATGGTTTTGACATTCCCTATATTGTGGATAGGGTAAAGAAACTGGAAGAAGCAAATATCAAGGTCAGATCCAGGATGGGACGGGATGGCAGGCCTGTTTATTATCGCAAGATAGGTTACATGACCAATATTTCTATAAATGGCAGAATAACAGTTGATGTATTGCCCATAATCAGGCGTGATTTCAGCCTGAAACAATATACTCTCAAGAATTCGTCCATGGAGCTATTGGGCAGGGAAAAACTGGATGTCAATCCCCTGGACATGGAGGAGTACTGGAATGATACTGGTGAGAAATTCAGGTTATTTATTGATTATGCCAGGCGGGATTCCGAACTGGCCTTGGACCTGCTGCTGCGGCTCAGCTTGCTGGATAAATTCATGGCACTGTCAAGGGTGAGCGGCACCCTGATCCAGGAGATATTGGATGGCGGCCAGACAAATATGGTTGAGAACATCCTGCTAAAACAATACCGGGCCCACAACAGGGTGATGGCCCGCAAACCTGATGGCGATGATTCACACCAGCGCCGTGCCAGGGGAGAGGATTTAAAAGGCGGGGAAGTGCTGGAACCAAAAAAAGGGCTGATCGAGGATGTGATCATTCTGGATTACAAATCCCTGTACCCTACTATCATGATGGCCCACAACCTGTGCTATACTACTGAGATCATAGGTGATGAACCTGAAGGGCCAGTTGAGGTCACTCCATCAGGAGGGAGGTTCGTATCAGCCGGGGTACAGCAGGGTATTGTGCCTGCTATACTGGAAAATCTATTAAACAGCAGGATCGAGACAAAACAGAAAATGAAAGGTGCTTCAAAGGAAGAAGCACGGGTACTTGATGCCACCCAATTGGCCTTGAAGATATTATTGAACAGTTATTATGGATATGCCGGATACGCAAGAGCACGACTGTACAGTCTCAATATGGCAAGCTCGGTCACAGGTTATGGCCGCGAGAATATTTTGAATACCAAGCGGCTTGTAGAACAGCAGATCGGAAGTATATTTATTCATGACGGGACTGCTTGTGAGAAAGGGGAATTATCTGATAAGGATCTGGATAAAGCACAGAAGATAGACCTGTCAGTAGTGTATGGGGATACGGACAGTGTGTTTGTAAAACTTATACCTGAAGGTATTTCACTGGAAGATGCCGGTGCTGTGGGTAATAAAATTTCAGGCATTATTTCAAAAGAACTGCCTGATCCCATGGAACTGGAGTTTGAGAGTTTTGCCAGGCGGTCTATTTTCCTGGCCAAGAAACGCTATGCGGTCTGGGTCTTTGAACCAGGAAGTGAGGGCTGGACTGAGAGTATCAAGGTAAAAGGCATGGAGACTGTGAGGCGGGACTGGTGTGAACTTACCAGCAAGACCCTGAGCAAAGTGCTGGAACTGGTATTAAAGGAGGGACTGGTGGACGATGCTATCCAGCATGTGAGGGAAGTGGTGAACAGTGTCAGGAATATCGACCTGAAAGCTGATCCTTCTGCCATTGATGATCTGATGCTTACCCGCAAGTACACCAAGAAGACTGAAAGTTACCAGAACAAACAGCCCCATGTTATGGTGATCGAGAAGATGAGGAAACGTACCGGATTCGTACCTTCTATCGGGGACAGGGTTCCGTATGTTATTGCTGCAGGGTCTGGAATTTTGGCTGACAAGGCAGAGGACCCGGAATATGTTATAAAGAATAACATCTCCCTTGATGTGGAATATTACATCAAGAAACAGATACTACCACCTGTAGAGCGGATTTTCAGGGAACTGGGTGTGGAAGTAGCATTGTTAGATTATGATGCAAAACAAAAAGGGCTGACTGATTTCGGCGGCGGTATAGAAACCCCGCGTGCCGCCAATTATGAGAAAAAGGTACAAAAAACAGAGAAAAAAGCACAGAGCCGACTATTAGACTTTTAATATAAGGAAGTGAACCATACATGAAAGTACACCTGATCAATAGTTCACCCTATGAGGCAAACGCCTTTTTGGTGGTGGCAACAAAACCGGTCCTGATAGATGTGGGCATGAATGCCAGCTATGTAATAGACAGGATCGCGGACATTATAGCACCCACTGATATTGAAACTATAGTCCTTACCCACGCCCATTATGACCACTGGGGCGGGGTGGAAGCAGTGAAGCAGGCAACAGGAGCAAATATTGCTATCCATACTACAGATGCTGTACTACTGCAGGATGATGTGTCCAATGTTGCTTCCATGTTCGGTAAGGGAGCAGTGTTAAAAGCTGATACACTGCTGAACCAGGCCGATTATATCGAGCTTGGAGAGGGCAATGGTCTGGAAGTGATACACACACCTGGCCACACACCTGGCAGTATATGCCTGTACCATGCAGAATCGAGATCACTTTTCTCAGGCGATACCGTATTCCCTGGTGGTAGTTTCGGGCGTACTGACCTGACCGGGGGCAGCATGGTGCAGCTTATTGAATCACTGAAGTACCTTACAGGGCTTGAAGTAGGGACAATGTATCCGGGGCATGGTGATGTATCTTCAGAGAATGTGGATGGGCAGATCAAGCTGTCCCTGCATCTGGCTGGCACGTACCTTTGAGGTTCTCTTGACTTTGTGAGGGGAACATCACTTGTATTGTATTAGTTATTTTTCAGACACTGATTTACAATGATTTACACAGATTTAATGTCAATTTATTTTTTTTTTGCATAAAATACACGACGTTTTATTAAGACCGTTTCAATTCGTGTTGGTGAATTTAATAAAACCGCAGATAAACACAGATGAACGCAGATTTTCAGGCAGCGTATCCGCGTTTATCGGCGTTCATCTGCGGTTAGTTTGATATTGCCAACTTGTAATGTAACGGTCTCGTTTTATTTGAACAGATTTTCCAAAATTTATCTAAAGCCCAACTTCAATACCTGTTGCTTTGAGATAATTAACAAGTTGAAACTCGATAATTTTTTTAGTAATATCCTGATGACTAACATTTTCCATAGAACTTATTTCCTTTTTATTCCATAATCCGTGTGAATCAGTGAAATATGTGTCTAATGATACTGCTTTCACATACTTTCCGATTACCTGGATCAATAGACTGAATTGAAATGAAAGTGGCATGCTCTCTCGTGTAAATCCAGTTCAATATTTACACAAACAATGTTGGGTTGATCCACCTTTGATATGGCATCCAAATGATTATCTTTTTTAGAAAACAATCTATGTTATATGGAATACGATATCAAAGTGCACACGTGGTGGGAGAGCAGGATCAGGAAGATCAGTATTACTTCTGGTGAGAATAAATTAAAGATCTGGTTCGCCCATTTCGGGGAGCTGGACCTTGAGGACAAGAAGACCCGGAATATCTTTGCAGGGATCATGCAGGGGATTTTCGGGGAGCCTGTGGATATTCCGACTGTGAATCTGGATGTTGTGAATATCAAGGGTGATAAGAAGTATTCAAAGAAGGTGCGCAGTAAGGAGGAATTCCTGGAAAGTTTCAGGGAAGCGTTTGGAGATAAGTGATTATGGACACAACTGAAAATAATTTCGATATGGAGGAGTACATCCCCCAGGCCGAACGGGGGCATATGCTGTTCGAATTGCACAGGTATCTTGCCTGGGTTGGAGAATCCATTCCTGAAATGATGACCATCGATGGCAAGGAATTTCAACTGCATGAACTTGTATGGAAACTGATCCAGAAAAAAAGATTGACAGAATCTGAAATAAAATGTGTGAAATGGTTGATCCACAAACTGGAGACAATAGAACAGATCGATGAGGAAAAGATCGAAAAGGCACATCTGACCAGAGCCCAGGCAGCACTTATTCAGGATGAGGCTGCCGGGTTGTTAAGGGCTATTATGGATCTGAAGGATCTGGAGGAAGGGAAGATCAGAAAGGCTGATCTTAAGAAGCTGAATATTTCAAATAAGGTGGAGGATGCCAGGCGGTGGGTGAAGTATATGAAGCAGATGAAGGAGTGAATTTGTGGTGATACATAATTATTTATTTTACTAATCCCATAATTACCATTGGTGGCATTCATGGAAATAGTAAATATTGATAGATCAGGAAGGCTTGTAATTCCAGAAATTATTCGAAAAAAGTTACATCTAAGTAAGGATGTGCCGCTTCTTATCACTGAAATTGATGACGATAAAATATTAATTAAGAAACTTGACAGGGATGATATTGAAAAACGCCTGAGAGAGGAACTTGGTGGAATAGATATTGATAAAGTCGCAGGAGAAGTCAGGGCTGAAGTGAATGAAGAGGCAAAAAAGCGGTATAAATCGATTCTTGATTGATACCAATGTTTTCATAGCTTCTATCAGACATCCTGATCGAAAGACTGGATCTCTTGATCTGATTCTTGGTTTAATTAACAATCCTGATGTATTTCTGGTGGGTAATGATCTTTTATTATTGGAATTTGAAAAATATCAGAAAAGATTTGAATCACCATTAGCTTATAAAATTTTAAAGGATTTGAAACATAAAATTAAATTTATAGAAGTTAGACCTGAGAATATTAAACACTGTGCGAAATATATGCCTCATGAAGAGATTGTAGATATTGTTCATGCAGCTACCTGTTTACAAACCAGTGCTATATTGATTTCAAATGACGATCATTTCAACAAACTCAATAAATCGGAAGTTATTGAAGTCTGGACAATAACTCAAGCAATTAATACTTTAGTAAAAAAGTGACCGTTACATTACATGTTGGCATAATTTTTACTTCTTGGCGGTTTATAGTATAGATTACTCACCACAAAGGGCGCAAAGACCGCAAAGCAGAGCTTGATAATGTTGTGAATTGGGCTTAAATTATAGCAAGGTCTTAGTAATTTTTAAACAACGAACTAAAACGAACTGGAACGAACTCATATTACCCAGAGTTCGTTTCGAGTTCGTACCAGTTCGTTGTTTTTTTTGAGATGTTTGGCAGAAAACTATAATATGACGATCTCATGCCACAAATACTTCAAACCCATCTTTGACAACTTAATTTTCGCTATAAATTGATAGCAAGGGCACCAATATTTCAATTTTTTCAATTATAAGCATTTTTCTCAACTTTTTCAGTCCGTAAAATCACCATCAGTGTAGCCACC
>Ga0209979_1003104_pt1 | contig 15025 bp, 13 predicted proteins | sample AnhtaG_FD_183114 | JGI IMG/M metagenome (GOLD analysis project Ga0209979, IMG submission 183114) | Deep subsurface microbial communities from Anholt, Denmark to uncover new lineages of life (NeLLi) - Anholt_01485 metaG (SPAdes) (version 2) | ecosystem: Environmental > Aquatic > Marine > Oceanic...
CTCCACCGCCTTGGGGGGTGCTGCCTCCACTATTGTGCCCCATTTGGAGAAGGGGTCGCTGGTGACTATACCGCGCCATTTTGCCGATATCATAGTCACTGAGCATGGCATTGCCAGGTTAGCTGGAAAGAATCATCGCGAGAGGGCCAACGAGCTGATCGGTGTAGCCCATCCTGACTTTCGTGCTGAGCTGAAGAACGAGGCTCAAAAGCTATTCTATCCCTGATAGGTTGATGAAACTCAGGGATAGAATAGCAATAGAGGCTGAGATCGATCATAGCAAATAGTTTTGAAGGGGGCAAAGATGCATGCCTATCGATTGCATCAGGAAATGCACTACAATGAGAACTGGCAAGAGGATTACAGGAAGAAGATTGTCTCCGCTGAGGAAGCGGTAAAGGTGGTTAAGTCTGGAGATTACGTTGTTACTCCTTTACCTACCCAGGCCTTGCTTCTGGAGAGAACACTTTGTGCGCGCAAGGATGATTTAAAGGATGTGACGATTGTAGCCACCAACCCGGTAGCGGACCCCGGCTGGTTTTCACTCGGGATGCAAGAGAGCTTTATTCCTGTTATCACGCTTTTTATCGGGTCGCTAACCCGAGGGGCACATGATGCAAGGATAAGCACATACCTGCCCAGTAGCTTCTCTACCTGGTTCAAGACCATTGATGAGAACAGGCCGGAGAAAAGGGACATCGACGTCTTCATGGCCCCGGTTTCAGCACCCGATAAGAACGGCTTCTGCTACTTCGGGCCTCACATGTGGCATAAGCGGAGCTATGCCAAAAGGGCTAAAAGGGTTGTTGTTGAAGTAGACCCCAATATACCGAAGATGTACGGTGATAACGCCATTCATGTATCGGAGATCGACTGCTTTGTGGAGAATCCCTCAAAGCGCCCCTCCTTGGAGGAGAGTTTGAAGCTGGTTGAAATTATGTCGCTCCCGCCGGAGAAGCGTGCCTCTGAGGAGGGGTTCTTACGGGGGCTACTGAGTTCCGAGATGGCAAACATAGTGATGAACCTGCCAGTAATATCGCATGAACGGCGTCTCTCTAGTGAGGAGCTGATACGAAGGTTAAACAGGAGAAATCCTGACATGGCGGGGTTGCTCTTAGATATAGCACCGCCAATACTTGCAGATCCAAATATAGATCTGTGGACAGTGGCGCGCCCTCTCGGGGTGGAAGATCCACTACCGGAAGCAGAAGGCATAGCTGAGCACCTGAAGGAGATCATCCGGGATGGCGATTCCTTCAACATCGGTGCCGGCCGGCCAAGCCTGTGGATGGTAGATCTGGGGGTCTTCGATGATAAGCATGACCTAGGCATCTATACCGAGATGGGATGTCCTGGAATGTGTCTTCTAGTGAAACGGGGGATAGCCACCGGGAAGTATCAGACGTTTCATCCCGGTAAAGCGGTTTTCTCCACCCTTACCGGCTGTGGCGGTGAGGACATCGAATTTGCCGCTGAGAACCCTGCTTTTGAGATATACGATTCCGAATATGTGGCCAACATCGTAAATGTGGCTCGGAATGAAAACTATGTAGCGATTAATAATGGACTTCAGGTAGACCTCACCGGCCAGATCTGCTCTGAGACCCAGTTTGGGCCGCGGATGATCAATGGCCAAGGAGGGCAGCTTGAGATCCACATTGGAGCCTTTCTGGCCAAAGGGGGCCGTGCTTGCACCCTGCTCCCGTCCGCAGCCTTGGGCGGGTCCATATCTACAATTGTGCCTCAGTTGGAGAAAGGGTCGCTGGTGACCATACCGCGTCATTTTGCCGACATCATAATCACTGAGCATGGCATTGCCAGGTTGGCCGGGAAGAATCATCGCGAGAGGGCCAACGAGCTGATCGGTGTGGCCCATCCTGACTTTCGTGCTGAGCTGAAGAAAGCGGCTCAAGAGCTATTCTATCCGTGAGCTTGGCCGTAACAAAGAATCTGGGTAAACTAATCATTGCTGGTGACAGAATTTGGATGAGCTTTTAGGGGGATTTTCATGGATGAGAAGATTTTTATAACGGGTAATGAGGCGATAGCACGGGGCGCTATTGCTGCTGGCTGTAAGTATTTCTTTGGCTATCCCATTACGCCTCAGAGCGACATCGGAGAGTACCTTTCCGCGGAGCTGCCAAAGATAGGAGGCGTCTTCATCCAGTCGGAAGCTGAAAGCGCTAGTATATACATGCTCTACGGTGGCGCCATGTCGGGGGAAAGGGTTATGACCTCAACCTCAGGCTGTGGTTTCGCCCTTATGGCCGAGGGCATCTCCTATATCTGTGCTGCCGAGCTTCCCTGTGTAGTGGTCGATGTGATGCGCATGGGTCCCGGGATCGGGACCGGGGGCCAGCAGGGCCAGACGGACTATCGCTACGCTACCTCAGGTGCCGGGCATGGTGGCTGCCGCTGTATTGTCTTGGCCCCGGCTTCCCCCCAGGAGTGTTTTAACCTGGTGCAGCTTGCTTTCTACTTGGCTGATATCTATGGCATTCTGGTCATCGTGCTCACCGACTTCATAATCGGGCGAATGGCGGAGCCGGTGGAGATAAGACCCCTCGATTTCGGCCCGGTGCCGGAGAAGGACTGGGCTCTGGTGGGCAAAGGTAAGAAAGAGGGAAGGACCGATCGGCACTTCGGCGGTGCTTCATACCCGCCTCGTAGCGTTGGCATGAGTGTACCGGCCTACCATGAACACCAAAGGCAGAAATATCAAAAGATAATGGATACCGAGGTGAGGTATGAGACCTTTCAGGCTGAGGACGCCGAGCTCCTTCTGGTATCCTACGGCTCCTCGGCGAGGGTATGTCGGGGAGCGGTCGAGCTGGGGCGGGCTCAGGGCCTCAGGTTGGGCCTGTTTCGCGCGCTAACAGTCTGGCCCTTCCCCAGGAAGGAATTAAGGGAAGCGGCCTCCCGGGCGGGCAAGGTGCTGGTGGTCGAGGACAGTATCGGGGAGTTTGTCGATGACGTGGAGTTTGCTGTGCTAGGGCAGGTCCCAGTCCATCTTCTGGGGGTTTGGGGCCGCCATCAACCTGGGGGGTCCGGCATAATACATCCTGAGAGAGTTCTAGAAGAGGTCGGGGGTCTGCTATGAGTAGCGAGAATAAAGTGAAGGTCTACGGGACACCGAGTTTGAGGAGTTTCATCCCCATCCTCCATTGCCCCGGTTGCCACTACGGGGCAATCATCCGCTTAATATGTGAGAATATCGAGGAACTAGGTGTTGAGGGCCGGACTGTGCTTCTGGGCGGTGTTGGCTGTAGTTATGCCTGGCCCATGCTATTCGTCCTCGACGGGGCTGCCTGTCCCCATGGGCGCGCCCCAGCAATGGCAACCGCTCTCAAGCGCATTCACCCTGATACGGTATTGATTACCTGTCAGGGCGATGGGGACCTGGGAGCCATCGGCCTCGGTTGCTTTATGAATGCTTTGTCTCGTGGGGAGAAGCTCACTACCATCTTCCTCAATAACGCTGGCTATGGAATGACCGGCGGCCAGATGGCGCCCACCACCTTGCTAGGACAGGTAACCACCACCACCCCAGCGGGGCGAGACCCTGAAATAGCGGGCTATCCCATTCATGTTGCCGAACTGGCGGCGGTTATGAAAGGGACAGCCTATTCCGCTCGAGTGACGGTCCACACCCCGGCCAACTATCAGAAGGCCAAGAAGGCGATCAAGCTAGCGCTCCAAAAGCAAATAGACGGGATCGGGTATGGCTTTGTTGAGTTCCTCTCCGCCTGTCCCGCCTCGTGGAGGATGACCCCTTCTGAGTGCCTGGAGTTCATAGATGAGAAGATGCTCGCTGAGTATCCCTTAGGTGAGTTCAAGAACGTTGACCGTATCGAGTAATAGAGGTGATGTTGTGAAAGAAAAGATCGAGTTGATGGTAGCTGGATTGGGGGGTCAAGGCCTGTTGACCACCGGTTGGTTGTTTGCGGAGGCGGCTATGTCGAAGTATAGGCATGTGCTCTACTTCCCCAACTATGGGCCGATGATGAGGGGTGGTGAGAGCGAGTGCACCATTATCCTTTCCGATGAGGAGATCGGTTCGCCAGCGGTATTTAATCCCTCATCGGCGATAGTTATGGGCACAGCCGCTTTCAGCCAGTTGGAAAATCGGCTAAAGCCAGGGGGAACGATGCTTGTCGATAGTTCAATAGTATCTGCCAAAGCTGGTAGGGAGGACGCACAGGCATTCTACATCCCGGCTACCAAAATGGCCATAGAGATGGGAGACCGCCGGGTTGCCAACCTGATCCTCTTAGGGGCATACCTTGAGGCGACAAGGGTGCTGCCTCTGGAGGCCATCGAATCCCAGCTTGAAAAGCAGCTCACTGGGAAGAGGGGTGAGGCCCTACTGCCCCTTAATAAGCAGGCATTGAGAGAAGGGGCCAGGCTTGTCGCCAATTATCAACCGTAGGACAAGGGTGAGACGATACTGCCGTGGCGGGCACTATCCCACTAACACTTAGCCTACTTAGAGTCCCCACTTTTTACTTTCGGCTATAGGGTTTGACCTTAGCATAATTTTATCTTTTGGAGGTGCAAGTATGAAGGAGCAAACACTTTTGGGGGGTTATCGTGTCCTGGATCTGACTGACGAACGGGGGCTCATGTGTGGAAAAATCCTGGGGGATCTGGGGGCCGATGTCATCCAGATCGAACCCCCGGGGGGAAGTTCGGCCCGAAACATCGGTCCTTTCTACCATGACATACCCGACCCCGAGAAGAGCCTCTACTGGTTCTGGACCGCCCTGCACAAGAGGGGGATAACCCTCAATCTGGAGACTGCTGATGGCAGGGAGGTCTTCAAGAGGCTGGCGAAGAGCGCCGACTTCGTGATCGAGTCTTTTGAGCCGGGATATATGGCAAGCCTCGGTTTGGGCTATGAGGAGCTGGAGAGGATAAATCCCCGCATCATCATGACCTCGATCACCCCCTTCGGTCAGACCGGTCCCTATGTCCGCTACAAGACCACCGACATTGTGGGGGTATCCCTGGGGGGGATGAGCCGCATCTACGGCGAGCCCGATCGTCCGGTGCGCATAAGTGCCCCCCAATTCTATTTCCAGGGAGGGGTCCACGGCGCTTTGGGCTCTGCGATGGCCCATTACTATCGGGAGATGACGGGGGAGGGACAGTATGTCGATGTCTCCTGTCAGCAGGCGGTAGTCGACGCCCTGATGATCGCCTCCGAGATGTGGGATATACTAAAGATGACCACCACAGGGGTAGGCCCAGGGCTTGGCTTTATGGGCAGGATGATGGTCAAGCTCATCTACCCTTGCAAGGATGGGTATGTATTCACCCTGATTGGCGGGGGGGCTCAGGCAGGCTTTGTTACCTCCTCAAAGGCATTGGTGGAGATGGCCAACCGCGATGGCTACTTCCTCGACATCAAAGACTTCGATTGGACCACGTATGACTTCATGTCGGCAGCCATGGCTAAGGTGTTGGGACAGGAGACAGAGGGAACTAAACTTATAGACCGCATGCAAGAAGGCCTGGACGAATTCCTTCCCACCAAGTCCAAGCAGGAGCTCTTCGATGCGGCACTGGAAAAAGCCATCCTGCTCATCCCAATCGGTGACCCCAAGGACGTGGTGGAGAGCCCCCAGCTCGCCGCCCGGGAGTTCTGGGTGCAGGTGGAGCACCCTGAGCTGGGGGAGACCCTCACCTACCCGGGATATCCGATTAAGATAGGCGGGATTCCCCCCTATAAGCCGCAGCGGCGTGCCCCGCTTATCGGGGAGCACAATGAGGACATCTATATGAAGGAACTGGGCTTCTCCAAGGAGGAGCTGGCTATCCATAAAAACGATGGCGTCATTTAGTCATGGGGATGGAGAGCAAATAGTTCGAAAAAGGAGGGGAAGATGCAAAGGAAACAGGTTTTAGAGGGGATAAAAGTTGCCGATTTTAGCTGGGTTGCAGTTGGCCCTCAGGTCGCCAGAGAGCTGGCGGAACATGGCGCTACGGTGATCCGTATAGAGTGTCACCGTTTCCCAGACACCTTGCGCACCGCTATGCCAATGAAGGATTTTAAGTCAGGTATAGACCGCAGTGCCTTCGGGACTTGCTTCAACACCAACAAATATGGGTTGAGCGTGGACCTAAACACGCCCAAGGGGCAGGAGATCGCTAAGAAGCTGGTGGCCTGGGCCGACGTAGTCACCGAGAGTATGGTCCCGGGGACGATGGCCAAGTGGGGGCTGGACTACGAGAGCTGCAAGAAGATAAAGCCGGATATCATCTACTACTCAACCTGCCAGATGGGTCAAAAGGGCCCCTACGCCCAATTCGGTGGCTATGGGATGTTCGGCACTGCTTACGGAGGTTACTCTCACCTTTTGGGTTGGCCTGATGGATCGCCTTTGCCACTTTTTAACAACTACAGCGATTTCATCGCCCCGTGGTATTTGTGTACCACTCTCATCTTAGCCCTTCTCCACCGCAGGAAGACGGGTAAAGGGATGTACCTGGACCAGAGTCAGGTAGAGGCCGGGATCAATTTCTTGGGGCCGGTTATGTTGGACTACACGGTAAACCGCCGCATCGCAAATCGCATGGGCAACCGCGACCCCTATATGGCTCCCCACGGGATTTATCCTTGCCAGGGCGATGGTCGCTTTGTCGCCATTGCCGTATCTACTGATGAGGAATGGGATGGCTTCTGCCGCGTCATCAGCAATCCTGCTTGGGCCAAAGACCCCAAGTTTTCCACCTTCTTGGGCCGGAAGCAGAATGAAGATGAGCTGGATCGCCTGGTGGCAGAGTGGACCAAGGATTATTCTGCGGAGCAGGTGATGGACATGATGCAGAAGGCCGGGGTGGCCGCCGGTGTAGTGGAGACCACTGAGGACCTGTTCAATGACCCTCAGCTAAAGCATCGGGAGCATTTCAGGTTCCTGGAGCACCAGGTGATCGGCAGTCACGCCTACAATGCCCCTGCCTATCGGCTTTCCAAGACCCCAAATCATATCTGGAAGGCTGCCCCCTGTCTTGGCGAGGACAATGAATACGTCTACAAGGAGATTCTGGGATACACTGACGATGAGATTGCCGACATGCTGGTAGACGGGGTGATCACCACCGATTCAGATGTGCCCGAGGTTCTGAGGGAGAAGTAGAGGACGCCCTCTCTTTTCGAACGTTAAGCTGTGGTCGTTGAAAGGCCCGCTGCTTTCGAAGGGCTTTCCCTAAACACTTCCTTCTTAGGTGAAGGCTCTGATCCCGATAGCCTCGCGGCCAACTATTAGCTTTTGAATCTGGGTGGCGCCATCGGGGATGGTGAGCATTCTTGCATCCCTGAAATAGCGCTCCACGGGATACTCATCGGAGAGACCCATGGCGCCGTGAATCTGGATGGCCTTTGATGTGACCCCAACAGCGGCCTCTGTAGCATAGGCTTTGGCCAGCGAGGACTCAAGGCGAGCCCTAACCCCCTTATCGATGAGGTCGAAAGCGCGATACGCCAAAAGACGCGATGCCTCAGTTTCCGCAATCATGTCGAAGATCATCTCCTGTATCATCTGAAAGCTGCCGATGGGCCTGCCGAACTGCTTCCTCTCCTGGGCGTATTTTATGGAGGCATCGATAGCTGCTTGAGAGATGCCGGCTGCCATTGAGGCCATCATGGAGCGAGCCACTTCAAACCCTTGGATCATCCCGGCATAGGCTCCGGCCGATCCTCCACCGCCGCCCAGCGCCTCGGCAATCCTCAGCGCTATATTATTCTCCTTGGGGACACGGCAGTCGTCAAAGATCATCTCCCCGGTGGGGAAGGCACGCCACCCTATCTTGTGCAGCTCCCTCGTCTGAAACGGGGAGGCCTCTTTATCCACCATAATTGCTGAGATCCCTGCAGCGCCCTTGCTCTTATCTGTTACCGCCATGACTATGGCAATATCGGCTGTGGTTGCGTTTGAGATCCAGGTCTTGGTCCCGTTAATAACGTACTCATCGCCATCTAAAACAGCCGTTGTCTCGACATTTCTTGTGTCAGACCCCACATTGGGTTCCGTTATGCCCATAGCACCTATGACCTCGCCGGCTTTGGCTCGAGAAAGGTATCTTTCTCTGATCTTGTCCGGGGCCGTTACTGCTATCATCCCTCCTGACGCGCCGGTAAATACAGCGCCGGCTAAGCCAGCCCAAACCCGTGACAACTCCTCTATGAGGAGCCCTCGAGTCTTAGCGTCAAGCGATACGCCGCCATATTCCTCAGGCAGATGGTAATATCCAAATGGCATCAGCTTCTTGAAGAACCCTATCTCCTCTTCCTTGGTCAGTGGCCCCTGTCGGTCGCGCTCATCCACTACGGGGGCGATCTCATTATCCAGAAAGTCCCTGACATTCGTCTTTAGCATCTTCTGCTCTTCGGTGAGATCGAAATCCACGATCATCCTCCTTTATTATTCCACTTTTAACAGACCCTTAAAGGGGCCTGATCCTTCCATCGCTAACCTGGAATAGAATCGCTTCGGCCAGAAAATCGGGGGCCAATCGGTCGAGGTCCGTTGTAGTCATCACCACCTGTTGATAAGAGGCAATGGACGACTGTAGATGACTACGCCGCGCCGCATCAAGCTCGGGCAGAACATCGTCCAGAAGCAGGATAGGCTCATCGCTCGTTCTGGAGCGCATGAATATAGCTTCAGCGAGCTTTAAGGAAAGGGCGATGGTGCGCTGCTGTCCCCGTGAACCATAAGTATTCATATCTCTGTCATTGACCAGGAAGGCCAGGTCATCGCGGTGGGGACCAACCAGCGTCATCCCCTGGGCGATCTCCTTTTTTCGGACTCCTGTTAGCCGATCCATAAAATCGTCTTTACCTACCGTGGGGTTATAGCTGATTTTCAATTCCTCTTGGTCAGCGGTGAGCTGATAGTGGATGGGGCGGACAAGCTCATCGAGCTCAGCCACCATAAGCTGACGCTGCGCTGTGATAAATGAGCCATGCTCTACCAGTTCCAGATCCCAAAAATCGAGCTGGTCCCATTCAGCACGGCGCTCCTGGATCAGTTTAAGGAGATGATTTCGCTGAAGAAGAACCTTGTTATACTGTTGGAGGGCGCGAAGATACCGAGAATCAACCTGCGAGTTTGTGATGTCCAGGTAACGGCGACGAAGGGATGGAGCACCTCCAATAAGGTCGATGTCCTGGGAGCTAAAGAGCACTACATTTACCTGACCAACGAGATCGATGGCGCGGCGAGGAACGCCCTTTATCCTGATCCGCTTTTGAACATGGGCAGAATCCTCGGGGTATGTCGCCATAAGGGCGATCTCCACCTGAAGGCCACCATCCCCTTTTCGAACCTGGGCTACAAGGCGAGCCACACCGGGCGCTTCCCTTGGTGTCGACCAGTTTATCAGCTCCCTCTCCGCGGTGGCGCGATGGGATTTCGAGGTTGCCAGCAGGTAGATTGCCTCGAGGAAGTTGGTCTTGCCCTGGGCATTATCGCCATGAAGCACCATCAGGTGAGGCGGGAGATCGAGCTCAAGGCGCTCATAGTTGCGGAAGTTGGTCAAGCTCAGGTGTTCGATAAACAAACATCTCCTCCCGGGATCTCTAGCCTTGCCGCCATCTCCAAACTAGGAGGACTAGAGGTGGAGCTATGAGCGCCAGAGAGAGTGACAGCATAAAGCTATCACTTAGAGCGAAGACAATCCATCCAATAATGGTGGCTGCGATTGAATAGTACAGGTATATTCGCAGGCTACGTCCCATTTCCACCCCCACCGATTATAGCATATTGCCTTGCTTTGAGCCCTAGTTGACCAAAGGCTCAATCAAATCTATAATTGTGGCAAAGTCGTTAAGAGAGGCTACTGGAAGGGGTGACATATGCGTTTCAAATTTACTGAGGAGCAGGAAAAGCTAAAAAAAGAGATCGACGACTTTATGCGCGAGGAGCTTCAAGGCGAGCTTTTGAAATGGGTCGAGGAGCAGCGGGACAAGGGTGTGTTTATGGCCGGATCCCCCGAATTCACCCAGAAAGTGGCTGAAAAGGGGTGGTTGGGGCTTCAATATTCCCGCGGCTTCCAGGAAGGGTCCATCTTCGAGGAGGAAGCGGGCTACTGGGGGGCTCCTGTGGCGTATCACAATGAGCGCATTGTGGGCGCTATCATCCAGCACGTGGGGGGTGAAGAGCAGAAGGAGTATTTCCTCCCTAGGCTGGCGAGCGGCGAGATCACTATCTGCCTGGGCTATACTGAGCCGGGGTGTGGCTCCGATCTAGCCGCCGCGGCCACCAGGGCGGTGCCCGATGGCGATGAATACGTGATCAATGGTGAAAAGTTCTACACCACCGCCGGCCTAATCTCCAATCATGCTATCGTGATTGCCAGAACAAATACCGAGACCCCTAAACACAAGGGGCTTAGCCTGTTCCTCGTCGATATGAGGAGCCCTGGGGTTACTGTCAGACCCCTCCCCATGATGGGCCTTGGCGCTGATACCGCCGAGATCTTCTTCGACGATGTGAGAGTCCCCAAGTTAAATCTCATCGGGGAGCGGGATCAGGGCTGGTATCACCTGGCGGCGGGCCTGGACATCCAGAGGGTCAGGATTGGCGAGGTTGGGATGCATCGCCGGTTGATGGAGGAGCTGGTTCGTTTTGTCAAGGAGACAGAGGTCGATGGTAAGCCCTTGTCTGATGACCCAATCATTCGCGATATGCTGGCAGAGCGGGCGATAGAAGTTGAGGTAGCCAGGCTGTTCAATTATCGATCCGTTTGGGCGGCAACAAAAGGGCTCGTCCCGCCTCACTATACATCGATGGGCACAATGTACCTCCGCGAGACATCGCAGCGGATCGCTCAGACGGCCACCGAGATCTTGGGGCAATATAGCCCGCTGAAGGCCGGCTCCAAGTGGGCTCAGCTTGCTGGCACTATGGAGTCTTGGTATCGGGCATCACCCGCCTGGACCCTTGCCGGTGGCACCTCGGAGATCCAGAGAAATGTGATCGCTATAAGGGGACTGGGGCTACCCAGATAGAAGGAGGAAACCATGGACCTCGACTTCACTGAAGAGCAGGTAATGTTTCGGACGATGGCCCGAGATTTTATGACTAAGGAGTGCCCCTCGACCCTGGTGAGGGAACTGGAGGAAAGCGATGAGGGCTACTCTCTTGACCTATGGCGCAAGATCGCTGAGCTGGGATGGCTAGGACTCACCTTCCCTGAGAAATATGGTGGCATCGCAGGCAATTCCTTGGACCTGGCGATCCTTTATGACGAAATGGGCCGGGCGTTATTTCCTAGCCCTCATCTGCCCGTGGTGGTTCTCGGCGGTCATACCATCCTGGAGTGTGGCAGTGAGGAGCAGAAGCGGGAATTCTTACACCGGATAGCCAGCGGAGAGCTGCTTCTATCCCTGGCGCTCACCGAAGCCATCTTCAGTCGTGAGCCGGTGGCAATCACTACCAGAGCTACAGCTCAGGGGGACGACTATTCTATAAATGGCGCCAAGCTCTTCGTTCCCAATGCCAATATCGCCGATTACCTTGTTTGTGTGGCCAGGACGGGGGATGGCCAAGCGCCCGAAGAGGGGATCACCCTATTTCTGGTGGACGCCCACAGTCCAGGGATCGCCTGCACCCTGTTGAAGACTACTAGCGAGATTGGCCACGACAAGCAGTGTGAGGTGATCTTTCAGGATGTCAAGGTGCCCAAGAAGAATATCCTTGGAGGGCTAAACCAAGGGTGGGCTCCCCTGGCCAGGGTGATAAACCAAGCCACCGTGGCGCTGTGCGCTGAGATGGTGGGCGGTGCCCTGGCAGTGCTGGATATGAGCGTGGAGTATTCTAAGGAACGCGTTGCCTTCGGACGGCCCATCGGTAGCTTTCAGGCACTCCAGCACAAGATGGCCAATATGCTCGTCGAGGTGGATGGCGCTTGGCTTTTAACCTATCAAGCAGCGTGGATGCTAGCCGAGGGGCTCCCCTGCGCCAAGCAGGTAGCCATGGCTAAGGCCTGGACCTCAAATGCCTATCGGAGAGTTACTGCCGATGCCATTCAGATCCACGGTGGCTATGGATATTGCAGCGAGGTAGATACCACCCTCTACTACAGGAGGGCAAAGGCAACGGAGTTCACATTAGGCGATCCCCGATTTCATCGCCGCATCGTGGCCCTGGAAATGGGACTCTAGTTATGGGGGTTAGCAGATGGCCATAGACCCTGTTTGTGGCAAGGAAGTCGATGAGCAGAACTGGCTGGCCCAAAGGGGGGAGAGGGCAACACACGAGGGTAAGACCTATTATTTTTGCGGCCTAATGTGCAAGCAAAAGTTCATCCTGAACCCGGCAAAGTATCTTGAGTCCTCGAAAGAGGAGTAGGGTTGCCAAATAAAAGGCAAAAACCTATCGATAACCTTGGTTTCGACAGCCGAGGTGTCTCTCAGAAGAAGCAGCCAAATGGGTGAAAAAAGGGCGAAAGCCAAAAAGTATATCACTAAGAGCAGCACCCAAGAGCGAAAAGGAGCCATGGCCCCATATCGGGCGCTGGATCTAACCGATGACAAGGGGCTTCTCTGTGGCAAGATCTTCGCTGACCTGGGGGCTGATGTTATCAAGGTCGAAAGGCCGGGGGGAGACCCGGCGCGCAATATCGGTCCCTTCTACCATGACAGCCCCGACCCGGAGAAGAGCCTCTTTTGGTTTGCCCATAATACAGGAAAAAGAGGCATTACCCTTAATATCGAGACCTGCGATGGCCAGGCGCTCCTTAAGAGGCTGGTCAAGAGCGCCGATTTTTTGGTGGAGTCCTTCCCACCTGGATATATGGAAGGCCTGGGATTGGGATACCAGGTACTCAGCGAATTAAATCCTCGCCTTATTATGACATCGATCACCCCCTTTGGTCAGACCGGTCCCTACGCCCACTGGAAGGGCCCCGACATAGTCCCTTGGGCTATGGGCTGCTATATGTGGATGACTGGCGAGCCGGGGCGAGCACCGCTTCGCATTAGCCATCCCCCTCAGGCCTACCTTCATGCCAGCGCCATGGCTGCTGTGGGGTCGCTGATGGCCCTTCACTACAGGGCGAGGACTGGGGAGGGCCAGCATGTCGATGTATCAGCGCAGCAATGTCCCACCTGGATGTTGACCCATACCTACGCCTATTGGGATCTGATGAAGGTCAATTTGGGCCGGCAGGGGGGTTGGCGGCAGTTCGGCCCGATTCATTTGAGGACCCTGTGGCCTTGTAAGGATGGCCATATTACTTTCATGTTCTCCGGGGGGCTCATCGGTGCCAAGGGGCAGCGGAGGGTGGTGGAGTTGATGGATCGGGAGGGGATGGCTCCCGATTGGCTCAAGGAGATCGAATGGGAGCAGGTTGATGCCCTAAGTGCAACCCAGGAGTCGCTAGAGCCTATTACCGAGGCCTTCGGCGAGTTTTTCAAGACCAAGACCAAGGCATGGCTGCTTAAGGAGGCAGTGGCCGGGGGCATTATGCTGGCTCCGGTGAACACCGTCAAGGATGTTACCGAAGACCCGCAGCTTAGGGATCGGGATTACTGGGCCGAGGTGGAGCACCCGGAGCTGGGCGCTACTCTCGCCTACCCCGGTGACCCATGCAAACTAACCGAGACCCCGTGGCAGATAAAGAGGCGTGCTCCCCTTGTCGGTGAGCATAACGGCGACATATACGAAAAGGAGCTTGAGCTCTCCAAGGAAGAGCTGGTTGCCCTGAAGGGGGCAGGGGTGATTTGAGCTATGGAAGAAACAAGGCCTTTAGATGGTGTCAAGGTCCTCGATTTCACGGCCACGGTATTGGGTCCCACCGTTACCAGATACCTGGCGGACCACGGAGCCACTGTTATCAGGGTGGAATCTATGACCCACCCCGAGACCACCAGGATCGCCACCCCATATGCTGGCGGCGTATTTAGTCTGAATCGCAGCGGCTACTTCTCCAGTTACAACTCCGGCAAGCTCAGCTTAACCTTGAACATGAGGAAGCCTAAGTCTGTGGAGGTGGCAAAGCGACTGGTGAACTGGGCCGATGTGGTCATCGAGTCCTTCGTTCCCGGGGTTATGGAGAGGTGGGGGCTGGGATACGGTGAACTGACGAAAATAAAGCCGGACATTATTATGGCCTCCACCTGCCTTCAGGGGCAAACCGGCCCCCACGCCGCCCATCGCGGCTATGGCCAGATGCCATCGGCAATGGCAGGTTGGTTTGAACTTACCGGCTGGCCCGATAGCGAGCCTGTAGGCCCGTATTCCGCCTATAGCGATTGGGTCGACTGGAACTATTTGCTGATCTCCATCCTGGCTGCTCTGGACTATCGAAGTCGCATCGGCAAAGGGCAGTACATCGACCAATCGCAATTGGAAAGCGCCATCCAGTTTCTATCGCCGGCGATCCTGGACTATAACATAAACGGGCGGGTCGCCACCCGCATGGGAAATCGAGACCCCTATGTCGCACCCCACGGCGCCTACCGCTGCCGCGGCGAGGATCGGTGGTGCGTTATCGCGGTAACCAGTGATGAAGAATGGCAGGCCTTTTGTCGGGTCATTGGCAATCCAGATTGGACCAAAGACCCAAAGTTCGCCACCCTATTGGGACGGAAGGAAAACGAGGATGAACTGGACATGCTGGTGGACGAGTGGACCGCGAATCACTCCGCTGAGGAGGTGATGAACCGGATGCAGGCGGCCGGGGTGCCCGCCGGGGTGGTGGAGACCGCCGAGGACCTTTTCCAAGACCCGCAGCTTAAATACCGAGATCACTTTGTGGTTCTGGATCATGCCGAGATGGGGCCCCACAGTGTGGCCACTGCCGTCTTCAGGCTGTCCAAGTGTCCCAATAGCCCCAAATTCGCGGCCCCGCTCTTTGGCGAGCACAACGAATATGTGCTCAAGGAGCTTCTTGGCATGACCGATGAGGAGATCGCCGACCTCATGGCAGAGGGGGTTCTTGAGTAGTCACCATTGCACGAACATAGGCATGACTACGTGGATGTAGTTATCCACGCCCACAGGGCGAATCACCCCAG
>Ga0209979_1003105_pt1 | contig 15025 bp, 11 predicted proteins | sample AnhtaG_FD_183114 | JGI IMG/M metagenome (GOLD analysis project Ga0209979, IMG submission 183114) | Deep subsurface microbial communities from Anholt, Denmark to uncover new lineages of life (NeLLi) - Anholt_01485 metaG (SPAdes) (version 2) | ecosystem: Environmental > Aquatic > Marine > Oceanic...
GCTGTCGTGGCAGACAAGACTACGCATGGAATGAAACGTAAGTTGCTCGTGCTCGCCTCCACGTTTCCTCGCTGGAAGGGTGACACAGAGCCGGCCTTCGTATACGAGCTTTCCGCGCGGCTCACCGCCTCTTTCTCCGTCACTGCCCTAGTTCCCCATGCGCCGGGGGCACAAATGGAAGAGGACTGGGATGGACTGCGCGTCCGCCGCTTCCGCTATATGTGGCCCGCTCGCTGGGAACGCCTCGCCTACGGCGGCATCCTTCCCAATATCCAACGTGATCGCTTGCTCCTGCTACAGGTCCCTCTCTTCCTCGCTGGTGAGCTTGCTGCTACTCTACGATTGGTGAAGAGGGAGCGTATCGACCTGATTCATGCACATTGGGTTGTCCCACAAGGTTTCGTGGCGGCCTTGGTGAGACAGCTCACCGGCATTCCGGTCCTCATCACCGCGCACGGTGCCGACATGTATGCGCTGAACGACTCGTTGGTGAGGAAACTAAAACAGTGGACGCTGAACCACTGCGATGGTATTACGGCGGTTAGCACATCCCTGGTGAAGAAGATCCAGGAGCTGAACATAAGCGGCAGCCGACCGGTGCACGTGATCTCGATGGGTGTGGACACCACCTTCTTTCAGCCAAGCCAAGACGACGGCTCCCTGAGGGAACGCTTCGGGATTAAGGGGCCCTTTCTGCTATTCGTGGGGCGGCTAGCCGAAAAGAAAGGGGTCCGCTATCTCATCGACGCTATGCCTCAGGTGTTGAAGGAATTGCCCGACTCCACCCTTGTTATCGTGGGGGATGGGCCCCTGCGAAACGAGCTAGAGACACAGGCGCAGCGCCAGGGCGTGGGCGGGAACGTACGCTTCGTCGGTGCCCTACCGCGGGAGGCACTTTCCCCCTACTACGCGGCGGCCGACGTGTTCGTTGGACCGTCCATAGAGACAGCCAGCGGAGATACGGAGGGCCTCCCTGTAGTGTTCGCCGAGGCGATGGCCTCCGGATGTGCTGTAGTCGGCACGGCGGTAGGAGGGACGAGCGATATAATCCGCCATCGGGAGACTGGCCTTCTGGTTGAATCTGCCTCTTCAGAGGCGCTTGCGACAGCCATCAACGAGCTGCTCAGTTCCGCGGCTGAGGCGCGCAGGATGGCCGTCCGCGGCCGCCGCTGGGTCAAGCAGCAGTTCGACAGCCAACGCGTCGCTGATCGCTACGCGCACTTGCTGCTTGAGGCCGCTGGCAGCGGGGATAGAACGAAGATAGGCCGGCACCGGCCCGTCAATGGCACCACAGGTGATGCAGATTGAGGACATTTCGATCCCATGCGGATGCACGCCCAACTTTGAGGCAGAAGAAGGCTGCGAAGATTGAGCGGATCGTCCAACCTGTGCTTGGCCGCAACACTCCGCCCGACATTCTCGAAATTGGCGTGGGGTCCGGTCTGATTGCCTCTCATTTTGTGAGCGCGGCGAAAACGGTATGGGGAGTGGATGTGGTTGACGAGCGAGTCGTCTGCGACTTCGCCTTCGCCATAGCGCGCGCGGAAATGCTCCCCTTCCGCGATGCTGCCTTCGACCTAGTGATAAGCAATCTAGTGATCGAGCATGTCAGTGACCCCCAGGCTCATCTTCGAGAGATTAAACGAGTCCTCAAACCAGATGGCCTCACTTACCTAGCCGCTCCAAACCGCTTTGCGCTATTGGAGCCCCACTACCACCTTCCGCTACTGTCGTGGCTGCCCACGCGGGTCTCCGACCGATATGTGAGGCTGTCTGGTCGCGGGGATGGCTACGATATCAATCCGCTGACACCAGGCGACCTCCGTCGCATGGCCCTCGGCGCGGGATTAGACGTCAAGGACGTAACCAGAGAGGCAGCGCGACTGACCGCTCAAATCGAGGGTGGGGTGATCGCCAAGCTGGCCGCCACTATACCTGCTGCCCTTTGGCGAGTGGTTGTCCACATGTCTCCGACCATGGTGTACATCCTTGGGAGAAGAGACGCTCTCCCAGAATCGCTGCCGTGTGAGCCGGCGGTCACGGAAGAAACACGTTAACCGAGAGAAACGCAAAGGGGAAGAGGCTGGTGATTAAAGACAGGCAAAACCATCCGCAGGTGGGTTGGGCTGACGCCGGACCGAATCGCTGCAAGTAAAAAACGCGGCGGTGTAAGACGGGAGCGGACAGAGATCCGCTTAGGATCGTACTACCGGTGGATTCTGACGACTGCATTCAGGGCAACCGAGAGTAGGCCAGCCCGAATACTGGATGTAGGATGCCATGACGGCTTCTGGTTGCACGAACAGTGTGACTGCGGCACCAGGGTAGGCTGTGACCTAGAGCCAATCGCGAGTTATGGCGACGTCGAGTATGTCAGATGTGACGGCACTAGGCTTCCGTTCAAGAACAGTTGCTTTGACCTCTGCACCGCGTGGGACGTGCTCGAGCATGTCCATGATGACCGTACGATGTTGACGGAGATAGCCAGGGTACTGCGGCCTGGCGGTCGTGCCAGACTGTCGGTGCCCCACAAGGACATCAGCGTATTTCCGCCATTTCTTATGCCCTGGATCAACCGCCGTTGGCAACACTCGATTCGGAGTGGTTACACGCCGAGCGAGATCCAATCCTTGGCCGAGTCCGCCAACTTTGCCACGTGCCGGGTGGAGGCGTTGAAGGCTCAGTGGTTCCGGTCCCTCTATTTAGTGGCAGCGCTGCTATGGAGGGTTTGCCGCCCAGCTGGCCGCTCTCTTGTCGCTGCCCTCGCACGTAGAGATGCATCGGGTGAGGAGGGGCCAAACGGCCACCTTCTCGTCGAGATGGAGAAGGCTTAGCGAGCGAGGGTTAAAGTTGGAACGTCCAGTCGCCCCTGCCACACCGGCGTCAGCAATCGGCACAGTGGGACGTACTCTAGTGGGACCAATCCTCCGAGCCCTAGCGGGTCGACTGCTTCGCCCCTGGCTGTTTCTTATCGTGCTGAGCCTGCTGGCGGCAATTCCCGCGTTGTATCTCTCAACTGGACCCCGCGGCGTCTTTAACAGTCCTGACGAGACAGCAGCATTTTCCGCCGCCCGGCAATTCGCCGAGACCGGGCGATTCTATGAGCGGGACGAGCTTACGATGGCCGACGAGGAGAGCTTGATAAAGCAGCGGGGCTATGTGAGCTATCGAGGGCGGGCTGTCACCAGTTACCCTCTGGGCCACCCGTTGCTGCTCGGCATTGTGCGACGAGCATTCGGCGACAATTCGGAAATAGCCTTGGCTGCAATCCCCGCTTTAACCGCACTGGCGTTAGGATTGGTGATCTATCGCCTCACCGCCGGCCGCCGAATCCTAATAACCCTTGCCCCTGTCTTGGCACTGCCGGCCTGGTGGTGGGCCAGCCAGGTATACTTCAACATGTCAGCCTATTTGCTCTTCCTTAGCTGGGGACTGCTGTGGTTTGTCACAGCAGTCCAAAAACGCTCACTGCGCTGGTATTTTGCCGGAGCGGTTTTCTTCGCGATAGCATCGCTAATGCGCTATCAGGACGCCATCATAACCGGGTTGATAGGTCTTACCTTCGCGGCTCAACTGGCCTGGCGAGAGCGAAGCCTGGCATTGAAGGTACTGGGAGCAGCCATCGGGACCTATGCGGCGGCACAATTGATGTTCTTCCTCTTGCCGGTCACTGTGCTCCACTGGTGGACCTTTGGGAATCCCTTTACCTATGGGCTCCAAATCTTCAACGAACGTTGGTTTCCAGAACGATTGGGCGACGACGCCAGCGGGCTGCTCCGCGTGCTTTTCTCGGTCAAGCTCGCCCTTTTCCCATCAAACATATCTATCGCAACGGCCGCAAACGGTGTCCTGCGTCAGGTCATCCAGTTGGCACCGGTGTTGACGATGCTGGGTGTCGCCGGGGTGTTCATCATCAGACGGGCAGTTGGAGGGACCATTTCGCCTTGGGCCATGGGCTTGGGCCTGTTGGCCCTGGCCTATCTCATTGTGTCGAGGGCCAGCCCGGACACGTTCGGCGCGCAGGTATCACGACCGCTCCTGTCAACCTCATTTACGCGGTACTTGAGCGTTACCTATGTCATTTTGGCCATAAGCGCCGGCTTTTTTCTGTCGCGCTTCAGCAAGACGTGGGTTGCCGGGGTACTGGCCGTCATTCTACTCGTCTCAGGGACGACGACCTTGTGGATTCAGTATGATACCCCGTTCGGGAAGATCGCTTCGCGCAACGCGTCGGGATTCAGCGAGTACGGGCAGCCGATCGCTGAAAAGACTGAGGATAATGCCCTAATTTACACGGGCGTTTTTGACAAGTGGGTCGTCCCCGTTCGGCGGGTGGCCGCTTGGTGGTGGGGTGAGCATCCCGAGCGCTATTTTTCTGCACCAGAAGTTGCCTCATCGGCCGAACGCGTGCACCGGCTCGGCTACCCCGTCTACTTTTACCTCACAGAGGAGCCTGTCCACGATCTCCGCCGTGAACTCAGGCGTAAAGGATTTGAACTAGTCCCGATCGAAATTGACGCGAGAGGCGCCTGGCTGTGGAAGATGGTGACCACAGAGAAGTCTACTGATCAGGAATTCTAGCTGCAGGCATTCGGGGAATCCGCTCTGTTTTTCGCGCTAGCACTACGTATCCAACTCCCCGATCCAAGTGGGAAAACATCGATTCGAAATAGGAGAGGGCCGCAAATAATGGACGGATCAGAGTCAGTAAAGGTAACAGTAATCGATGACGATGCTCGGGGGCTATCGGTCGTCTGCTATGCTGGAACGCCTCACTGGTTCAACGCTTTTCTTGAGCGGTACCAGCGGGCGCGCGACATTTCCTTGCGGCGTCGACACGCGGTATGAACTTGAGAACGGTATCTGCGCCTGGCCCCGTGGCTGGCATCTTCTTGCTTCTATCGCTCGCACTTGTCGTGGGACTGGGGCTGCGTGCCTATGGCGGTATCACGTGGGGGCTCCCTGAGCGATTTCATCACGACGAGCCCGCTATCATCGACCAGGCCGCACGCATTGCAGCCACTCGCAACCCAGATATCCAGTGGTTCATCTACCCGTCCCTGTACATCTATCTGCAAGCAACCCTTGAGCCTATAGGACGACCCCTGCAACCGCTAGTTGATCAAGCCTACGACGGGGACAGAGAGACTCTCGTTAAGGCGCGGCAGCTTCTAGTTGGGCGAATTGTGACCGTCCTCATAGGAACCGCCTCGATCGCTGGCGTGTTCCTACTCGCGTCCAGGAGCTATGGACGTTCAGCAGGCCTTCTGGGCGCCGCAATTCTCGCCGTCCATGTCCTTCATGTTAAGAATTCTCAGTGGGTAACGACCGATGTTCCCTCGGCTGCGGCAGTACTTGGGGTGGGCATTGCCGCAATTGTTGGACTGCAAACGCGTTCGTTCTCTTGGCTCCTTGCCGGCGGTGTGGTCGCCGGGCTGGCCGCCGGGATCAAGTACCCGGTGGGCCTGTCCGTGCTAATGCCGTTGATGGCTGCAGCCATGCTCTGGCGTGGTGGAGGATTGGCTCGCAACTGCGGGGCAATCCTCTTAGTGGCAGGGTGTACGTTCCTCGCAACGACCCCATACGCGCTGATTCACCTCGAGGAGTTCCTATCGGACATGCAGTACAACGCGGAGCATCATCGCGTCATTGGTCACGCGGGGGCGGAGGGCCCCGACACGTGGAAGTGGTACATTGAGCGATTCATCCTCGCCTCTCCACCTGTGGGCGCGCTCATGGCTGCTGGTATCGTTTATGCCTTGATCAGACATCGTCGTGAGGACGCTATTCTGGCCGTGTTCCTCTTCGCGTACTATGCCCTCATTGCTGCGCAGATCGTGAGGTGGGAACGATGGCTCATCCCCATCGTACCGGTGGCTGCCGCCTTGGCGGGCCGCCTAGCAGCAGATGCGTTGCAGTGGGCTCGCCGTGTGCCCTTTCGGCGCGTCGCGGCTCCAGCGCTATCAGTTGTGCTCGTGCTCGTCCTCGCGTCGGGTGCGCTTCAGGCTTTGGAATATGACCGGACCCGCACGTTGAATGACACCAGGCACGAGGCAAGACAGTGGATTGCGGATAACATTCCTGCCGGTGCTCGGATCGTCAAGGAGTTCTACACCCCAACGCTGGGGTCGGAGTACGAAGTGACCAAGTACTTCGGCCTCTACCAGCACAGCTTTGAGCAGCTCGTCTGTGAAGGTGACTACCTCATTGCCAGCAGTCTTAACTTCGACCGGTTCTTCGTACCGTCGGATCCTTATCCGGAGCGACGGGAAGTCTACGAGCGCGTGTTTGAACTCCCCATTCGTCATGAGATCCGTCCGGGTGCCGATATGACGGGACCACGTATTGTCATCCTGCGTGTTCCCACGGGCATGTGTCAAGGAGGGGAAAGCGGCGGTGTGCCCACCCGGTTCGGCAGCTAAGGGCGTGGATGCGGGGGCAGCCTCTCTCTTGGCTAGAAGACACTCGAAAGGCTCTCATTTTCGCTGAACACATACAGGTTAGCTCCTCTTATACAAGAACGTATGGTGGAAGCGGGACTACAACAGTTGGCTAACGACGGTGACGGGAGAGCTGCCCCAGCACTATCGCCGAATCGAAGAGGCTGCCGCCTTTGAGAAGGTAGCTCGCGGGAAAACCTACGTGCTCTACAAAGTAAACCAAAAACCCGCCGATTAGTGTCAGGACGACGGGTCTCGGACGGTCACAGGCGCCCCCAGCACCACACCGATCAATCTGTCTCCCCAAGCCAGGTCGTACACCGAAACTGCCCCCACCAGCAGGAGGTCCACGGCCGTGGCGATAATCCGCATTGCTATCGCTACCAAGGCCGCCATCTCCACGGATAGCGTTACGCTCAGGATGACCACCAGAGTCCCCTCTCGAACGCCCAGGCCCGCGGGCGCGAAAAAGGATAGCATACCGAGAGACCCTGCTACGCCAATGGCGCCGATGGACAAAGGAAGGTCCGTCAGCGAATAAGAAGTCATGGAGCTGATGACCAAATGGAGGCCCAGACCGTTGAGCACCAAGGCCAGGAGGTACACCAGACTGATGCGCAGCATCTGCCCCCGCGGGAGAGGCGGGACTGTTTCTGAGCTATCGCGCTGTACCAATTGAGCGCTCAGCCTGAGGAAGGGGGCAAGGAGCCTGGGGAAGGCCAGAACCAGGGCCAGGGCCAAGGCGAAGATAAGGGCCACCAACAGGAAATACCGCTGAACCTCGATCCCCGTGGCCAAGAGGACAAGGAATCCACCAGCGCTGCCCGCCACGAGGATATGGATAAGAGCTTCGTAGGTGATGACGGGGATCAAGACCCGCTTGGGATAGCCGATGGCGGTAGCCAAGTAGAACTTACCCAGGAAGAAGGGGAGTCTCCCAGGAACATATCGGCCCAGCCAGGAGTACATGAAGGCGACAAAGGTGGAGCTTTTCCGTACGGGCGCTTTGGGTGCGAAGTGACGCAGCAACAAGATCCAGGGAACGGAAATGACCACGATGGCCAAGGCCAGGGGCAGGGCGCTCACTACCAAGCCGGTGGCGTTGAGGCGAACCTCTTCCTCTTGTAGGGTTCCCCAGCCCGAGACTAAGGAACTGGCCAGGAAGTAAAAGATAACCCCCACTACGGCAAGGCCCAGAGCGACCCTCAAGGGCCGGTTCTGACGGATCAGGTCCAGTAATCGCCCAAGCATGTTAGGAATCCTATTGTTCTTGCCCGGTCTCGGGCGACGCCCGGTTCAGCGGCTGGAGAACATGGAGTGTCGTCAGGGGATACAAAGACACTCCCGGTTCGGCTCGGGACATAAGAAAAAAGAAAGAGAGCAACGAACAGTGTCAGAACGAGGGAAGTTGGTGAACTCTTGGCCGGCGTCAAAGACGGCCCGATGAAGTCAAATCTGAAACCGCCCCGGAACTCCACCCGACTTCGGCCCCATATCGCGGATACTACACTGTTCGACTCTCTTTCCATCAGGGCCTCATAGCCCTTTTCTTCGCCGTCTATTGGAGCTTCTTGATGGGAAGGGTCAGCTCTGGAGGAACCATCTCGCGATCAGGTCTATCGGCATCTCGCTGCCCCAGTGGAGACCCAGGCTGATGGTTCTGCCGCCGTTGCTGATAGATTATCTCCTCCATCAACTGGCGGTTCTTGGCCAGGCCGGCAGCGAAGAAACTACCAATCAGAAGCTGTATCCCTAGGATGATCAAAAGCGATCCTGCTATCAGGGATTGGATGTGGCCGGCGCCGCCGGAACTGAAGTAGAAGAAGAGGAAGCGGACGAAGGCAGCCGCGCCGGCCAGCACTAGCAGCCCCGAAACCAAGGCCAGAATGCGAAACAACCGGTGTACCACGAAACTGAGGACGGCCATGCTGCCCGCCCGCAAAATATGGGAGCCAACGCTCGACATCAGCCGGGAAGGCCTGCTCACGTCCCGGGCCGGAAGGAGTCTGCTGACGATGGTCAGACCGTGATCCCTGGCCGCGATCAGGGTCTCGTGGGTATAGGTATATCTAGAGGTGACGGTAAGGCGCAGAGCGGCCTCGCGAGAATAGGCGCGAAAGCCGGAAGAGACGTCGGTGCCGGCGGGCAGGCCATACAGAAAAGAAAACAGGAAGTTGGCGATGCGATTGCCCCATTTGCGTGCCCGGCCCATCTCCCGCAGCCCGTTCAGGTCGCGGGAGCCGATGACGATGTCCGCAGTCCCCGAAAGGATAGGCTCGACCAACTGGGGGATGCGGGTCTGGTCGTAGTGATTGTCGGCATCGGTGTTTACGATGATGTCGGCCCCCAAGGCGAGGGCCGCATCCAGGCATTCCCGGAAGGTGATGGCGAGGCCCTTGTTTCGCCTGTGGGCCAGGATCACGTCGGCACCGGCCTGATGGGCGATCTCCCCTGTGCCATCGGTCGAGCCGTCGTCAAAGACTAGTACCTGGACGTTGTTGATCCCCGGGATGTGGCGGGGAATCTGCCCGATCACCTCAGCGATAGTCGATCGCTCGTTGTATGCAGGAATGGTCACTATCAGCGTCGTCATGTTCAACGTGGTATTGTACCGACCTTTTCCCCTGCCTGCAAGTCGCTAGGGCTTTTGGTTTTCATGGGATAGAGCGACTGAGGCCCCCAAGAAAAGAGCCATCCGCCTTCGACAGGCTTCAATCGGAGGCCGTAACAAAGCGAGGCGCTATTGAGGTGCTAGCTTATTTCCTCTCTACATAGGTCGTCAGCAACTTACGGAAGAAGAGTCACCCGTCGGGGTCGTCCCCAAAAGACCTGGCCCCGCTGCTCGAAGGGCTTGTTGGTGGTGATGATGATGGATCCCCGTTCGTAACGGCGGCTGACCAGTTGAAAGAACAGGTCGCCCCGAAGTGCAGCACGGGGCCTATGTCATCCTAGTCGCCGACGACGGGGATATCGGCGGGAAGGCCCCACGTCACCGTAGCGATGTCCCGAATGTACCAGGTGCCGTTGGAGGGCCGCCAGACGGCGATGTCGGTCCTGCGGTCGCCGTCGTAGTCGGCGGGGACGGGGATATCGGCGGGAAGGCCCCAGGTCACCGTAGCGATGCCCCGGATGTACCAAGTGCCGTTGGAGGGCCGCCAGACGGCGATGTCGGTCTTGCCATCGCCGTCGTAGTCGGCGGGGACGGGGATATCGGCGGGAAGGCCCCAGGTCACCGTAGCGATGCCCCGGATGTACCAAGTGCCGTTGGAGGGCCGCCAGACGGCGATGTCGGTCTTGCCATCGCCGTCGTAGTCGGCGGGGACGGGGATATCGGCGGGAAGGCCCCACGTCACCGTAGCGATGCCCCGAATGTACCAGGTGCCGTTGGAGGGTCGCCAGACGGCGATGTCGGTCTTGCCATCGCCGTCGTAGTCGGCGGGGACGGGGATATCGGTGGGAAGGCCCCACGTCACCGTAGCGATGCCCCGAATGTACCAGGTGCCGTTGGAGGGTCGCCAGACGGCGATGTCGGTCTTGCCATCGCCGTCGTAGTCGGCGGGGGCGGGGATATCGGTGGGAAGGCCCCACGTCACCGTAGCGATGCCCCGAATGTACCAGGTGCCGGTGGAGGGCCGCCAGACGGCGTAGTCGGCCCTGCCGTCGCCGTTATAGTCGCCGCGGACGGCCTCGATGCTAAAGCCGGGGATGGGGATATCGGCGGGAAGGCCCCACGTCACCGTGGCGATGCCCCGAATGTACCAGGTGCCGTTGGGGGGTCGCCACACGGCCAGGTCGGCCTTGGTATCGCCGTCGTAGTCGGCGGGGGCGGGGATATCGGCGGGAAGGCCCCACGTCACCGTGGCGATGCCCCGAATGTACCAGGTGCCGTTGGAGGGTCGCCAGACGGCGAGATCCGTCTTGCCGTCGCCGTCGTAGTCGGCAGGGACGGGGATATCGGCGGGAAGGCCCCACTTCACCGTAGCGATGCCCCGAATGTACCAGGTGCCGTTGGAGGGTCGCCAGACGGCGAGATCCGTCTTGCCGTCGCCGTCGTAGTCGGCGGGGATGGGGATATCCTCGGGAAGGCCCCACTTCACCGTAGCGATGCTCCGAATGTGCCAGGTGCCGTTGGAGGGTCGCCAGACGGCGAGATCCGTCTTGCCGTCGCCGTCGTAGTCGGCGGGGATGGGGATATCCTCGGGAAGGCCCCACGCCACCGTAGCCATGCCCCGAATGTGCCAGGTGCCGTCCGAGGGCCGCCAGACGGCTAGATCGCACTGCGGGTCGCCGTCGTAGTCGCCCAGGACGGGGATATCGCCGGGAAGGCCCCATTGCATCGAAGGGGCTCCCCGAATGTACCAGGCGCCGTCGGAGGGTCGCCAGACAGCGTAGTCGGTCCTGCCGTCGGCATCAAAATCGCCTTTGGGCGGGTTGGCAACGGGAGAGGGATTGCAGCGGAAGCCGGTGTCGCAAGGTGAGGGTGGACTGCCCAAGCTCAATCTCCCGGCACCATAGATGTTGTCCTTACCGCCCGGGCCGAGGTCAACAACGTTAGCCTCTAAGGAGCTCTTGATCTCAGCGGGCGAGAAACAGGGAAAGGCCTGCTTGACGAGGGCTGCCGCCCCGGCCACGTGGGGCGCGGCGGCGGAAGTGCCGTAGAAGGTACCGTAGGTGGCGGTGCTCACACCGTCCGGGGCGACCAGGTCCGGCTTGACCCTCCCGTCCTCCGTTGGCCCCTGGGAGCTGAAGGACTCGATGGAGTCCGGGTTGTTCCAGGGCACGGCCCCGACGGTGATCGCGTGCGAGTTGTCCGCTGGGATGGACAGGCTTCTGCCAGCTACGACGTACTGCGGCGTCGATGGGTAGACGTAGAGGTGAAAGAGAGGCCCTCGTGTCGCTGAGTACCTCCAGATTCCGATGTGGTAGGTACCCGTGTACGGAGCAGTTCGAACAATCCGCTCCACGGGGTAGTCGTCGCCGTCTTGTCTGTTCTCCGAACAGACGATGATGGCCAGGCTCGAGTTCAGGAGACACAGGTCGTAGTCGTTGCCAGAAGCGCCAAAGGGGTCATCCCATTTCAGCTGGATGTCGATTGGATTTCCGGCCGATGCAGCAAACGTGTTTGTCTCGTCGAAGGGTGACTGCGAGAAGTCGTTCCACCAGTCGCCGTCACTAGATGTCCAGTTCCCCATCCAGTGCTTGTTGGCGGAGTTGCCCGCCGCGTTGGACCAGACGATGCCGCTGGAGACCGCCTGGCTCACCTTGTCGTTGATGTAGCCAGTGCCATCACCTGGACCAATAACGGCCCAGCCAGCAGAGAAGTTGACGACGTCGACGTCCTGACCGATGAGCCAGTCGACCGCGCTCAGAAACTCCACATCCGTCTGGGAGTTGACCAGGTACATCTGGGCGCCGGGGGCCACCTCGTGGACGATCTCCGCCACCGCCGTTCCGTGGTTTTCTCCCCCGCCGGTGATGTCGCCGGCTGCACCGGTGGGGTCGCCGTAGAACGACCTGGCCGTGACCGAGGCTGGCAGCTCGGACCCGAGGAGGGTGGTGTACCCGGCGAACCCCAGATCCAGAATGGCGACCTTCACACCGCTGCCGGTCATGCCGGCAGCGTGCCAGTCGTCGGCATTTATCAGACCGACGCCCTGTCCCGTGACCGCCGCCGGTATCGCCTCCCAGGGCTGGCGCACGAATCGAATGGAGTCGGCGTCGGCCAGGCGCTCCAGCATGGCCACGGGGGCCAGGACCTGGACCAAGTCCTCGTAGCTGCCCTCCACCTCACCGCCGAGGGATTCGGCCCGGGCGGCCGCCGCCTGGGCTTGGCCTGGTTTGGCCTCCACGATGACTCGCACGGCACTGTCGCGTAGCTCAATGCCTCCGCGTTGGGCTTCCTCGGCCAGGCCCGCCGAGCCGCGCTGGCGCTGGGCTTCCACTAGCTGCCAGAGGGCGGACTCCAGCTTGGGATGGCCCTTGGGAACGGGGGGGGGGAGGAATATCGATGTCTTCGACGGTGGCCGGAGGCGCGGAAGTGAGGGGGGCGTCCTCATCCGCCTGGGCAACGGCGGTTGCCAGGGCAAGGAAAGCCGTGAGGACGGCGAGCACCAAACAGCCTATCGGACGCTTCATTGGGCCTATCGAGGCCGGCAACAACTCTTATACACAATTTCTCGTAAGCTGTCAAACCTGTGTACTACTGCACCTGTCGACGTGACTTGACAGCGAGAACCCCCTAACGCTAGATTCGAACACGTACTTGCAGTATTATTCGGTTATCCCTGCCTAGCTGTGCAGTCGTCCAGTACGATCGCCTTACACAGGCATGCGGGCAGGGAGTCAGGGTAGTTCTCGGGGTCACAATTGGTGCACATCGCTTGGAACAGAAAGGGTCTTCTCCTCGTCGCCTGCCTTTCGGGCCTGACCGCATTGGCGGTACTGGTCCGGCTAGGGGCCCAGGGAGGCATCCCCCTTTACCCTGATTCCTTCCAGTCCATGCTTCTGACAAGGGCCCTATCCAACTCGGTACCTGTCGATCCCTCCATGGGCGTCGGGGGCGATCCCTGGGCGATCCCCTTCTACCGGATGGGCTACCCCTTGTTTGCCTCGCTCCTCTCGTGGCTCAGCGACGACCCTCTTGTATCTGGGCTCATCCTCTCGTTCGTGGCGGGTACGGTCACAATTCCCCTTATGTACTTCCTCACCCTCGAAGGGTTGGGTTCTCGGATGGCTGCAACAGGCGCCGCTCTCGCGATGGCCATCTCATTCAGTGGAGTGGCCTGGTCGCGTTTTGTCATGTCGGAGGCGCTGGCGAGCTTCCTGATCGTTCTGACATTCCTTCTGTGCGTCCTCGCTGGGCGGAGGCAGATGAGGTTTCTGGGCATTGTGGCGGGCCTGGCGGCCGCGCTCATGCTTCTGGTTCGGCTAGAGCTTCTGGTGCTTCTTCCGACCTGCGTCCTGTTCCTTCGCATGAACGCCAGAGGTGCGCAGGAAGGGCGAGCCTCCGTACAACGCGATTTCCTGCTGGCCTTGGCCGTCTCCATCGTTGCTCTGTCGGTTCTCTGTGGGTGGCTGACCCAGAATGTCGCCGACGGGTTCTCGCTTAATCCTTTCTACTTGCTGCGTTCTGGCTTTTCTGGAGCAGCCCATTCGGGCGATGCGGCGAAGCTGGGCTTTGTGTCAGGTATGGCGAGCTTTGTCATCCAAGAGCCCGTGGTGGTTCTCGGCGGCGCCGTCGGCCTGGCCGTCGGCCTGCGGAGAAGAGACACGAGGCTCTGGCCGCTGTGGCCTGGTCTGGTGCTTCTGGTGGCGCTGCAGGCCCCCCGGAACGATATCCGTTTGCTCGCTGGCATGGTGCCGCTTCTGGCATACGCAGCGGGTGTCGGGTTCGAGACCACCTGGGAGTGGGCTGCTCGCGCCATTCGCGAGGCGTCGCCGATGCGGGCGGCAGTGCTATCCGGCGTGTTTGGCCTGGCGGCAGGGCTGTTGCTGCTGGGGCAGCTTGGCCAGACCGAAGCACGATGGCACCCTAGTCACAGCTACCAATACGAAATCGCCCAGGGCGTACAGGAAGGCGTCGCGGGCCTGGCCCTGCCTGACGTCATCGTCTGCAGTTACTCTCCTGAGGTCTACTACCTTGTCGCTGACCTGCCGGCCAGAAGGCTTTCGGCACCAGACCTCTCCAAATGCCTGTCATCAGAGTCGGATGACCGTCCTGTGCTGGTCGTCGTGGACGAAGCGGCCCGCCAGCACTTCGGAGACGCGTTCGAAGAGGACGTGCGCTCCGCCGGCACCTTGGTCTTCAAAATAAAGACAGATGCCCCCTACCTTGAGGGAGCATCGAAGTTCGATAATGTCTTGCCGGCTAATGTGTACTTGCTAAATAACCCACACCTACGGCCACCCTCGCCAGTCGAGGACGGCCGTAGGTCACATTCAGTTTCTTCCTCTGGGCCTTAGTTCTCGGCCTTGGAACGGCGCGCCGCCAGGAAGATCCCCGCCGCCAGCAAGGCGATGCCAGCGAGGCCAGTCCCGATCCACAGCGTCAGGTCAAAGCCGCCGCTACCAGCCTGACCGAGACCCGTAGGGGGAAGACCGATTGGGATCACCGGCGTCTCCAGCGCGTGGCTCACTAGTGCGGGCTCGAGGGGGAACAAGAACGTACTAATCCCCAGGGCCAACGCAACAACCCCGACCACGCCCACGCCCACCAATACTCGAATCAGATCTTTTCGCACGGCATCCTCCTGTATAGTTTTAACGATTGTCCGAAACTTTCTCACTCTTGTCAAGCCTTAGCGCCGTCTTTTCATGATCAATCGTTAGCTTACTCTGGATTTCCTTCCGTCGAGCCTCTAGCAACACCTTCACCCGGTACGCAGGCTCCTCGCCACAAGCTCTACAGCCACCAAGGCCAGACTTTATACAACCACCACCTGGTTTGTCAAGAGTCTCAGGCAGAGACTTTCAATCAGCGGTCAACTTTTTAAAACGCTCGACGATCAGCAAAGGTTAACCAGTCACTGCCCACAAGAGGGCCGAGGGGCGAGGGCAAGAGTCGGATGTCCGTGCCCCCTGCCCCT
>Ga0209979_1003106_pt1 | contig 15022 bp, 15 predicted proteins | sample AnhtaG_FD_183114 | JGI IMG/M metagenome (GOLD analysis project Ga0209979, IMG submission 183114) | Deep subsurface microbial communities from Anholt, Denmark to uncover new lineages of life (NeLLi) - Anholt_01485 metaG (SPAdes) (version 2) | ecosystem: Environmental > Aquatic > Marine > Oceanic...
TATTGATAGTTATGTCAATTACACAACCACATTTAAAATTAACTTGATTTGTAACTAATAAAATTTAAGTTCTTCAATGATATCTTTTAAATAAAATTTCAATTTAATTATCGTATGAACAATCAAGATTTAATTTTGTATGAATTGAGAGGACGCATCGCAATAATCACAATTAATAGGCCAGAAAAAGCACATTCATTTAACGGGGGCATGTTAAAATCTCTACACGCGAAGTTGATTAGAGCAGATGACGATGAACAAGTTAGATGTGTTTTGATAAAAAGCACAGGTCAAAAATTCTTTTCTGCGGGTTACGATTTAAAAGAAATTCAGGGTGATCCAAAAAATGTTGCGATTATTCAACAGTGGGGGAGAAAGGTCAATGAAACAATACTTCTTATGAAGAAACCTATTATCGTACAAGTTCAAGGCATAGCTATTGGTTTTGGAGCAATGTTAATATTGGCATCTGATTTGAAAGTGTTTGCAGATAGACCGATAGAAGAATTATATTTAAGGCTACCAGAACTCGCAATTTCAGCATTTCCGCAGACAGGAGCTACGTTATTGCCTTTAATGGCGCTTGGTTTCAACTATGCAAAAAATTTACTTTATACCACTGATAAAATAGGGGTAAAAGAGCTAAATAATATTAATTTCCCAGCGAGAATTTTTCCACTCGATAAATTAGACACAGAAACCGTTACATTTGCAAAACAAATTAGTAAATATCAACCAAAATTCTCTATCTTCTTGAAGTCAATGTTAACTATCATGGAAAAAGGTCGTATTAAGTCATATTTTGACTTAGAAGATGAATGCGGAAAGGTGGCTTATGATAGTAGTATTAAAAACTTAGATGAAATAGACGATTTTATCAAAGAGTTACATCAGAAATTCGATTTAATTTCAAGCTGAAATTTTAAAATAAGCAATGAGTGTATTCTTTTGGTATTAATTTATAAAAACTCTTGCTTCTTAAAATATTTGGTTTAAATAAAGGAATCGTTATTAAACTTTTTAGTATTGAATAAGAAAATAGTGTGTAATAGCGACCATAAAAGGATTCCAGCAAGATTAATCCATTGTAAAGTATAATTTACATGCAATTGTGGTATTTTAAATATAAAATCAATTAAAGATCCAGTCCATTGCAGAGCGTATAAAGTACCGGTTAAAAAAGATATAACTGCTAAAATCTTGGAAAGTCTTAATATGAAAATTTCAATAAGTCCACAAAGAATGAAAGCAAATGAACCAGCTACATAGTGTGTTGCTGCTGCAGAACCATGTCCTAAAAAAAATACTAGCGTTTCTCTCTCAAAGGGAATAATCCCTAGTACTATAAGTCCAAGTGCTGAAATCAAAAATGTGAATTTGGTAATTTTAAATAAATATGTATTAACTTTTTGATTTTGAAAATACTTAACTAAGGAGAGATAAAAAGGCACTTGACAAAAACCAGTAATTATTGATCCTATACTATAAACAACATTGGACATATTCGGTCCAGTTCCTAAATCACTTACGCAATTTGATACCATGTTGAAAGTAGGATTTACTGAAATATACAAAAAATACGCAACTAAAACTGATATTGAAGTAGCAGGTACTCCAATAATCCCGAAATACTTTCCTCTATCTCGGATGAAATTTATAATAGATATTTTGGTTAGGTTTTGCATTAAGGCAGTAAAAATACTATTTTTAAAATTCTAAATAGATAACCATGTCAATTTTACATCTATATTTAAAATTAGACTTAATTTTAGTGAAGAATAAATTAGCTATTTTTTCCATTAAAATAATTTTCATATAATAGCTAATTTGAGACAAATTGGTACGGATATAAAAAAGATTTTTTAATCTCAAAAGGGTAGTATTAATTATCATATAATGAAAGATATTTAGGCAAAAAGATGATAAAGACAAGATTAACGGAATTATTTGGGATTAAATATCCTATTATAAGCGCTCCGATGGGACCTTTTTACACCACTAAGTTAGCGATTGCTGTTTCTGAAGTAGGAGGGCTTGGTGTAGTAAGTCATGCTACTTTACAGGGAAAAAACTCTGTAAAGGACATGATAGAGCAGTTAAAATATGTACTTGAGCATACTGATAAACCATTTGGAGTAAATGTTCGAACAGCTCGAATTCAGACCGATCACAAGATAATGTTAAGGAAAATCACCCAGGCTATTATGCAAAACCCAAAACTTCGCGAGCAGTTAGTATACATTATTACTAGTGCAGGAGGTTCAAAATTTGCGAGTAAGTTGTTGAAAGGAAAAACTCCAGATGTAAAACATTTCCACGTTTCTCCTGCCTTATGGTTGGTAGATAAATCATTTGCAGCCGGTTGCGATGGTGTATGTGCTACTGGAACTGAAGGGGGTGGCCATCAAAGCTACGAAGGGATTACCACATTGGTGTTAACTTCGCAAGTTGCTCAAAAATACCCCGATAAACTACTAGTTGCATGTGGAGGAATTGCAAGCCCAGAAACCGTAGCTGCAGGATTGGCTATGGGGGCAGATGCGGTTTCTATGGGGACACGATTTATAGCTTCTACTGAAAGCGAATTTCACCCTAATTACAAAGCTTTAATACCACCAGCAACAGCTCGAGATACAATGCTCACCACAGGCGGTTTTGGACCCATCCGACTACTTAAAAATAAGTATTGTTTGGAACATGGGAAGATCTTGACAAAAGAGGAAAAGATCGGTCAAGAATTAGCTTACGATATGGATTCATTTATTGAAGATCTTCGTCGCTATGAAATCGTCTATACTGAAGGTGATGTGGAGAATGGAGCTATCCCCGTGGGTCAAACTTGTGGATTAATCGATTCAGTAATGAGTGTTAGTGATATTATTACTGGATTTTCAAAAAAAGCAGAAGAAATATTAAAAAATTTATCTTCTAAGATATCATAATTATCGATAATCAAATATTTTTTTACCTTTTTTTTTGAAAAAATTCATCTTAATCATCGAAAAAATCTAAAGAGAGATTATAAATTTTTTTTCTCATCTCAGTTTTATTTTCTATAATTTCTTGAATGTAATTTGAAATTTGTATTCTCTTACCTAGATCAGTCGGTATTGGTAATTTAACATCTAAAATTCGATTACCGATAGTGGCAATTGTTCCCTGCACAAATGTGATTGCTCTAATCTGTTTTTGGACAATGTCTAGGTTTAAAACGTGTAAAATAAGATAGGAATCGATATTTTCCTTATTTTCAAGGATTTTAATTTGGAAAATGTGACTCTGAATAATGATCTTCGTGTCTAATTTAGTAATATACGCAGTTTTCCCTATAAGATTTGGTCCGCCATCTTTAACCAAGATGATGTCCCCAACTTCTATATTCTGTTTGTTTTTAAACAGATCATAAACCTCTTCAGAAGTTTTCTTATGGGAATCTAGATTAATTTCCCAATTGTTTATATCACTGGTTCGTATGAAAGGAATAGAGCCTAAACCATATACACTAGAACCAATTTCAACGCCTCTTGGAAGAAAATCTTTATTTTTTGTGTATATTATTTTTTTTTTTATTAGATCGCCGATAGAAATTAACTGAAAATCATTGTTAGTTTCAAGGGCCTTTAAAGGTTTTTCGACGCCAATATAATAAGACGGGATAAATATATTATTTTTAATCTGGCTAAAATTGATTTTAAAGAGTTTTTGATCCTTTTGGTAGTTAAAATCTTCTGAATTCTTTAATTTTATATGGAGATCAATTAAATCATCATTTATAATGGGATTTTTATCTTTATCTAATTTCTTTGTTCCATCTTTATTCAAGATGTATTGAGTTTTCCCATCCTTATCATGACCAACATTATCTATAATAGCAAAATTAATTCTATAATCATCTGGAATGTCCTTTAACTTTTGAAAGAACAATATCGAAGTTTTATTACAAGTATAGGGTTGAAAAGTATTTTGATCTAAAGATATTATTCCTAAAATTTTACCATTTGATTTAAGAAAATCCCATATATATCTATCTGAGGGGTTTCCAAAAATACCTTCGGGCAAAACTATTCCTAATTTTCCACCATCTGTAAGGAGTTGAACACATCTTTCAATAAATAAAATCTGTGGGGGTTGTTGTTTTACGATCTTCTCTTGTTTTTGCCATTTTCCGTCAATATTCTTCCAGATATGCCCGAATTCATATTCATTTAATACTTCTCTACTATTTATTGGAATTTTTGCCCCAAATGGGGGATTAGTTAGAATATAATCAAAATAATTGTTTTTTATTATTTTTTTTGCTTGATCGCGATAACTAATGGGATCTAGCGAATCCTCACAGAATACATTGGATTTGCCACTACTTAAGATTTCTAAGTATAGTTTACAAATCCTTGCTAAGAACAAGTCTTTATCTATGCCATGTAAGTTAGAAATTATTTCTACTTTTTTCTGCTCATTATCTATCTTGGACCATAGCAAATCCTTTGCTTCAAGAAGAAATCCACCATGTCCACACGCGGGATCTAATATTTTTGAATCTTCTTCTGGATCTAAATAATTTACCATAAATTTTGCGATATTTGGGGGGGTAAAGAATTGTCCACCTTCATCTTTTAACATTTTACTTACAAAAATTTCAAAGGCATCGCTTAAAATATCTTTAGACGATTCAAGAAGTGAAATGTGCTCCAATTCTTTAATGATTATGAATAATAAATCCTTATTTAAAGTTATTTGCTCGCTTTCCCCCATTAGATCAGGATATTTCTTTTTAACATTCAGTTGAAAAAAGGTTTGAATCCGCTCAAGTAGCTCTTTTTCTGTCTCTTCTTCTCTTATATAAATGTCCATTTCATCTTCTGGAGACTTATTTATTTCATCAACTAATTTACACAATAAAAGATTGATTATTTCTTTTGAGCGTGCTCGAGTGTCAGTATCAGCATATTTTAATTTTCCATATAGGTGCTGGTTAATTGCAACAAAAGTTTTCTTAAGATTCGGTGACTTCTTTAAGTCCTTCTTTTTCAACGAATTCACTATAATTTTCTATGAATTTTTGGATTATTATAATTTTTTATTAAAAGAAGATATAAGAGTTAATGCTTTTTTCGAATAACGTAATATTCCTCAAACAAGAGCTAAGATCATTTATCCAGGAATTTATAGTGGTTTTCATCAATTACTGGTTTGTATCCTACCTTTTGATATATGCTATTTGAGGTTGGATTACTCAAATCTGTAAAAAGAAAACAATATTTGTTCCCTGCTTCTAAAAGGTGATTACTTAATTTTGCCACGCATTCAGTCGCATATCCCTTTCTTCTCAATGGAATTGGAGTATAAACAAAGTTCACAAAAACACCGTTCGGAGTTTTACTTGCTTCCCTCGCCATTGAAATAGGTTCGTTATTTTCGTAAAGTAAAAACATACGGCTTTTATCCAGATCAAATTCTTCTCTTAAAATTTCAATCATTCTTTGAATATCTTCTTTAGTTGTATTAATTAATGCCTCCTTCATCATTTCACCAGCCCATTGGAACACTATTTCTTGATGAAGTTTTGGAGCAACGGAGAATTTTCTGTGTCCAAGTGTTTCTTCTGAAACTTTTACCAACTTATAAATCCTCTCTTTTCGAAACAAGTTACAATTTAAGTAATTTCTTTCACACCATTGCTCGGCAAATTTATCTGCTGCCTTTTTAAAACTTAGCACTCCTGGCAATTTTTCACTCCGCTTCGTGAGTTCTTCAGTAAGCAATTCAATTGTGTCTAAATCATCAGTGTAGGATATTATTAGATCTTGTGGTGGCGTTCTTAGAGCTATCAACTTCACAATTTTAGCGTCAGTTAGCGAGAATAATAGAGGCTTCTCTTTTCCATATATTTCTATGTTTTTTTTTAGAGAAATAAGAATAGCTAGCGGGAGATTATTTTCTGCCTCATGTTCCAATAGAAAAGGATATGCTACTTTATAAAATTCTTCAATATCGTCATAAAACCGGGGTTCCATGCTCTTATAAGAAGATTTGTTTATTAATAAAGATTAACGAAAGATTCTCTTTACTACTTAGATAATATTCTCTTTGAGACTAATTAGCTGTTTCTCAAAATTTTCAATATCGGCTTTTGTAATGGTTTTAGAATTAATTTTCTCTATCATCCCTACGAAACCTTGTATAAGGGGATGCTCTAAAACAATGCAAGTTTGATTCAAAGTATTAACATCAACTATAAGAGCAGACTTTAAAATCTCACCCATACCAATAATATCTTTGAATAATAATTCATTATCTTCAGTATACGATAAAATTACAATATCCTCTAATATCTGCGAGCCGTCGTTTTTCTTGATTACCTTAAATTCACACATGTAAGAAATTTCACCTTAAATTTATTATTAGCACCATTTAAATTGGTTAAATCAAATAAAACCAAATTTTTTAAAATACGGTTAATAAAATAAAATAAAGCAATTATTTAAAAACTTACATGTAAAATCTTTAACAGAGGAAATTGATGAAAATATGGCAAGACCGTATCAAAAAGCAAATATCCCAGGACCTGAGCAAGGAACCAGCGTTTACGATCCTAAAGTAATGGCAAACCTCTTAAAGGACGATAAAAAGAAGGTTTTTGTAATAGGTTCTGAGTCTTTGACTTGGGAACTTAGTGGAAAAAAAGTAGTCGACTATTTCATCGAAGTTGCAAAGAAATTAGATTGTCACATCGTATCTACAGGTCATACTTACAAGTATCTTAAAGACAAAATCCCTAACGATAAATTATGGGACATGTCGCTAATAAATATAACCGGTAGATTAGTTGATAAAGATTGGAAAGGTTTTGATGGCGAAGGACAATATCGTATGGCTATTTTTGGCGGACATCTCGTATATTACGTGAGTCAAACCTTAAGTCGATTAAAGAACTTTCAAAATCACTTACGACTCGTTGAACTGGATAAATTTTCACATCCAAATGCCAGATTTAGCCTTCCAAATTTGAGTGACGACGATTGGAAAGATTTTTTAGAAAAGTTAATTGAAAATTTATAAAATAAAATTATAATTAAGAACTAAGAGGAGAATAAATAAATGAGTTTTTCAGACATGCCTGTAGATGTAGGTCCCGTTTACGAAGGGGAACGCATCAGGGCTAAGCAAATGTATGTGGAATTAGGCGGTCCCAAGATGGATAAGCATTTTGAATTAGTCCGAGTGAAACCTGCTAAGGAAATCAAAGATGGAGATGTAACATTACATGGTCTTGATCTCAAAGATATGGAAAAGGGTTCAACTCATCCAATTGGAATTTTAGTTGAAGTTTCCGGACCAGAGCTTGAAGAGGATTTAGAAGCAGTCTTCGAACGACGAGTTCACGAATTCTGCAATTTTGTTAATGGGATCATGCACCTAAACCAACGCTATACAAATTGGATGCGCATTTCTACTGCTGCTTTCGAAAAAGGTTTCAATTCTTTCCAAATGTTAGGTACGATTTTGATTAGACTATACAAAGCAGAACTCCCGATAATCGAGAAAGCACAAATCACTTTCTATACTGAAGCGAAAGACATTGAGAAACCATACGAATTTGCAATGAGTATTTACGAAAAAAGAGACGAAAGAGCTCGAACGATTCATGATGACGATGTAGATATGTTTTATGGCTGTGTTCTATGCCAATCATTCGCACCTACTCACGCGTGTTGTATCACCCCTGATCGAACAAGTTTATGCGGTTCGATTAACTGGTTTGACGCCAGAGCAGCCGCCAAAGTAGATCCGAAGGGACCTTTATTCGAAATACCACCTGGGGAGTGTTACAACAAAGAAGCAGGAGAATACCAAGGTATAAACGAAATGATAAAAAAGCGATCGTTAGGTGAAATAGAAAGAATTTATCTATTTTCAGGAATGGAATTTCCTCATACATCTTGCGGTTGTTTTGAAGCTATTGATTTCTATATTCCTGAAGTAAATGGACACGGAATTGTTGATCGTAACTATAGCGATGTAGCAATTAACGGGCTTCCGTTCAGTGCAATGGCCAATCAGACTGGTGGCGGTAAACAGATGCCTGGATTTAATGGTATCAGCATTCAATATATCGTATCACCAAAATATCAACAGTACGACGGCGGAATTGAGACAATCGTTTGGATGAACAAGGGAGTAAAGGATAGAGTAGGAGAATTCCTTCCGAAAGACCTTTTACCCAAAATCGCAACTGAGGAAGATGTTCCCGACATTAACAACTTAAAGAAGTGGTTAGAGGAAGTGGATCATCCTATAGTGAAGACATGGGCAGAAGTCTTGGGTGAAGAAGAAGACGAAGAAGAAGGTGAATGGGAAGCTGAAGGCGCAATGGTTCCAATGGGGACACAAGCATTTACTGTACCTGGAGTAGGTGGCGCAGGTGGATTCAAAATCATTTTAAAGAATTGTAAGATTCACGCAGAATCAATCATAATCAAAAAGATTGATCCTCAAGCCAAACGGAAGAAATAACTAATCTTTTATTATTTTATTTTTCTATTTTTTGTAAATTTAGCTTTTTACATTTAAATTAGGTTATTATTGCATAAAACGCCTATCTTTATGTTTTAGTTCAAAATATGTCTTGTCTCTTTGAAGTTCTTCGTGTATTTCTGCTAAATTCTCGTTTTGTAATAAATTCTCAAAAAAGGATATTATGGACTCGTAAGGTTCTTTGACATATGTATCTGTTTGAGAGAATTCGAAAGAAATCTCTTTTAGTAGATCAAAATCGAGTTTAACATCAACTTTCCTTGTTGTTTCAATTTTAACTCTTAATCGCTTGTCGTGATAATGAGTCCATACCGCTTCGTAGAAAAAATAATAAATAAATTGAACTGTTTCTGTGGCAAATCCAATAGAAAAAGCAGCAAGCACATTCCCAGTAACTATAAATATGACGAGCATCCCAAGAAATATAGTTATAACCCGATATATTACGCTTTTTAAGAAGCTTTCCTTGAGAGTTTCCTTCTTTTGTATTATTTTTTGTATTAATTTCATTTGATATTAAAGAAATAGACTAAATATTTATTTATTTAGCCTAAAGGACTTACATATTTTCTTTAAGTACCGGTTGAAATTATGCTGAGAACGCCTTAATTAAAGAGTTTTAATAAAAATAATAAAGTCGTTTGAATCTTTTCTAATTCACAAATACTTAATCTTTATAACGACTTTAGTGTGATTTCTAGATAAATATGCTTCTTTTCTTCCTTTTTTCCTAAATTTGCAAAGAGATTCCACAATCTAAATCCGCTGTACTTCTTTCGAAATAAGGTATTAATGGGATCTACTTCATTTTTTCCCAGAATTCTAGCTTTTCCCTCAAAATACTCGCCCTTAAGGTTTCCACTCGCATCAGATGCAGCAATTTGAACTTCAGGATTATTGCGAATTCGTTTAACTTTATAAGTCGCCCCTCCCGTACAAACATAGAACTTATCTTTATCTTCTAAAAACCAGACAGGTGTAGCTGCACCTTCCCCATTCTTAATGAAGGTCTTTATGTTAATATGTTTACCATCTTTTAGTTGGGGTAAAAATTTAATTGTTTCAGTATCATTCATATTTTTTCCTTTAATTGTTTAATTATAAATTAAATTTGATAGTTGGCTAATATGCGGCAAAATTTCTTACAATCCTTTTTTTAATTAATCTTTTAATCTTGTTAGATTAAATTTCTTCTTTGCTTAATTCCCTAATACGTGTTATAATGTCCCATTTTTTTACGAGCTTGATTGCAGCGGCGGGCAAGAAATGTTCCCAAGGTTCTCCTTTTAGCATTGAATTGCGAATATCGCTTCCACTCAATCCCTTCTCTTCTAATGGTACTTCCCATAGAATGTGAACTTTCAACCCTAACTCCTCTAAATATTCTTTTTTCTGTCTTCCCCAACCATCGTAAATCGAAAGGAAGAACACCGCATCCATGGGGGCGTAATACTTCAGTAACTCAGGAACGTTAATAGGAAACGGTACAATAGAGAATTCTGATAATTCCAATCCATTTTCTAATAAAGTTTCTCTTATCATTACATATCGTTCATAATAAGTCATAGGGTTAGCGATGAGCGTACTGCGATGAGGATTTGAATCGTGGGCTTTAGTTAGAGAGGGATCTGGGTTAGTGATTCCCACGATTAAGTGATCACATAGTTTTTTTCCTGCGAGGAGAAATTTCACATGATCGTTGTGAAGTATTTGGAACCTTCCGTGAATTACCCCTATTTCGAACTTTGTTTCTTTATCTTGCTTCATTTTAATTAACTATTTGTCATAATAAAATAATTCGAATAATTCAAAAAAGATTAATAATTTTGCCATATGAAATATTCAAATTGACGGTAGGTTTATTATTATGTTATTAAAAGAGGATATTGAAGAATCAAAAGAACGCATGGATGCGTGGTGGGATCACGAGGTAATTGATCGTCCGGTTATTTCGTATTATTTTTCGAAGAAAAGGGTATCCATTGGTGGTTATATAGACGCCTTGGGGCAAGATTGGAGATTGGCAAAAAATCCAGAGGGTATCGAGGAAGCTCTCGATAAATTTGAGAAAAATGCGGAAAAAACTTTTTATGGTGGAGAAGCAATACCTTCTTTTCTTCCAAATTATGGACCGGGCATAGTTGCGGCTATTTTTGGCGTTGAACCGAAATTTCAATCTGAAACTATTTGGTTTAGTCGCCCAACCAAACCAGAAGAAATACTATCTCTACTTGAAAGCGTAAAATTAAACCAGAATAACGAATGGTATTCGAGGATTCTTAGAATCACGGAGTATGCCGCGAATAGGGCGAAAGAGGATTACCAGGTTTCAATTACAGATCTTGGAGGAGTTTTAGATATTCTTTCCTCTTTCTTAGGGCCAACTAATCTATTGCTAACTATGAAGCGTGAACCACATATAATAGACACTTGCCGAGAAATAATTCTTGAAAAGTTAATAAAAATCTACGATAAGCTTTATGAAATAATTAAGAGGGATTGCAAAGGTTTTAATGCTTGGCTTAATGTTTGGTGTAGGAAAAGTTGGTATCCTGTTCAATGCGACTTTATTGCCATGCTTAACCCAAAATGGTTTAAAAGGTTTGCGTTACCAGATATAATTGCTCAAATTGAACATATGGATTACGCTATTTATCATATGGACGGACCCAATCAAATTCCGTTTTTAGACGATTTTTTATCAATCTCACACTTAACAGGTATCCAATGGGTATCAGGGGCAGGTCGACAACCGCAAGGATCAGAAGAGTGGTTCCCTCTATACAAAAAGATCCAAAAAGCAGGTAAAAATATTGTAATAGATACCCTTTCGGAAAAAGTACCTCACTTATATCGTAATTTAGAGCATAAAGGCTTATATGTTCGAACGCTCTATTCTTCTAAAATAATTGCAGACTTTTACTTACCCCCTTTTATTGGTGGTGGAGATGGTAAGTTAATAGAAGAAGCAATTAGTTGGGTAAAAAGTAACAAATATCCAAACTTAAATAAGGAATTGCTTGAGGAATTTTTAAATACGAAACACTATGAGTTTGACAGCGGAGTTAAACGACAATTGCTTACACAAATAAATAGTTCTTTAAAAGAAAAGCTATACTTTACTTGAAATAAATTTAGGTCTCTTTTTTTTACTATTTTTATAGTCCTTTTTAGTTTAAATGTTTTTATTGACACTTTATCTTATAATGAAATAATGTCTTCTAATTGATGTTAATGACGAGTGCAAAAGTGTTTGAACCAAATTTAGAGAATCTAACAAAGAATCAATATGGTAATAATCACTTAACAAAGTTTATCCATGCTAGCGACATTCATTTAGGCAGTCACCAATATCGTAACGATTATCGTGCGAACGATTTTATTTTTGCTTTTGAGGAAATTTTATCTATAGCAGTTATCCATCGAGTGGATTTTTTGTTATTGGGGGGAGACGTTTTTACATCCTTAGAAATGCTACCTGGGAAATTAACCAAAATAGTTAATCTTCTAACGAATTTCAAAAAAGTCACGAAAAACCAAATTTTAATAATAGCAATTGAAGGAAACCACGATATTCGTAAATTTTCGAGAGGACAAAAGTTTAAACAGCGGGGTCAGTCTTGGTTAAAATTATTAGCTAGTTTAGGATTAATAATTTTGCTAGATGCAGATGTAGATTTATCGCCCGATGAAATATTTAAAGAATACGACTTCAAAACGCGGAAGGGCGGCAAGATCAGAATAAAAGATGTAATTATTTACGGTACAAGATACTTGGGGCAAAATCCGGTGGAATATCTCTTAAAACTGAAAGACGGAATCGAAAAAGACGACGATCTCTTTCACATTCTTCTTCAGCATTTTGGGATTAAAGGCCAAATGGAACAAGTTCCGGGTGTTGATTACCGAAGAATCCAAATTCTAAAGAACCGAGTAAATTATTTAGCGCTCGGTCATTTTCACTTACAATTTATCTTGGACGACTGGATTTTTAATCCGGGATCCTCTGAAGCTTCGTGTTCCTCGGACTTTTCATTCAAACGAGGAGTGTTTTTAGTTACAATAACCAAAAACGATTCCTATACCAAATGTGTTAACAAAATTCGATTAACAAATAGAACCTCGCGATGGGAACACATCTATTTCAAAACAGAATTTAGAAAAAAAGAAAAAATGTATGAATACATTATTCAAAAGTTAAAAAAGTCTTTTGATTTAGACAAAAATTTAAATAAAAATTCATCCAATATCCAAACTCCTGTACTTTTTCTTGTGTTGAAAGGAAAAAAGCCTTTTTATAGATGTAAAATAGATAAGAAAGAAATAACTCAACTAGTATGTGAAAACCTACCCGTGGTGGACGTAAGAATATATCAAAAGTTTTCCGATTTTCTTAAAACACTAGATACTTTTATTTAAATTTTAAAAAGAACTTGGTATAGTTTATATTTTAAAGGATAAGAACAAAGTAATATTTATGCGTCTAAAGTCTTTTTTATCAAAAAATAAAGTATTTTCGGTACTAACATTACTCTTTTCTATTTGGATTGTTATTTTGCTTGTTTTAGCTGTAATAGGGACGAGAACGATAGTTTTTTACGATGCTCTTGGACAAATTGATGTTTCTGTCGAATATTCTAGCGTTTTACCATGGCTTAGATACATCATCGAACCTTTTGCAATTATTGCCTTTATCTTAGAATATGAATTTACTTGGCTCTTGCTATTTTTAATAATTTATCCAATTCTACGAGTTATATACGTGTTCTCAAGAAAGAGGGGTAAATTACAATCAAAAAAATACAACCAACTTAAGCAGGTCTTAAATGACATCATTTATTTTGCATTTAAAATCTTTTCAATAACGCTTGTAGTAATCTTATTAATAATCATAATAGGGTACTTATTTCAAGGATTTTTTTTTGTCAGTCGGTATTTCATGGTTCCTGTTCAAGTTGGAATACACCTGTGCTTTATTTTGCTTGGGATCAAGGTTGGGTACACTCTATTAAAACTAGTCCATCCTAGGCTGAACCTTAACCTTGCTGGAAAAATTGAGAGGAATGATCGCCGGGCAAAATCAAAAAATACAAGAATTACCTATAATTTGAAAAAAGAGTTGGTGTATTTTGCGGGGATTTTATTTTTACTGCTTGGTTCTAATGTTATTTTATTGTCAATACAATTTCCTCCTCACAGAATCGTGCCCACTACACCTTTAGAGGACGATGAATTTTTATTTGATTTTCACGTTCACACGACTTTTTCTGATGGGTACCTTACTCCTGAGGAGAGAGTTTTGTGGTATATTGAACATGGAATATCAGGAGCTGCTTTTTCCGATCACGATAATATTAGAGGTGCTCCAATTGCTCGGGAATTTGTTGAAAAAAATGGACTGGATTTTACAGTTTGGATTGCGGAAGAATGGACAAACCATGAAACTGACCCAGAAATTCATATGAATTATTTTGGATTAGAGGAAGAAATCGTTCCTCCCGAATCTTACGCCCCTGGTGGTCCAGAAGTTATGAATGCTTCAGAGTTAATCAGTTATGTAAAAGCTAATGGCGGTTTTATAACAGTAAACCATTATCATTATGAATCTAACCCCGAAGGAGGATTTGGCACTCCCTATACTCTTGAACAATTAAGAGATTGGGGGGTTGATGGTTTTGAAATTATCAATGGGGGAAGCTATAATAAATACATAGAAATTCGTGAATTTTGCATAAATAACAGTTTAATTTGCATAGCCGGGTCCGATATTCATACAAATGAAGATTTAAACACATTTACCAAGTTAAAATTGGACGACCCAAGTAATAAAACCTTAGATAACATTTTTAAGAACTTAAAAAACAATACACACGAAACTATCGCTATTCATTTTTATCCTAAAATTGTCGATTTTCCAGGAGAGTTAACAGATTTAGGATTCTATGTTTTAGAAGATTTTATTAACTATTTTTTAAACATAGATATATACCAAGCGATTTCTTGGATTATGTGGTCATCAAGTTTATATTTAGTATTTTATTTATTCTACAAAAAAGTTAAAAAAGCCGATATAAATCGTTTGATAAATAAAATCTCTTAAAATCTTTTTTTTATTTTATTAACTTAGTTTAAATATAATAAGAGTTCTTATCTTCGCTATATTTGTCGCTATCGTCGTCGTTATCGTCATCCCCTTCATTCCGCATAAACATCTTAGAAAACATTTTTTTTATTTCGTCAGGTAAATTTTGCATATCTTTTAAGTCGTTCACATCAATCGGTATTACTCCTGGTCGCTTTAAGGAAGGCATTCTGGCTTTCATCTGTTTTTCCATTTTTTCTTTTTGTTTTGCATGGCTCCTTAATTCTTTTTCCATAAGGTTTTTTAATTCACTTGCGACTAATTCATCCAATTCTTGAGGTTTGAACGATAGCATAGATTCTGAACCATAAAGTTTAGAAAGTTTTTTGGTTACTCTAATTCTTT
>Ga0209979_1003108_pt1 | contig 15009 bp, 13 predicted proteins | sample AnhtaG_FD_183114 | JGI IMG/M metagenome (GOLD analysis project Ga0209979, IMG submission 183114) | Deep subsurface microbial communities from Anholt, Denmark to uncover new lineages of life (NeLLi) - Anholt_01485 metaG (SPAdes) (version 2) | ecosystem: Environmental > Aquatic > Marine > Oceanic...
ATTACAACGACCTGAAATTTGTCCTCTCCATTGCCGACGGGAACATGCCCGACTATTGGATCGATTATGCCTGGAGCCGCTATCACGTGAAGATGGCCGCCGGGGTGACGGCGGTTATGGCCACAACTTACTATCCGATGTTGGACTCCGGACAGCTCTTCGCGCTGGTTCCCGGACTCAAGGGGGCCGCCGAATATGAAATCCTGCAGTCGGGCCAACCTGGAAAGGCCGCAAGCGGCATGGATGCCCAATCGATAAGCCACCTTCTGATAATTGCGCTGATTATCCTGGGCAACCTCTTTTTGTTTTACAGTAAGAGAAGGCCCCAAAAGCCGTAGCGGAAACTCATACGAGCCGCATGGCCTTCAGATTTCCAAAAAGGAAATAGGAAATAGTAGATAGGGAATAGGAGACAGTAGACAGTAAACAGGGAGAAATATTGTCTCTGTGAACTGTCAACCGTGAACAGTGAACCAATATGAGACGATTCCTTTCCGGTAACGAAGCCATCGCCAGGGGAGCCTACGAAGCCGGGGTTCACGTCGCTACTTCCTATCCCGGGACTCCGGCCACCGAGATTCTTGAAAACCTGGCTCAGTATGAAGAAGTTGACGCCCAATGGTCGACCAACGAGAAGGTCGCCTTCGATGTCGCCTACGGAGCCTCTCTCGGTGGAGCGCGCTCTCTGGTGGCGGTGAAGCACGTGGGCCTGAATGTCGCCTCCGACCCCTTGATGACCACCGCCCTGGCGGGAGTGGGCGGAGGCATGGTGATTGTTAACGCTGACGACCCCGGAATGCACAGTTCACAAAATGAACAGGACAACCGCTACTTCGCCAAGTTCGCCAAAATCCCGATGCTGGAGCCCTCCGACAGTCAGGAGGCGAAACAGTTCGTAAAGTTGGCGTTCGAGCTGAGTGAAGAGTTCAACACTCCGGTGTTGGTGCGCAGCACAACCCGCATCTCCCATTCCAAATCGGTGGTGGAGCTGGGAGAGCGAGAAGGAGTTCAGGTAAGAGAGTATCAAAGGAATGCCCGCCGGCACGTGGTTCCCATCTACGGCAAGTTGTGGCGAAAGGATGTTGAAGAGCGACTGAGAAGGCTCCAAGAGTTTGCGGAGGGTTTTCCAGGGAATCGGGTCGAGGGCGAAGGGGGGAAGCTGGGAATCATCACCAGCGGGACCGCTTACCAATATGCTAAGGAGGTCTTCCCCCAGACCAAGATTCTTAAGCTGGGGATGACCTATCCTTTGGCAAAACGAAAAATCTTGAGCTTCATCGGGCACTTCGACAGAGTTTACATAGTCGAGGAGTTAGAACCTTTCTTAGAGGAGCAAATCCGCAGCTGGGGAGTTTCGAATCTGGTCGGCAAGGAGGTTATCACCAATATCGGGGAGCTCTCGCCGGAGGCGGTCTTATCCGGAATCGCTGGTAAGGAGATAAGGAAAAGCTACGCCGACCAGATAGAGATTCTGGCCCGTCCCCCGGTGATGTGTGCCGGCTGTCCGCACGCCGGTCTCTTTTACACCCTGCGGAAACTGAAAGTGACGGTCACCGGCGACATCGGCTGTTACACCCTGGGAGCATTACCTCCCCATTCGGCAATCCACACCACCTTCTGCATGGGCGCGGGAATCGGAAACGCCTTCGGTCTCCAGAAGGCTCACCAGGAGAGGGTGGTGGCAGTCATTGGGGACTCGACCTTCCTGCACACCGGCATCCCGGCATTGATCGATATCGTCTTCAACAAGGGAATCACCACCGTGGTGATCTGCGACAATTTAACCACCGCCATGACCGGTCATCAACCCCATCCCGGCACCGGCAAAACCGCCAAGGGAGAGCCGACTTATGCCATCGACTACGAAGAGCTGATTCGGGCAATCGGGATAAAGCATATCAGCGTGGTCGACCCCTACAATCTGAAAGAGACCGAAGAGGTGATAAAGGATGCGATCAACTTGGGGGAGCCCGCGGTAGTCATCTCCCGACACCCCTGCAGGATGTTGCCGGAGGAGCGCTCCAAACCATACGTTGTCCACGAAATCGATCTGGAGAGATGCAATATCTGCAATCTCTGTTTTTTGATCGGCTGCCCCGCTTTGGAGGGTTACGGCGAGAGACCGACGATCATCCCTGAAAGGTGTGTCGGTTGCGGCTTCTGCATTCAGATTTGCAAACATGACGCCATCCACCCGGTGGTGACTTCATAAGTCAGACCAACGACCGTGAGTATTTGGCAATGAAAGCAAAAGGAATGAACATACTCTTCGCCGGAGTCGGAGGACAGGGAGTCCTACTCTTAAGCGAGCTGGTGGCACAGACGGCCCTAAAAGCCGGCTTCGACGCTAAGAAGACCGAGGTCCACGGAGCCGCCCAGCGAGGTGGCAGTGTGACCAGCCACGTCCGCTTCTCCGATAAGGTCTACTCCCCCCTCGCTCCCCTGGGGAAGGTCGACCTCCTGGTGGGATTGGAAAAGCTGGAGGGGCTGAGGTGGACTCACTACCTGAAAGAGAAAGGAGATATAGTATTGAACCAGCTGGTCATCCAGCCGGCTCAATTCTCCGAGAAACCCCTCCCCTACCCCAGGGATATTGAAGCCTTTTTGAGGGGGAAAGGTTACAGCTTGCATTTGGTGGATGCAACCGCGATCGCGAAGAAGCTTGGGAATATCAGAGTCGCAAACGTGGTCATCCTTGGAGCCCTATCGAGACTCACCGACCTCATCGACCCAAGTCTCTGGAGCGAGGCCGTAAGAGAAATCCTACCTGTCAAGTTCCTGGAGATAAACCTCCAGGCTTTTCAGGCTGGAAGGGAGATGGGATAACCTCTGTCCCTCTCAAGTCTGGTGTCAGTGTTGTCGTTCAGCTGTACCTAAATCGTTTGGTCTGAAGTTTTTGGAATTGATCCTGTTTGTGGGGCGCCTCCGATAATCCGGCATTGACATTGATTACGCTCAACTAAAGAAACTATATAATGGAAATGGGGCAGGTCGGGAAGGATACAGTCCAAGCGACATAACTGGCACTGTTCCAATCCCGATTACCGGAAAGCCAAAGCCCCAGTTTGTCTCTACCTCTTTTGTCGAAAGGCAAAATCTTACGATGCGAATGCAGATGAGGAGGTTTACTCGACTAACCAACGGCTTGTCCAAAAAACTCAAAAATCTGAAATCAGCACTTGCATTGCATTTTTTCCATTATAACTTTATGAGGATTCACCAGGCCTTGAGCGTTACTCCCGCTATGGAAGCTGGGATAACTAACCACATCTGGACCTGGGAAGAACTTTGTGCATAGTTCTTTGACAACTTAACTACTGCTGGTAGGTGCAAGAAGGCGGGAGCCCTTTTGCTTACCTCCCTATGTTGCTCCGCCGGTTCCTCCCGATGATGACGGATTTGCGTCATCACCTGGAGGACAACCGGTCGAGTTAACAGAAAGGAGGTGAGGCCATGAAAAAGAGCGATCGCTCTTCTGCGGAGCCGATCGAGATATTCTGTCGATTTATCGTGAAGAACGGGAAGAAAATTTCCCCGAAGAAAGCCAAGTGCTTTCACTTCTTCATAAAACCTCAGAAGAAGTAGATTGACTCCGTAACACCTACCAGCTTTGTGATTATGTAGTATGAAAGCCGGAGCTACCATTTCTTTGCCTCTTATTGATGTGCTACAACCCACCCGGTAACAGAAGCTACGCCGGATGGGCCGGCGTAGCACAACAAAAAAGGGGGCCACATGAGAGCTTTTGTTCTCTTGCTGTTCTATCGAACGGGTAACGGACGATATTCTGTCCGTCGGTTTCGATAGATAAAGGAAGTAGCTCCGGCACATATTATCGACTCCTAATTGTCTTACTTTATTTATCTCTTCCCAATAACCTGCCATCTTCTCTCTCTTCATTCTGAAATTAGGACACTACCGATAATCCTTGACGATTCCTTAAGGCCTCCTTATAATGGATTGGAGGTAAAGGTTGTCGCTTGAGTGACGACAACCCCCTCGAAAACCATATCTCAGGGGTCAAAACCTTTTTGAACAGGGTCGCCAAAATAAAAAGTGAATATCTCTCGCTTTCTAAATACAGACCTGATAAGACTGCAACTGGAGACGGAGGTTTACATAGACCCCGAAGAGCCTCTCAACCCGGAGAAGTGGGCTCGCCTCACCAAAGAGAAGCTCCTGTGGGAGCTGGTGGAGCTGCTGGAAAAATCTGGAAAGGTCAAAAACCGTAAGAGGCTTTTTGCCGACCTCCATAATCGAGAGAAAAAGGCCAGCACCGGCATCGGATACGGGATTGCCCTCCCCCACGTCAGAACCATGCAAGTATCGGATTTCGTGGTGGGATTTGCTCGTTCGAAGGAGGGCTATGAGTTTGGCTCTCTGGATGGGGGGTTGGCGCATCTGTTCTTCGTAATGGCGGCCCCCCCTTACGATGACCAGCTCTACCTGCGGGTCTTCAAATCCCTTGCGGAACTTCTGCACTTCGAACACTTCCGCCGCAGGCTTCTGGAAGCCGGCTCCGAATATGAGATAATCAGAGCCTTCAAAGAGATGGAATAATCGCATTTTGCTTTTGAGGCAAAGGATGAAGAGAAACATCCGGTCAGTTACTCCGATTTTGGCAATATCTCTTCTTGAGATCACAGCTTTTTCCCACGAGGGGAACTCTTCGTGGGCAGTCGGTGGAGTCCGCCTCTTCCGCCCATATTGGAAATGCTGTGACCGGGGCCTCCTTGCCAGTGAGCTTCTGGTCGGTAAGCAGATCAGATGATACCCAAGGAAAAGAAAGCGCTCCTCGAAACCGGACTCCAGAGGTTGGGCCTGCACCTGAATGGAACTGGCCTGGAGAAGCTCTACTTGTATCACCAGGAGCTTCTCGCCTGGAACAAAAGGATAAATCTCATCTCCCGAAAGGACGAGGAGCGGATCATCGAGAGGCACCTCTTAGACAGCCTCACGATTTTCGAGGTTTTATCCTTTCCGGAGGGATCCAGGCTTTTAGATCTCGGTTCCGGCGGGGGCTTGCCGGGTATACCGATAAAGATCGTCCAACCGGATCTCAAAGTAGACCTTTTGGAATCGACCAAGAAGAAATGTCGCTTCTTACAGCAGGTGCTGGAGAAATCGGGGCTGGAGATGGTGCCGGTCATCCCCAAAAGGGCTGAAGAGCTCTCCAGAGAAGAGATCTACCGTGACTACTACGACTTCGTAACCGCTCGGGGGGTAGCAAAACCCGAGAAGGTCGAAGAGATAGCGCTCCCCTTGCTCAAGCCCGGAGGGAAATTGATCATATACGCCGACCCCCAGGCGGAGGGTGAAAAGAGATTCAAAATCGTAGAGAAGCCCCCGGCATAGTTGCCCTGCTCGCAAGCTGAATCGTTCCTAGCAAAAAAGCCTCTCTGGGTTCCACTTTCAGCCAAGAACAAGGAGATCTTCGAAGCTCCTCTGGGCAAACAAATTCATTAGCGCTGGGGAGAGTGAACCTCTGGTTGTCTTTGAATCCTGAAGATTAACCACCCAGCTCCAGATAGGGGAAAGCATCCAGCTCTAAATCATCCGGGGGAAAATTCTCCAGTCTGAAATTCCCGGCGGCGGCCACCATAGCGGCGTTGTCGGTGCAGAGCTCTAAGGAGGGATAAAAGACCAAAAGACCCTGGGTTTCGGAAGACGCTTTCAGTCTCTCTCGCAATCTGGAGTTGCTTGCGACCCCACCGCAGACTGCGATTCTCGCCATGCGATGCTCCTCCGCAGCCGCGATGGTGTTGTCCAGCAGAGCCTCCACTACCGCCTCCTGAAAAGAGGCGGCGATGTCGGCCCGCCTCTTTTGCAGTTCCTTCTCGTTCAGCTTGGAAACGTAGATCGCCACCGCGGTTTTTAAGCCCGAAAAGGAGAAATCGTAGCCGCCGCTTTTCATTCTGGCCTTGGGGAATTTTATAAAGTCGCGGTTGCCCGACTTTGCCACCTCGTCGATCGCCGGTCCGCCGGGATAACCGAGGCCCAGAAGCTTTGCCACCTTATCGAAGGCCTCCCCGGCGGCATCATCTCTGGTCGACCCTATGGAACGATACCTCCCCAGGGACTCAACAAGGTAGAGATTGGAGTGGCCTCCGGAAATTATCAGGCAAAGGAAGGGGGGCACTAAGTCCGGGTGCTCCAGAAGAACCGAAAAGATGTGAGCCTCCAAGTGGTTTATGCCCACCAGGGGTTTATTCAGAGAATATGACAGGGCCTTTGCGAAGGAGAGACCGACCAGCAAGGCTCCGACCAGCCCGGGCCCGTTTGTGACCGCAATCCCCTCCAGGTCGTCATACGATATTCTGGCCTCAGAGATCGCTTCTCTCACCACCGGGACTAAAGTCCTGGTATGCTCCCGGCTGGCAAGCTCCGGGACAACTCCTCCGTAAAGGTTGTGAAGGTCTTGGGATAGTGTTACCTCGGAGAGGATGGTTCTGCCGTCGGCGACAACGGCGGCGGCGGTCTCATCACAGGAGGTCTCAATCCCCAGGATCAGCATCTCCTAGGGACCTGTATCACCGGGGGGGGAATCGACTTCCCGGGGGAGAATCTTCAATCGCAGGAACTTGGGGCCGACAATCTCCAGGACGGTCGCCATCTGCTCTCTGGGGAGGACCACATTGGAGAGAGAAAGGGCGTAATCCAGCTCTCCGGGGCGATATGCGGTCGCGTCTATGCAGATTCTCAAAGGCTCGGAGAACATCAGTTGAAAAAGCCTCTTTCCCTTGGCTTGAAGGCGCACCTCCACCTCCGGAAGAGGGGAGTCGTCCAACCGACAGGTCGGCCTGACGAAAACGTCCTCCGGGGTGACCGCCACCCTGAAGTTCCATTCGTACTGCTTCTCGGTGGCGGTGTAGAACCAGAGAAGGAGCGCCAAGATTAGCGCCCCGAGCTTCAGTCCCAAATTGTCAAATATCTTCGCCCACATCCCAAAGTCATCAATTAGCTCAGCTCATCCCTATCTTAGAACATAAGAGCTCGAGCTTGTGGCCACCGGGGAGTCAGCTCGATCCGCCGTGGTGGACACCCTGCTGGTGAATTGATCTCATTTCTCAGAGTACCCGATACTCCTCCCGAAAGAGATCTCCCCGTTATCGATCCTGATAGAAAAACCGCAATTGGGGTTTGAGCAGACCCAGGCCTTATACAGAATCGAAGCCCCGTCTCGGCCGTAATCGGAAAGAGGTAAAAGCACCCCCACCGAACACTTCTGACAATCAGGAAAGTTCTGCATTTTTCCTCCCACTTCCCAGGGTTCCATCTTGACACTCTCTACCCGAAACCAGGTTTTACCTCTGTTCGCTCCAGACAAAATATTCAGGCTCAAGCAAAATGTCAAGAGCTCCTTGAGCACAAGTGAGCGGAGTGCCAAGACCGATCGCAGAGGTTCTGGGTCGAGCTCTTCGGCGGTCTTGCGATTTCCTCAAGCCGATGGAGGAGTGGAGTGGTAGGTTTAATTTCTCCTTGCTTTTCTGGTTCAATTCCGTTTATTACCCCCCGAAAAATACCGATAGTATGTGGGAGCGAGCTGTTCAAATAATCGCTTGCTACGCAAGAGATTACAAGTAGAGTTCGGGAACGTGCCGGAGGCCATGTATGGTTACCAGAAAAAAGAAGCGCACCACTAAGACCCCAACGAAAAAGAGCGCCAAGAAGAAGCAGACCAGCAAGGTCAAATTGGCCAAAGCAAAGAAGGCGAAAGGTCCCCCCAAGAAGAAATCGGTCTATTTCTTCGGAGGCGGGAAAGCCGAGGGCAGAGGGGAGTTAAACGACCTCCTCGGTGGAAAGGGGGCCGGTTTGGCGGAGATGACTAACGCTGGAGTGCCGGTCCCGCCCGGATTCACAATTACCACCGAAGCCTGCAGCCTTTTCTATAAGAACAACCTGCAGTTGCCGAAAGCTATCGACCAGGAGATGTTCCAATACCTCTCGAGAATGGAGAGGATAACCGGAACGAAGTTCGGCGATCCTAAAAACCCCCTTCTCTTGTCGGTCCGCAGTGGCTCCAAATTCTCCATGCCCGGGATGATGGATACGGTCTTGAACCTGGGGCTCAACGAGGAGACCCTCAATGGCCTGGTGGGGAAGACCAAAGACGAGCGCTTCGCCTACGACAGTTATCGCCGCCTGATTCAGATGTTCGGCAGCGTCGTCATGGGGGTGGACAAGGAGGCCTTCGAGAAGATAATCACCAGAAGGAAGCAGAGGGAACGGATCAAGCTCGACGCCGCTTTGTCGGTAGAGGATTTAAGAAACATAATCGCCAAGTTCAAAGAGTTGATCAAGAAAAAGACCGGGGAATATTTCCCCGGCGATCCCAGAGAGCAACTCCGCATGGCCAGGGATGCGGTGTTCAAATCCTGGAATAATCCCCGAGCTATCAGCTACCGCAGAATGCACGGCATTCCCGGGGACTTGGGGACTGCGGTCAATATCCAGGCGATGGTCTTTGGAAACATGGGGGAGAACTCCGCCACCGGAGTTGGCTTTACCCGAAACCCCTCCACCGGAGCCAAGGAGTTCTACGGGGAGTATTTGACCAACGCCCAGGGGGAGGACGTCGTTTCTGGAGTGAGAACTCCGAAGCACATCTCCGAGTTGGAAAAGGAGATGCCCAGGGTTTACAGAAAACTCAAAAGTATCGCCGAGAAGCTGGAGAAACACTACCGTGACCTTCAGGACTACGAATTCACCATCCAGCAGGACAAGCTCTACATGCTTCAGACCCGCACCGGCAAAAGAACCGCCCACGCCGCTGTCAGGATTGCTGTTGAGATGGCCAAGGAGAGGTTGATCCCCAGAAGGGAAGCACTCTCCCGCGTGGAGCCGGAACAGTTGAATCAACTCTTGCACCGCATGATTGATCCCTCCGCCTCGGTTGAGGTAGTGGCAAAGGGCCTGGCGGCCTCCCCGGGAGCCGCCTCCGGCATGGTGGTTTTCACCGCCGATGATGCCGTTCGCTACGCTCAAGACGGCGAGACCGTCATTCTGGTCAGAAAGGAGACCAATCCCGACGATATTGAGGGAATCAACGTCGCTCAGGGAATCCTCACCTCCCGGGGGGGAATGACCTCCCACGCCGCGGTGGTGGCAAGGGGCATGGGAAAATCCTGTGTCGCCGGCTGCGAGGCCATAAAGGTCTTCGAGCACCAGAAGCACTTCATCGTCAAGGATCACGTCGTCAGAGAGGGGGATATCGTCACCCTCAACGGCTCCACCGGAGAGGTGATGTTGGGAGAGGTGCCGACCATCGAGCCGGAGCTCACCGGCGAGTTCGGGGAGTTCATCGGCTGGGCGGATGAGTTTGCAAAACTCAAAGTCCGCGCCAACGCCGACATGGGCAAGGATGCCAGCGTCGCAAGAAGATATGGAGCGGAGGGGATCGGACTGTGCCGAACCGAACATATGTTCTTCGCCGAGGAGCGCCTCCCCATTGTCCAAGAGATGATACTGGCGGAGGATGAGCAGAAAAGAGCCGAGGCCCTCCAGAAACTCCTCCCCTTGCAGAAAAAAGATTTCATCAAGCTGTTTGAGGAGATGCGAGGTTATCCGGTTACCATCAGGACCATCGATCCCCCGCTGCACGAATTTCTGCCCAACTTAGAGGACCTGATGGTGGAGATCGCCATCCTGAGGGCAAAGAAGGAGAGCTTCGAGGAGATCGAGGCCAAGGGAGCACTCTTCAACCGGGTGAAGGAGCTACACGAATTCAATCCCATGCTGGGTCAGAGGGGTTGCCGGGTGGGGATAATGTATCCGGAGATAACCGAGATGCAGGCGCGTGCCATCATGGAGGCCGCCTGTGCGGTCGCCAAGACCGGCAAGCCGGTCATGCCGGAGATTATGATCCCACTGGTTGGACATGTCAATGAATTCAGACACCAGAAGGAGATCGTCAGCCGGGTGGCAGAAGAGGTGATGCAGGAGCGGAAGATCCAGGTGAGGTATTTGGTGGGGACGATGATTGAGATCCCCAGGGCAGCTCTGACGGCCGGCGAGATCGCCCTCGAAGCGGACTTCTTCTCCTTCGGCACCAATGACCTCACCCAGATGGTCTTCGGCTTCTCGAGAGATGATTGCGGCAAGTTCCTCAACTACTACCTGGACAAAGGGATCCTGGCCAAAGACCCTTATGCCAGCATCGATCTCCCCGGTGTCGGTCAACTGATGAGAATAGCGGTGGAGAAAGCTCGCTTGGTCAAGCCGAATTTGAAAATCGGGATATGCGGTGAGCACGCCGGAGACCCCGCTTCGATATACTTCTGCCATCAACTGGGCTTGGATTATATCTCCTGCAGCCCCTTCCGGGTGCCGATTGCCCGGTTGGCCGCGGCTCAAGCCGCCGTCGGCAAGAGCGAGTACACCTCTATGTAGAACCCTCGCAGTAGCTCAGGTTGTCTCAACCTGAGTTGTCTCAACCTGAGTTGTCTCAGCCTGAGCTACTTCCCCACCAATATCACCCCGACCAGTATCAACAGTATACCCGCCCATTTGTAGACGGAGAAAGGCTCTCTGAATATCAAAAAGGAGACCAGCACGATCAGGACATATCCGACGCTCATTAGGAGTGGATATGCATACGATAGGTCGGTTCGGGAGAGCACCACAATGTATAGAGCGACGCTGGCAACGTAGGAGGCCAAGCCCAAAATTATAAACGGTGAAAGGACGACATGTGTAAAGTTAGTGATAACTTCTAAGGGGTTGATAGCCCCGATGCGGTTCATTCCCGCCTTTAGGAAACTGTGGCCGCACACATTCAAGGCGATGGCCCCAAACATCATCAAAATTAAGGTCAATTTCTCGCTCCTCTAATAATCTGATTTGACTCTTTTTTCAACGAGGGTAACAGCTATTTAGTGAGATTCTTGAGACAAGGCGTCACTACTTGTAGCTCTCAAAGAGCCTCCCCCATTTGCTCTCCTTCTTCCATTTTTCGACGACCGGCTTTCCTTTAAGAGGATACCACAGATAATCGTGGTAGAAGGCGGAGGCGAAAACGAAAAGATAGACCAGAGGGGTGTGAAACAAAAGCCTCTGAAAAACCTTCAAAGGGGAAAACCAGAAAAGGTCCCCGAACTTGCTGGCGAAATTGTCTCCGACGGTGAAGTTCCAGTTAACGTTGGAGACATCCTCGCCCACGACTTCAATATCTCTGGGATCACCGACCCCCAATCCCCTCTCGTGTGCCATCCTTATGTAGGGGAGGCTCAGGGGATCAAAGCCCATCATCTTAGCGGCGATGGCATCAATCGCCACCGGATCCCCGGAGGCCAAGATGACATCCTTCTCGTGGGGGGTCATGGTCCTCGGCCCCGGACCGCTGCCGGCGGTGGTGCCGTCCATGAAGGTGAAAATCCCGGTGTGGATCTCCTTCTGGATGGTCAGAAGGTCGACCAGGGTCTGGTGGATTACCGAATGGGTATAGTGTCTTTTGGTGTTTAGAAGTCCCCCGAAGGCGTTTTTCATGCTGCCGGTGGTGGTGGTATAGATGTGGGTCTTCACCGTCGGCAGATGAACGATGTTTTTGCCGATGAAGAATTCCGGGATTCTTATCCCCTCGTTATAGATCTTCTTCAGCACCAACATCTCCCCTTTGGGCTGATAGGGGATCCAATTCAAATCTCCGGGGACGCAGTTGAAGCGGACCGGAATATCGTATTTCTTGTAAACGAGGTCGTATTTGTTGAACTTCTCACCTTTGTGGGGATTGGTCACCACGGTGTCGTTGTGGACGTCGACGATGTCATCGTACCCCTTATCCTTCAGAGCCAGAATCGTTCCCTCGAGTTGCCAGGGGGTGCTATTCGCAGAAGGATAAAGGAGGTGCCAGGAGATATTGTCCTTCAGGATAGTCGTTCTCCCCCTCTGGAGATATTTGTCCATCTCCGCCAGCTCCGCCAATCTGTTGTAATCTTCGAGGACAGTCTCCGGAGAGGTTTTAAGGACTGCAACCTTCGAGTTCCCCATTCTTCACCTCAAAAGCACTAAGGCTACAAACGCGGCTAACCACAGAAAGATGTTTATCAGAATCGGGAGATCGCTCAGCAGCGATTTCGTGGGGTTCCCACCGGAGTCCTTTTGATAGATCAGATACTGATAGCGGAAAATCCCATAGAGGACAAAGGGGATGGTCAACTCCAGACTCGCTCCCCCGAATTTTGCCTTCACCTCTGGAGACAGAGTATAGAAGGAGTATGCAATTACAGTGCAGGCCGTCGCCACCCCCATCATCTGGTCTAAGAAGCTAACACTGTATTGGCTTAAGATCCTGCGGTGCTCAACTGCCTTTTCCGGAAGGCTGACAAGTTCGTGGCGTCTCTTTCCAAAAGCCAAAAAAAGCGCCAAAAGGATGGTGCAGACGACCAGCCATGAGGAGATTCTCACATTGATGGCGTATGCCCCGGCGACCGCCCTGAGCACGAATCCCAGGGCCACCGTCATGACGTCTATGATGACGACATGTTTTAAGAGAAACGAATATGCCAGATTCAGTCCGAGGTATCCTAAGGCGCAATAGCCAAAACTAGTCCTGAGCCAGAAGCTCCCGAGAAGCGAGAACGCTAAGAAAAATGACGCCAACACTAAAGCCACGCTCACCGACAACCTCCCCGCGGCAATGGGCCGGTTTCTCTTTTCGGGATGGACTCGGTCGGCACCTCTGTCGGTGATGTCGTTTATTATGTATACCGCGCTGGAGAGGGCACAAAACAGGATGAATCCTATTACGGCTCTCTTCACGAATATGAAGTTGGTGAAGTTTTGCGAGAATACCAGGCTGGCAAACAACAGCGAGTTCTTCACCCATTGATGGGGGCGGGCAATCTCGATTAGCTCCTTAAGCATCAGCTCTCCCGACTTATTCTGCCATTTTCAGGAGGTTTATTATGTCCTCGCGGTGCAGTTTTCGAGGATTCACCAGATAACCTCTGCCCCCCCCGTAAACTCGGATAGTATCTTCCGCCATCTGCTCATATTTGGGATCGCTAATCCCCAGGGAGCCAAAAGTGGTGTACATCTTCACAGACCTCAGCCAGTCGGCCATGGCCTTGACCCCCAGCTTAGCCCCTTCTATAATCGGCAGGCCGATGGTGTCAATCTCGAAGACGTTTTTGGCTAATTGAGCATATTTCTCCGGGCGGTATTCGTGAGTGTACTCCATGATCGGTGGTAGGATTAAAGCTAAACCGCGCCCGTGCGAGATGTCGTAGTGACCGGAGATGGCATGTTGGATGGCGTGCATCGGCATGCCTCCGCCACGACCGGAATTGATGAATCCAGAGAGGGCCAACGAAGAACACCAGGATAGATTGCTTCTGGCCTCCAAGCTTTCCGGGTCGCCCAAGACCTTTTCCAAATTGTCCATCACCGTCTTTATGATCCCCTCGGAGAGGCGGTCCTGCAAAGGTGCCGGGGAGGTAGCGGTGAAGTAACTCTCAATGACGTGGCAGATGATATCGACGGCCCCGTCGGAGGTGATCTCCGGGGAAACACTCACGGTCAGCTCCGGATCGACGATGGAGACCTTGGGGAAGAGGTGAGGAGAGAAGATCACCGCCTTCTCGTGGGTTTCCCAGTTAGTGATTACCCCACCAGGGTCGGCCTCCGAGCCGGTGGCAGCGATGGTGGGAAGCGTCATTATCGGCAAAGCCCTATCGATCTTTCTGAAAGTCTCCCCCTGCCCGTGGTAAATGTAGTTCCAGATGGTATCGTCTACACAAGCTCTGGCGGCGATGGCCTTGGCGGCATCCATAGGGCTTCCCCCTCCCAATCCGATGACGAAATCACATCCGCTTGACTTTGCCAGGTCGCCGCCTTCATCTACCGTGGTCACTCGAGGATTGGGTTCGATCTTCTCGTAGAGAACAACCTCCAATCCCTCCTTTCTCAGAAGGGACATCACCTTATCCAAGATCCCCAACCTCCGCATAGAGGTCTTGCCAGTGACCAGAAGCGGTCTTCTCCCCAGCTTTTCGGCCTCTTTTCCGACCCTGTTAATCTCGCCGACGCCGAATACTATTTTGGTTGGGAGGACGAATTCGAAATTATGCATCTTCTACTCCAAATCAATGGAATGCTCCTCGAAAATAACACCACGTATGTTCAATATCAAGATATAATTAGTATTGTCAGAGTATCGAACTCAAGATAACCCCTTTCAAAAGATTCCTTTGGAAAAATGGTTTTTCAGAATAGGAATTCCGACTGCTAACAGGAGAAAGCCTTACGCCAGTGGTCGGTTCAGAGAGGAACTCAATGTCACCGCTGCTCACTAATCCCTTGTGTAGCGAGCAAGCACCGTCAGCCCTGATCCACACCTTGACGAGGACTTAAGCGCTTCTTATCAGCTCTGAGCTTCTCACATTCGAGGAAAATCCGGTCGGCTCTCTCTCGGTCGCCAGATTTCTGTGCCATCTCTAAATCGCGGTTTAAACTGCGCAGCCGACTCGAAATATCCCGGTACTTCAATTGCCTCACATGATCCTGGAGCAAAACCTCAGGAGAAGCCTCTCCCATGTCTGCCTGTGCACTTCTCAAAACGGCATCCTTGGCCCTCTGGGTGGGAGCTAATTCAAAAATGTTTTGGAATGAAACATCGCGCTTCTCTTTCAAAGTCTCTGATATCAGGCGGTAAACATCTCGACAACCGGCGTCATCCAGAGCCTCAGGGCTCACGGCTTTCACAGCCTCCGCGATGAAATCTTTGTGGGTGACAAGCAGGTTTAGAAACTCCTCCTCTAAGTCGGTGCGCTGGCGTTCTCTTACCGCTATCTCTTCATCCTTCTTAGTAGGCTTTTTCCTCCCGAACAAACGTCTTACCGTCTCTTCTCGCAGTTTGAAATGTTGAGCCAAGTTCTCCACGAAGAGAGAGCGACGATTCAAATCACCAATCTGGGAGGCCAAATCCGCCATCCCCCTTAAGAACTCCTCCTGCTGCCGCATCAAAAGCTCCGGAAAGGGTTTGCGGAGCTGTCTCCCTTTGAACTCGAAGAA
>Ga0209979_1003109_pt1 | contig 15006 bp, 8 predicted proteins | sample AnhtaG_FD_183114 | JGI IMG/M metagenome (GOLD analysis project Ga0209979, IMG submission 183114) | Deep subsurface microbial communities from Anholt, Denmark to uncover new lineages of life (NeLLi) - Anholt_01485 metaG (SPAdes) (version 2) | ecosystem: Environmental > Aquatic > Marine > Oceanic >...
GAAATTTACAAAAAGGTGGGAGAGCTTTATAGAGAGAAAGCTCATAAAATCGCCTGCGTTTGAAGAAGCTGCAACGGAAGATCTTCTTCATTTCCTCGAGGGCTATGGTCTTATAAAAAAAATTATAAGTGAAAACTCTCCTTTGATTGGATGTTCTTTATCTGAATGTAAACTGAATGAAAGGGGATTGTTGGTTTTGGGAATCGAAAGAGGCAACAACTGGATTCCTACCCCCAAAGCGAAAGAAAAGATGCAAGAAGGAGATGGCATCATTGTCTATGGGCCTCTTGACAAATTGAAAGACATCTTTAAAGCGGAAAAACTTCACTAGAAGTAAAAGCAGAGATAGCTAGTTAAATAAAATGGATTGAAAAGATTTAAGGAGCTCCTAGTACTAAAGGGGGGATTAAATCATGAGATTTAAAGTCAAGAACAGCTTAACAGAGGAAAAAGTTCAATCTGGGCTTAAAGCAACTCGGAAATTCAGCCCTTATGTTACACTATTTAGGCGGATATTATAAAATATATTTTGAAAAAAGCGGGGATTATTAGCTTTAACATGAAACTAGAATTTATAAAAAGAAAACTTTTTATCATCCCCATCGCTTTTTTGCTTTTAATAATAGGATTTTTACTCCTACTTCATACACATTTTATAAAGTCGAGAATACTGCAGTATGCATTAAATTATATAGAACAAAGACAGAATATCCACTTAACGGTCCAATCATTAGATTACAACCTGCTGATGTTTCAATTCACCCTCAAAGGAGTGTTGCTTAGGGATCTAAATAAGGAAAAGTTTCCTCCTTTCTTTCAAGCAGAGGAAATTAAAATAAGAATTCCTTTATCTCTCATTCTCAGAAAGAAACTTCAGATACAAGAATTGGATATTCAAAACCCTAAAATTAACATCCACATTGATCAGGATGGTACGAATAATATCCCTTACAAAATTGACCCTGAAATGACGACTCCTATGCTAACGATAATATCAGAGTTTGTTTTTAAACAATTCTGGATTAAGAATGCACAACTGCGGTTCGTAGATCAGGTGAGAAATATTGAATTAGAACTTCCAGCCGTGCAGCTAGAGCTCTATTGGCTCGGAGAAGGTAAACATTCGCTTCTACTGCAAATGAGTGAAAAAGGCTATGCGAGCTTGAAGAAAATATTTTATCCTGTAGACGATTTCAAAATAGTCGCCTATTACGATTATAAAGGAATTGATTTTAAGAAATTCAATTTAAGACTCGCCCAAAATAGATTCGAATTTGCTGGCCGGCTCGATTACATCGCTTATCCCTATCTCAACGGAGTCCTTCAGGGGAAAATAGATTTAAATGACATTCGCCCTTTCATCCCAACAGATAAAGCTTTTTCTGGAAAGCTTCACTTCCGTTCTCAATTGAAGGGATCTTTTGATGCAATTTCTGCTCGCTTTAAATTGGAGAGTAAGAATTTTCATCTTGAAGAACTGCAGGATATTGCCTTAAAAGCAGACATCCTATGGAAGGATAAACTTCTTTTAATTAAGTCCATGCACATAGCCATAGCAGGTGGAGAAGTTCAGGGGAATGGAGAGTTGCATCCTCTACACTGGGAAGACGGAAACCGCATTAATCTCCAATGGAAATCCATCAATCTTGATCATTTCGATTTTTTCTACAACCTGCCATTCCATTTTGCTTCCAGAACATCAGGCTCCTTTGAAGCTTTCTGGTCAAATTTTTCACTAAATTCAGTTAAAGGCCGTTCGGACATACAATTACATGGAGTGGATCGAAGGAATTTTTCTCGCAAACGAGTACCCCTCTCAGGCCGTATCATTACAGAAGTAGATTCTGGAATAATTACCCTATCCATGAACAATCTTTCGATTCCAGGGGCATTGTTAGAGGGAGAATTTGATCTTGGCATGGGCGTGGTTTCAGGACGATTTAAACTGGATGTCAGAGACATTAAGGCCTTATCCCCTTTTATTCTCTCTTCTTTTAATAACTTGTACAAAAAGGAAATAGAGAAATTGGACATCGATGGCCAAATTAGCATTTCAGGAATATTAGAAGGGACTTCAAATTCGCCCCTTATTAAAGCAGAACTGAAAAGCAAAAAAATATCGATCCAAAATTTGAGAAATATAGAATTAGATGGAACGCTTATTTATGATTCTAACATGCTCCGATTTGATCCTATTTGGCTTCAGGAGGATGAGGCTAAAATCAAAATATCTGGTTTCTATCAATTAAAACCTTCTGGACAATCCATGCATTTTGATGTTACTGGAAAACAGCTTTCCCTCGAGAAAATCCTCAAAGCCTTTAATTTAGATCTACCAGCAAAGGCGCAAATAGACTTAAAAGCACTCATAGAGGGAAAACCTAACGATCCAGTTGTTAAATCTTCATTAATTTTTACTGAGGCATCTTTCTATAACCAGAATTATGATAAAGTGGAATTATCTGGGACTTATCGGAATAAAGAGATTACCCTTGACTCTTTAAAAGCTGAAAAATCTGGTGGCATTATAGAAGCTAAAGGCTGGTACAATATCGAACAGGAAAGCTACAATGTTCATCTTTCAATAAATTCATTATTACTCGAGGATTTTCAGGTTTCTGAATCTTTTGGAAAAATTGGTGCAATTATAGACCTTCGACTTGAAGCAAAAGGAACGCTTCATTCTCCTCATATTGTCGCCAGCAGCTCATTGAGGAATGCTACATACAACGCTAAAGAGATTGGGGATTTGCAAATTAAAGCTAATTCTTTGGGAGAAGAATTGAAGTTCCAGATCATACTTCCTCAGTTTTCTGGCGCTATGAAAGGCTTCTTACGCTTAACTAATCCCTATCCGTTGAATGCAGAATTAGAATTCGTCAATCTATCTTTAGAGGAACTTAAAAGCCGTATTCTGTCTGATAAAAAACTTGCTCTCTCGGGAAATTTAAAAGCAGATGTGAGTTTAAGGATGGAGCTCAGTAATCCTAAAGATACTTTGGATATCCAAGCACATGTTGGAGAATTCCAAATAAAAACAGCACAACACCAGCTCAAGAATGATAGCCCTTTTATCATTTCTTATGATTCCACGTCTCTCCAAATAGAAAATCTTTTGCTTTCAGGAACAGGAATGAAAGTTCAGGCTGAGGGAAGCCTTTCGCTGAAGCTCCCATCATCTAAAGGATTGTATCTCAATGCAAATATTGACCTATCTTTAATTAGCAGTTTCCTCAACTATATAGATGGTAAAGGCCAGATGAAAATAGAAGCAGAAGCCATTGGAGCAATTTCAGACCTTGAACTATCCGCAGATCTAGATTTGTCCGGAGCCAAATTCACCTTGATGCAGCTCCCTGCAAATTTTGAAGACGTAAGGTTACGTATTAAAGTAGCGAAAAACATGATGAACATAGAATCTTTCTCTTTCAGATTAGAGAATGGTGAGTACGAATTAAATGGGAATATTCCTCTAGAATCTTTGCCTTTAAATCTCCCTGGAGCTTTTCGTATTTTTGGAAAGAGGACAGCAGATATTTTATTTAATTTCCATAATTTTGATCCATCGGTCTTGAAACTTCTGTTCTCTAACGAAATTTTCCAGCAGATCAGAGGAAAAATTGACGGAAAAATTGAAGTTAAGGGAGAGAGTATCCGGTTAAGAGATCTATCAGCCGAAGCCACTTTAGATAGCTTGGAGCTAAACATCTTTGGCATCCCGATTTTTCAAGAAAAACCCACTCATATTCTTCTGAATAGCGGAAAAGTCATGATTCAAAGATTAATTCTTTCAGGAGATGAAAATCGCTTATCCATAATAGGTTCAGCTGGTGTGGACGGCATAAGACCTTTAGACCTGTTTATTGATGGCAACTTAGATTTAAAAATGCTTCAAGCATTCATGAAAGATACACTCATTTCTGGATCGACTATCTTTCAGGCTAATATTACCGGAAACTTTGATAACCCAAGATTGCAGGGCTTTGTTGAAATTCAAAATAGTGGCCTGCAAATGAGATATCCACGCGTATTTCTTGACCAGTTAAGCGGAAGAATACAGCTTGATCAGAATCGGCTTATAGTAGAACGGATTCATGGAAATTTGAATGGAGGAGAGCTAAAGCTAAACGGAGACATCGGTTTAAGCAAACGGGCACTTAGCAATGCGAAAATTTTCCTCAGCATCGACGATTCCCTGTTTGATTTTCCTAAAGATTTACATTCCCAAATTTCAAGCAACCTGAATTTTGAGTCCAACGGGAAAGAGCACTTTTTAAATGGCAGAGTCACTATTGTTAACGCAAAATATACAGAACAATTAAGTATTGAATCAGCGATTTTTCGTTACTTGCTTCGTGGGACAGTCACCGAAGCCTTAAGGAAACCAGATCATTTCTTGAATAATTTATATTTCAATATTGCAATCATTACTGAGGATTCTATCTTTATCGATAATAATATTTCAAAGTCAGAGATTAATGCTGATCTTAAATTAGCAGGCACTTTCTATATTCCGGTATTAGCTGGACGCGTTAATTTTGTAGAAGGAGGAGAGATCTATTTCAGCCAAAATACTTTTCTTATAGAGCGAGGCACAGCCAATTTCATCAATCCTAACCAGATTCAGCCTGATTTAGATCTTAGCGCCCGCACTCGGATTAATGAGTATGATATCCAACTGCTTCTCACCGGGACTCCGAATAAATTATCTGCCAGTTTTGTATCAGATCCCCCGCTCTCCGAGCCGAACATCATCGCTCTGCTTGTATCAGGAAAAACCTTAGAAAGTACTTCGACCTCAATGATGAACGTGGCTGGAAATAAAGCTCTTTCTTATATCAACAGTGCCATTACAGGTAAGATAGAACAATCTACAGCGAAGAGCTTAGGCCTAGAAAGTGTAAGAATTGATGCAAGCTTGGTATCCATGGAAGAGAACCCCAGGGCGCGGATTACTGTTGGTCAACACATTGCTCGCGGTTTTGAGTTGGTTTTTTCTCAGGACTTAAAAGATGCACAGAACAGGACTTGGATTTTAAATTACAATCCCCTGCGCAACATAAATCTCCAGGGAGTTAAACGGGATAATAATCAATATAATTTCGCGCTTCGCCATGAGCTTGATTTCGGTAAGGATGATAAGAAGGGGGGAAAGCTATTGAGTCCGTTGAGAGGGAAAGTCCTCACTGTCGAAAAGATTGGGTTGGAAGGAAATCTTGGCCTGCCCGAAAAGAAAATTCGAAAACAGATAGAGCTTATTGAAAGAAAGCACTTCGACTTTTATAAGTTCCAAGAAAGTCTTACCCGAATCCGTATGCTCTATTTCAAAAATAACTATCTGAGCTTCACTCTAAATACAAAGAAAGAAGAGAAAAATGGTCGAATGAATTTGATTTTTTATATCGAGTCAGGGCCCAAAATTTTTCTCAAATATCAAGGAGCAAAAATCCCCAAAAAATTACAAAAAGAGATAATGAATATTTGGGTTGGCAGTTCCTTTGGGCAGATGGTTAAAGAAGACATAAAACACAGGCTTCGTCTTCACCTGTTAAAAAAGAGATACTATCAGGTAACGATCCACACAGAAGAGTCGGTCAATGGAAAAAATGAAAAAGTTATAATCTTTCAAATCGATGAAGGAATCAAATATGACAGACCAGCTATTACTTATGAAGGAAATCGGTTCTTTTCTAAAGAAAAGCTTAATTCATTCCTTAAAAAAAGTCATTTTACAAGCTCTATTTTTGTAAATCCTGATAAAGTTACGAAAAATTTGGAAAATTTCTATGCCCAAAATGGGTTCCTCCAATCAAAAGTTCATATTCCAAAAATAAGCTTTAGCCCAGAAAGAAGAAAAGTCCATGTAAGTTTTCATATTGAGGAAGGAACTCAATTTAAAGTGGGACAGATCATTTTAAGGGGAAATCAATTTTTTGGCGATAAGCATATAATTAATGAAATCAATATTCAGCCAGGGGATATCATTTCCCTAAGAAAATTTAATGATGCCACCTTAGAGTTGAGAGAAGTATACGCCCAGAAAGGATTTAATGATGTGCGTGTGCAATCCCAAATGCAGGTTCATGGAGAGAGAGGCTTGGTCGATTTGATTTTTGATATTTACGAGAATCACCAAGGAAAAATTGCAGAAATTCAAATTTCTGGAAACTCAATTACGCATGAAAATGCTATCCAACGTGCACTGATGTTCAAAGAAGGTGATGAAGTCAATTTTCAAAAAATTAACGAAACACGAAAGCGGTTGTATGATTTAGGAATCTTTGAGCGAGTGAACATCGAAATTGGCCCTGTTAGACAGGATAAGGTTACTTCTTATGAACGGTCAGAAGGCCAATCAGATTTTGCGGGGCTGTATCGAACTGAAATTGATGTGCTTGAGCTAAAAAGGTATCGTTTGCGTTACGGTTTACAATTTAATACAGAGTCCTCCTTCGGGATAACAGGAAATCTGATAAATCGCAATTTCCTAGGGAATGCGCAGCTACTGGGATCTAGTTTTCGTCTAAATCGTGATGAGCGCGATGTAAGAGGATTCTTTAGAAGTCTTTATTTCTTCTCGAAAAGAATAAACACAGAATTTTTTACTTTTATCAACAGAAGCATAAAGCCATCGTTTACGGTCGATCGAATTGGCTTTACGTTTCAACAACAAATAGAGTTTAGCAAATCTTATATCCTTTCTTATGATTACACATTCGAGCGTAATCATACTTTTGACTCCAATCTTGAAGGAAATCAAAGCATTGATACGACGGTAAATGTTGGCACCCTAAGCGCAGCCTTAACACGGGATACCCGTGATGACATCCTTAATGCCAGTCGGGGAATGTTCTTATCTCATAGCTTGGGATATGCTCCAGGATTGCTCAGCTCTGAGGTAAGGTTCATTCGCTACTTTGTCCAATATTATACCTTTAATAAGCTTAATGATTTCCTTATTCATGCATCTGGGCTGAGAATTGGGCTAAGCAAAGGATTGGGGCAGGATTTAATACCGAGCGAAAGATTTTTTGCTGGAGGGGGGACCACTATGCGAGGATTTGAAAAGGATGAAGTCGGGCCTAAAAACCCATATACCGGATTGGCGGAGGGGGGGGAGGCAGTTTTTATTTTAAATCAAGAACTCAGATTTCCTTTATACAAAGAGCTTAGCGGTGTGGTCTTTGTAGACCTTGGAAATGTTTACTCAAAAGCATCTAATTTTAATCCTTTTACTGTGCGTAAGGCTGCAGGTTTTGGATTGCGTTTCAACACACGCTTTGTTTTGCTTCGGTTTGATTGGGGTTTTAAGCTGGACCGCCGTCCTGGAGAATCTCTTTCAAAAGTATTTTTTAGCATTGGTCAGGCCTTTTAAAATCTTCCACTCCAGTCTTTTGTCGGTAACCTTGCTGACAGTTTTGGAATTGCCATTTGACTCGTTGTTATTGTTCCTTATAAACTTCATTTGTGTTACCCTTGCATTTTAAAAACGCAAGTAGCGATAGGCAAAGAAGTTGGAAAAAATAATGAAAAATCTTAAAATCTTTTTGCTGTAAAAAATTTATGTAAATTTATCATAAGGAGGGAAAGTTGATTGGAATTAGTAAATTCGTTAAGAAAAGAGGAAAGAAAATCGGTCTTCCCCCCGGAACACCGGTGTTTGTAGGCGAGAGGAAGATTGAGAAAGCAAAAATCACAATCATTGACTATGATGAAAAACAATTTCAAGAAAAGGAAGGAAAAACGATTGAGGAATGTTTCCCCTTCAAAGATACACCAACTGTGACGTGGATAAATGTAGATGGTGTCCATCAGGTGGATATTATCGAGAAAATCGGAAAACATTTTGATCTCCATCCTCTCATACTGGAAGACATCATGAACACAGAACAGCGGCCGAAAATGGAAGATTTCGAGCGTTACATCTATATTGTTTTAAAAATGCTTTATTATGATGAAAAGGAGCATGAAACAAAAATAGAACAGGTCAGTCTAATTCTTGGTGAAAATTTTGTTATCTCGTTTCAGGAAATGGAAGGGGATATTTTTGATTCTATTAAGGAGAGGATAAGAAGTGGAAAAGGCCGTATCAGGAAAATGGGAGCCGATTATTTGGGTTATGCATTATTGGATGCAATTGTTGATAAATATTTTATGATCCTGGAGAAGCTAGGAGGGCGGATCGAAGAACTTGAAGATAAGTTGGTCAATGATCCCAGACCTGGTACTTTACATGAAATACACAGATTGAAAAGAGAAATGATATTCTTACGAAAATCAGTTTGGCCTTTGAGAGAAGTAATCAATGGATTGGAAAGAGGAGAATCATCGTTAATCCAGAAATCAACCCTCATATATCTCAAAGATGTCTATGATCACACGATCCAGGTGATTGATACAGTGGAGACCTTCAGAGATATGGTTTCCGGGATGCATGACACTTATCTATCGGTTATCAGTAACAGAATGAACGAGGTTATGAAGGTACTGACCATTATTGCCACTATATTTATTCCTTTGACCTTTATTGCTGGAATTTATGGAATGAATTTTAAATTTATGCCGGAACTGGAATGGCGCTGGGCATATTTTGCGGTTTGGTTTGTTGTCGTGGTAATTGCTATTTTTATGGTGATTTTTTTCAAGAGGAAGAAATGGCTCTAAAATGTCTTTCTAGTGCCTTTATGAACACAGATAAAAATTGAATTAATAAGGATAGTTCTAAATATGAAAACAAAAACTATAATTTTTGTCATCATATGGACATAATTCCTAGTTATTCTTATCCAGAATGCTCAGATCGTCACCCTATAGTTACTTTTCTGGAAAATCAGGATGTCCCGTATCATTCTCATAGCAATAACAGCGCTTATGGAATTCCTTCTTGGATTCATAGCCGCTGGAATGAAAAGAGAGAGTTTTTAAACTTGCTAATAGATAATGTTAAGTAATTCCGTATTTTTCTGAATTAAAATTAAGGAGGGAGTATCTATGGATTTCATGAATCTACTTTCAGTTGTCAAAAGTTGGTTCTTCACCACCGGGCTTAAAATTGTTCTAATCGCAGTTATCACATTGATAGTAATGAGAGTGATTAGAGTTGTCTCATCGCGGCTGTCTGTTTTATTTCTCAGAAAAAGGGATGATGAAGAATCAAAGAAAAGGGCAAAAACACTTAGTTCAGTGATTCGCAATTTACTGAATTCAGTGGTTCTGATTATAGCGGTTATGACAGTTTTAGATTATCTTGGTATTGAAATTGGTCCTCTGCTCGCTGCCGCCGGAGTTGTAGGTTTAGCTATAGGCTTTGCAGGCCAAAGCTTGGTGAAAGATATCATGAATGGTTTTTTCATCCTGTTATGGGATCAAATCCGCGTCGGGGACGTAGTCGAGATATCGGGAAGAGGAGGTTTAGTCGAGAAGATCAATCTTAAGATGACTGTTCTCCGTGATTTAGCTGGCAATGTTCATTTCGTTCCTAACAGCAATATTGATGTGGTTACCAATATGACCAAAGATTATTCTCGGTATGTATTCAATATAGGCGTTGCTTACCGCGAGGATGTGGAAGAGGTGATAGAAATATTAAAGGAAATTAATGAGGAGCTGCAAAATGATCCTGATTTCAAAGAGGATATCTTGGAGCCATTAGAAATTTTTGGCTTAGACAAATTTGACGATTCTGCCATAGTCATAAAAGCTCGAATAACAACAAAGCCAATCAAACAGTGGCGTATAGGGCGGGAATTTAATCGTCGGCTTAAAAAGAAATTTGATGAAAAAGATATCGAAATTCCTTTCCCCCACAGAACGATTTACATGGGGCAAGATAAAAAGGGCGAAGCAGCACCAATGCGAATCTTCACGGAAGGAAAAGGAATATAAAATTGAATGGGAAATCATACAAACTAAATAAAAAAATTATTTTCCGTTCAAAAAAATTCTTACTTTACTCAAAAAAGTGCTACCGATAAGATGCTTTATTTAGGTTCGGGCTTCAGGCAATGAGAGTTCTCGCCATAAACTGCGGAAGTTCTACATTAAAATTTAAATTCCAATTTCAGATGGCATTGCATCAGAAACCGTAAAAGCCTAACAATCCTTGAGGGAGAGTCTAATATCTTGCAAATTAAAGTTTTTTTAAGATTATCTGTGTCATATGCCAAGTATACAGCTAAGATTTTATTGACATAGTGGTTATAATTGGATAAAAAAATATAGTATTGTTCTAAGATTAAAAGAATTTTTCATTTTGAAAAACTGCCAGTTGGGCTTGGTTAGTTTCCAAAAGGAGGGATGTATGGAAATCCATGAATTTCTAAATAAAGAAAGGAGGTTAAAAGCATGGCTTTCGAATTATTTTCAAAACTGGTAAATGGTATAAGAGGTGGTGTAAAAGGCGCACTCAAAGGGACAGCTGATGTGGGGAGTGCCGCGTTAAATGTAACCAAAGACCTAACCGTCAACACCTTAAAAGGGACGAGTGAATTTGTAGCTGCTGGTATTCGAGTTCCTGCTTCGATTGTAAAGGGTGCCATTTCAGGGGTTTCAGATTTGGGCGTTGCTGTTATCAAAGCCGTTAAAGCTGTAGTCGATGGAGCTATACAAGGGGCAATGGAATCCGGAATTGAACAGAAAGATGCAGTGAAAGGTTCTGTAGCTCAAGCTGTATATAGCGCAAAAGATTTAGGAGTAGATATAGCTAATGTTGCCGTTGAAGCGGTTAGAGGTGCGATTTCCGGGGTAAAACAGGTTGGAGGAGATACCGTATCAGCCACAAAGAATTCAGTATTGGCTGCTTTCGATGCTGCCAAAGAAATAGGCGATGAAGCGGCTGATTCTGTAAAGAAAGCACTTCAAGAAAGTGTAGATGGCGCAAAAGAAATTTTTGACGAAATCAAAAAGTAATAAAAAACGTCTTCTTCCGATCTTTTTTTCTGTTTTAAATTCAACAGCATCGCCTATGCGGTAGAAATCCGTCACCAGTATACGTATATTTCTTTCAGAATTAAATTCTTTTGATATGTGAAAAATTATGAAGTCAAATAGGATGAGATTGAAGAATTGTTCCTTTTGAGTTCAAGTATTTTTATGTGCTATAAGCTGTAACAAAGTTTAGGAAAGCAAATCGAACGATGGAAACAACATAAATCAGCTAAATCTCCGTATGCTATAGTTTTTCCTAAAAAAACCTGAAGGAGAATTTGAGAGAAGTTGACAAAAGGCATCCTTCCCATCTCAGAAGAAGCCTGACTCGATTTGGAACAATTATAATCATTGCAACATTAATCGAAGGCTTTATCATGATTTTTAGATTTAATAAAGCAGATCAACCTCATCTTCTTCCGTATTCAACTCTTGTTTTTATTGCAGCGACCCTGTTGATAGTTGGCCTCGGAATATTTCTAAAGATCACTATTCCTGTGGAAAAACTTATAGAAAAAGCTGAAAAATAAATAAGGATACAACTTTTTAATTATAGAGAAAATAGTAACAAACATATTGACTTTTGTTTTCTCATTATAGAAAATATCGTTATTGCTGAGCAGCGACTAAAAACGGGAGGTTTTGGGCAAGCATTTTATAATTCCCATTACAGGTTTAATGATTATATATTTTAAAAGAAAGAGATGGGTTTAAGAGGGAGTGTAGAAATTTTTTTATTCAAAAATTTTTAAAGGAGGTTAATATGAAATTTCTGGGGATTTCCAATTTTAATCAACCTGAATTTGTAAAGGATGTTACTGCTCCTCTTCAAGCTGCTTGGCTAAAGATTGCTGAAATAGTAGGGGGACTTCTTCCTAAATTAGTTGGATTTCTGCTGATCATAATTATAGGTTGGTTGTTATCAAAGCTCTTTGCCTTTGTTATTAAAAAGCTTCTCAGATTAGCCCGAATCAACATTTTATCCGAGAAAGCAGGCGTAGAAACATTTCTCAAGAAGGGAGGTCTTAAGAAAGACGCTGTTACAATTATCAGTCGTGTTGCTTATTGGTTTTTTATTATTATAACGTTCGTTGTTGCTTTCAACTCAGTAGGCCTGACTGTTGTTTCCAATGTTCTTAATGAGTTGCTACTCTATTTCCCTAATATTTTTGTTGCTTTAGTTATTCTGGTCATTGGCTTTTATTTAGCTCGGTTCGTATCTGGCCTGGTTCAGGTTTTTGCTGGGAATATAGGTGTTGAGAAGCCAGATGTAATAGGGAAGTTTGCTTATGCCGGTGTTATAATTTTCATAATTCCGGTTGCTCTTAATCAGCTTAACATTGCATCTGATCTCATTACGAGCACTTTTCTTCTTCTATTTGGAGCATTGTGTTTAGCTCTAGCTATTGCTTTTGGATTAGGAAGTAAGGATTTAGTCTCGGATATTTGGGAAAAGAGCAAATTCGCGGAAAAAATAAAGCCTAAGAAAGAATAGAAATAGAGCTAGTATTTAATCAAGATATTCAAGTTCATGTTAAAAGGTAGTAGTACAGTTTGAGGTGTTTAACGAAAATTTATATTTTTTGTACGAGATCTAAGCGTCCGCTTCTAAAAGGAAATCAATAGTAAGTGAAACTTTTTAATTTGATACGAAGACATAAAGCATTAAGTTTTTTAACATTAATTTTAGTAATTGTTCTCATCGTGCTTTTTCAGAATTCTGGTTACGTGAACTTTAAAGTTCTTTTTTGGCAGTTTTCAGCTCAGAAAGTTATTCTTATCCTTGGGGCTATGTTTTTGGGTTATATAGTGGGTAAATTGGTTGAATTTTCTTTTAGAAACTGAAGCTAGGGATCTGACCCCATACTTTTTTAACCGCTTGATTTATTCTCACTGATTTGATAAAAATGTAAAAAACACAGGAGGGCATCATGAAAGAAATAAAAAAAGGAAATTCAGTCAGAAATTCGCTGGTCTTGGTTCTCTGTTTTATTTTGATTATTGGAGCTTTATTTTTAATTTCCTGCAAAAAGAAAGCAGTAGCGCCGACTCCACAGGTTCCAGATCTTCAGGCGAAAGTGGAAGAATTGCAGAAAAAACTGGCTGGAAAAGATGCTGAAATCAGTCGATTGAATGAAGAGAACGCCCGCATCCAGAGAGGACTTCCATCATCATACGTGGTGCAGCCAGGAGATAGTCATTGGCAAATTGGCTATGATTATCTCACCACAAAACGAGGAGTTTCTCCTGAAGAAGCTAAGAGAATGCTGGCTAATGCTTATCTTTTGCATCCGCTCCTTGTTGGTTTTAAGGTCTGGAATTTTATGGATGAGGGACAGTATGGAAGCTTTGTTCTCCAAGGAAGTGCGAAAGCATGCCCTGGCTCTCTTATTAGGGTAGATACTGCGAAAATGGCAGAGGAAAAATTAAAGTTAGAGAATGAAATAGCGAAGCTTAAAGAAGAGATTGAAAAACAGAGCATGGAATGCAAAGCGAAGATAGAAGAATTGGAAAAAGAAAGAGAAGAACTCAAATCTCAGATTGACTCCCTTAATCAACAGGTAGCAAATTTACAAGGCCAGAATACGGATTTAGACTCAAGGTTAAATTCCGTTTATTACCTTGTAGACATCAAGAGAGAGCTTAAAGCGAATGGGAAGATAAAAGGGACATTTCTCGGTCTTTCAGGAATGAAAATCAAAGAGGTTAGCTTCAAAGACTTTCAGAACAGAGTCGACCTCCGAGATACAGATGTTATTGAGTTGAGAGCCGAAGACTTTAACCTTTCTGCGATAAAGAAAGTAGGACTCTTACCAAAGCATATGAAGAAAGATGTGGACTATCGTGTTGAGATTGCAGGAGATGGGCAGTCTGCGAGTGTCATCCTGCGGAACAAGGATAAATTTCTCCTTGCTTGCATTGTATTATATGTAAAGTAAAGCTTTGCTTATTGCTTCTCCCATTCATTCATAATTTCTCCGAAGCATTCCAGGCCGCTTCCGATTACGGCGCTGTAGCCTCCGCCAGGATTTGTCCAGGCTCCGGATAGATACAGGTTTTTAATCGGTGTCTTATGTGGAAGCCGCCTCGGGGGAGAGTTGTCTAAGGTCTGATCCCACCCGTATATCGCTCCGCGATAATTTTTTGTGTAACGGACGTTTGTTAAGGGGGTACCGATTTCCTTGACCTCTATTGCTTTTCTCAGACCCGGGAGAAGTGTTTTTTCTACCTTGTCAATCAGAATATCAGCCATCCGCTCCTTTTCTGCCCGGTAGGCCTTTTTATTGCCCTTCCAGTAGTCAGCTTCGTATTTCTTCCAATGGTCATAGCCCTGGAGGGAGATTATGTTCAGTGTGTTTTTCCCTTTGGGAGAATAGCCTTTATAAAGATTATCGTAGAGCATGAGGCCGTATCCAGGATTTTCCAGTTCTGCGTTAAGAACTGCCTTGTAGCTGGCTTCAATATCGTAGCTTGTTTCATAGAAGATCTCTGTGTCTTTAATCCCGATTTTTCCGACCAGATCTTCTTTTAATCCCAGAAATACCTGAAAACACGAAAGACTTGTTGTGAATTTATTCATCCTTGCCAGATATTCTTTTAGATACTCCTCCTCTTCCATCATCGTGTGAAAAGTATCGTAGGCATTAGCATTTGAGACAACTACTTTTCCGGTGTATTCTCGACCATCAGCCGTTTTTACGCCATAGGCAGAATGGTTTTTTATCAGTATTTTTTTCACCAGATTTTTGAGTATAACCCTGCCACCGCGTTCTTCAATGAATTTCATCATGGCATCGCTTATCTTCTGGGACCTGCCTATGGGGTAATAGCCACCCTCTTGAAGATAACCTATAGTGGGAAGGGCATAGTAGAGACTGGCCAGTTTAGACGGCGGCAGTCCGTAGTAACCCCAAAGGGAGGAGATTATGGCCTTTAATTTGGGATTCTTGATACGTGCGTCCAACATCGCTCCCCAGGTTTTGTTGTAACTTTTAAATAGATAAGGGTATTCACGAGGGAAGTTCATCATGTCGATCTGGCCTTCAGCCCTTGAGTACTTATTGATATCCTGCGCCAACC
>Ga0209979_1003110_pt1 | contig 15005 bp, 21 predicted proteins | sample AnhtaG_FD_183114 | JGI IMG/M metagenome (GOLD analysis project Ga0209979, IMG submission 183114) | Deep subsurface microbial communities from Anholt, Denmark to uncover new lineages of life (NeLLi) - Anholt_01485 metaG (SPAdes) (version 2) | ecosystem: Environmental > Aquatic > Marine > Oceanic...
GTTGACCTACATATCTGTCATTGCGAGCCGAAGGCGAAGCAATCTGTTTAAGCCACCTGTGAAAAGATTGCTTCGTCGTCCCGCATTTTGCGAGACTCCTCGCAATGACAGTTTTATGTAAGGGCAGGATGACCCCACCCCTATCCTTATGGTCAGACAGGAATGTCTGACCTACCTTTTTTGAGCGTCCAATAGAAACGTCGGAGGTTACGACCACTGTAGCGTTGTGCTTAATGAAAGAAAGACGCGGGAATAAATCGGGCCGCTACTTTTTTCCTTTTTACCATAAAAAATATGATTATTCCTGCTATAAGAACAAAAGAGCCCAAAAGAAAGGTTACTCTTAATCCAAACCTTAAGGCGAACAACCCTATACATAGCCCGGCTAAGACCTCTCCTGTGGAACAAGTCAGGTTTATAAAGGAAAGCAGGGTCGCTCTTCTATGGGAGGGGATAGATTTGTTATACAAGTCCAGTAAAATGGGTTCCTTGAACCCCTGAAAAGTCTGTAGAGCAATAAAAAGTATTATGGCTATATAAGGGTTAATGCTCAAAGCGATGATCACAAGGGAGATGATAAATCCGATCTGAAGCAAGACCACAAAGTTGGCTTCAGTTTTGAATTTTGAGGATAATTTCAGGACCAGATTAAGGGATAAGATCAGGATTACTGAAGATGTCGCCACTATCCAGCCGAAATATTCCGGGTTAAGGTTTAAATTCTCATTGAAGTGAACCTGCCAGTATTGGCTTATAGTTTCATTAGAGAATTCGGAAAACAGTCCTAAAAGGATCAAGGCTAAAAGTATCCTCTCAAATTTCAAAACCGAAAAACCTTCCCTTAAAGTGTCTCTTAGCTGTTTAAATGGTTTCTCTTTTTTGCGAATGCATCTTGAGAGAAGAGAAGCGGTATCCTTATTTATTTTCTTGCGGTATTCTTCTCTCATAAGAAAAAAAAGGAGTAAGAACCCAAATAAAAAGATAAAGGTAAAAGGGACCCAGGTTAACCTGAGATTAAAAGATGCCAGATACCCACCAAAGATTAGCCCGATCAGATTCCCTGATATTTTGTATTTTGTCCCAGTCCCGAAAACGGTCTTCTGTTTTTCAGCTTCCTTATGAAATTTCAGGTAATCAACAACCCAGGCATCCAGTGCACCGGATTTTAAACTTTCGCCCAGACCTATTAAAATCTCGGCTAAGATAAAACCACCAAAGGAAGGTAAAAGTATGAAAACTGCCCCTCCACAGAAAAGGGTTAAGAAAGATAAGACCACCGAGAGCTTACGACCATAAAGATCAGCCAAATAACCGGTGGGGAGCTCAGTTATTAAAATAGAAGCTTCAAATATGGAGGCTAAGAAGGCTATCTGGAAAAGATTGATTTGAAAATCTCTAAAATAAAGTACATAGATGGGAATAATTGAGCCAAAGGCTAAGCTGGAAAGGAACTGGATAAGATAATAGATTCTAACCGGAGATTTTATTTTTTATCATCCCCCTCCCTCTCTCCCGCAAGGGGAGAGGGAACCTTAGATATCTCCACTCGTTTTAAGAAAGAACCTCATTTTTTGCTTGAGCTTCTTATAGAAAGGTCTTTAATAAAACTTCCCCCCCCAATTTTCAAATCAGGTTTTCCTTTCCTTCTTTTTGGCGGCTGGAAAGAGGATATTGTTGAGGATTAAGCGATACCCGGGTGAGCTTTTATGCAGGCTTAAATCTGTTGGAGGGTCTCCCACCCGGTGTTCGTAGTCTTCCGGGTCATGCCCGCTTAAAAAGGTGAAGGTCCCTCTGCCGAAATTCCCGTGGATATACCTGACCTCATCTTTTCCCTCCATCTCTGCTAAGATAGTTACAAATTTTTTCAGCAGGGATTTTCTAAAGGCGGTTGTCTGTCCCATAAAACCCCTGACCACATTTACATGGTTCTGGACTAACATCGAGGGAACCGGGTCTAATTTGGCTGAGAAATCGAAAAGGGTGAAATAGTCATTCCGCGAATCTATTCTCCAGAGAAACCGGTCTAAATAGGTATCTATATCAGAATGTCTGTATTCTAGAGGGTTTAAGGATAGAGTGAAATCAGTAAAGGCGAAGGTCTTGGTGTAGTCTAACCTCTTCTGACAATCCGGATCAGGGGGGTCACCATCGAATTCCTGTGGCACTATGTCAACCTTTTCTGCAGATAGGGCTATGTCTATAGTCTCAGGAGCAGAGCACATAGCGAAGAGGAACCCTCCCCGGGCTACATAGTCTTTTATCACCCGGGCTACTGCTTTTTTCTCCTCAGCTACCTTTTTAAATCCTAACTTTTCTGCAGTAGCCTCGCAAATCGTCTGCTCTTCTCGGTACCAGGGCTCATTCCGGAAGGTAGCGTAAAACTTTCCGTATTGAGCGGTGAAATCCTCATGATGTAGATGTAGCCAGTCATATCTTTCCAGTTCCCCTTTCAAAACCTCCACATCCCATAAGGTCTTATAGGGAATCTCAGCATAAACTAAAGCTAAACTGACCGCATCATCCCAGGGCTCCTTAGTAGGAGGGACATATACTGCTACCGCGGGTGCCTTTTCCAGTAAGACCACCTCCATATTATTCTCCTCTATCTCTTCATAGATCGAACCAGCAGAAGGTAGGTCTATTTTTTCAAAGGTTACACCCTGTAACCGGCAGCGGTCAGCGATATCTTCGGAATAGTCTGCCATAAAGGAGCCAGACCTATAGTTTAGAAGCCATTCCACATTATAACCCTGCTTCAAACACCAGTAGGCTACTCCATAGGCTTTAAGATGATCTCTCTGGGAGAAATCCATGGGGATTAGAATCTTTTGAGCCCGGGAAGAATTAGGGAATAAGATTAGTATGAATGATAAAAGAAAGACAAATAAAAGAATTCTTCTTAACATAGGAACACCTTTTTATGTGTTTATCAATTGACAGGGTATCTTGCTCAATAAATAAAGCAACTAAGATTTTCTCTTTAGCCCCCTCCCTCAATGGGAGGGGGTAGGGGGAGGGTGAATCTCTAAAGGGTTTTATTCCCTCTCTCCTCCTATGGATCTCCGAATGGATCCATTCTGGACAAGTTCGGACTAACCCTCTCCCACCAGGGGAGAGGGGATTCAGATATTAATTTTTAAGCCCGCGTAGGGGCGGAGTTCATCTCTCTATGAGTCGTAAGGCTTTTATCGACCGCCCCTATTAGATTTAGGGTGGAGACCCCGCAGTCCGCCAGAGGCGGATCGCTTCGCTTAACAAGCTCCACCCCTACGCAATTAACTTTTAGAAGATGGTTTATTTTTTCCTTTCTTTAACTCTTCCCTCTTTTTTCTCCACCATTCCATCCTCTTTTTGATCTCTTTTTCAAAGCCAAAATCTGTAGGCTGATAATACCTTCTCCCCTTCAGGTTATCCGGCAGGTATTCCTCATCCACAAAATGATAAGGGAAATCGTGTGGATATTTATAATCTTTGCCATAGTCCAATTCTTTCATCAGCTTGGTAACCGGGTTACGAATGTGTAAAGGGACTGGCAAAGCCTGGGTTTCCTGAATATCCTTTTGTACTTCTCCAAAAGCTTTATAGATGGCATTGCTTTTTGGAGCTGTAGCTAAATAAACTGTCGCCTGAGCCAAGGCTAATTCGCCTTCAGGTGTTCCCAGGAAATGATAAACCTCCTTAGCGGCTATGGCTACCTGCAAAGCCTGAGGATCTGCATTTCCTATATCTTCTGTGGCAAACCTGATTAACCTTCTGGCTATATAAAGGGGGTCTTCTCCGCCAGCTAACATTCTGCCCAGCCAGTATAAGGCCGCATCCGGGTCTGAACCTCTTAAGCTTTTATGTAAAGCTGAGATTATATTATAATGCTCCTCTCCAGCTTTATCATAAACTAAAGCCTTCTTCTGCATAGCCTCCTGGGCTATCTGCAAGGTGATATTCCTTATCCCCTTTTCATCCGCTGAGGTGGTCATAACTGCAAACTCTAAGGTGGATAAGGCTACTCGGGCATCTCCATTTGCCATCTGGGCGATGAAATCTCTGGCTTTCTTTTCAAGACTCACCTTTAAGTTACCCAGACCTCTTTCTTTATCCTCTAAGGCGCAATCTATTATCTCTTTTAGTTCTGCTTCAGTTAAAGGGGTTAAGGTATAGACCTTGGTTCTGGAAAGTAAGGCAGAGATAACCTCAAAGGATGGATTCTCAGTAGTAGCTCCGATCAAGATTATATTACCTTTTTCCACATGGGGTAGGAAGGCATCCTGCTGAGCTTTGTTGAACCTGTGTATTTCATCCACAAACAGGATCGTTTTCTTGTTGTAGAGTCTCTTCTGTCTGGTAGCACCTGCGATTACCTCTTTGATCTCTTTTATACCTGAGGTGACTGCAGAAAAGGCGATAAAATCTGCTCCGGTATAATTGGCAATCACAAAGGCCAAGGTGGTCTTACCAGTTCCTGGAGGTCCCCAGAAGATCAGAGGCTGAAGCTCCCCTTTTTCTATGGCTTTTCTCAACACACTCCCCTCAGAGAGTATATGTTTCTGCCCCAAAAACTCCTCAAAATTCCTGGGCCTCATCCGGTCAGCTAAGGGAGTTTCCTCTATCCTTTTTTCTTTCTGTCTCTCAAAAAGGTCCATACAAAAAGCCACTGGACGATTACTTCATTTCTGTAGCGTCCTCACTCCTGTCCTACGGATCCGTTTCTAGGATGAGCACGGTCATCTGTTGATGAATGTCGTTGCCCAATTGGGCAACGCTACCGTTTTTCGTAGAGCAGGCACCTTGCCCGCCCAATTTTTGGAGTGTATCCGCCTTAGGCGGATAGCTTTACTTTTTTAGCCCCGCCTTTGGGGGGGGCACTCCAAAGTCCCACTATAAACTGCTTTTTTCTGAGTTCCCACAAAAAATTAGACGAATGCAAAGCTCCTTTAGTTTAATCATAATAAAATTTGGGGTTTAGTCAATTATTATTTTGACAAATAATCGGTAAACCCGCCTTGCCCTCTCCGAATTTGTCCGAAATTGGATCCGTAGGAGATCCATGGGAAAGGCGGGATATGTACCCATGTTGAGGGCAACAGAGGGTTACCGATTTCACCTATAAAGTCAAAGCAAATCAAAAAAGAAGATATTCCAGCCAAAGTAATATATTAGGAGAAGAAGAAAGGTGGAATTGAAGTAGATTATAAAGAGACCCTTGATTAAAAATTAACTTCCTTAACCTGCTCTAAGGGCCTGACATAAAGCCTGAGGATTGTCAGAGGTTAAAACGTAATCCCTTCTTTTATCCCTGATCTTTATCCTTACCCCTTTACCGAAACGGGTATTATAACAGATGGTCCCGTCTGAGCCCATACGGATACCGATCCCCCAATACCTCCTGAAGGAAACCGAACTCTCCTCGCAAGAGATAATATCTTCAAGAGAAATTTTCTTTCTGAAAATCCCGAACCCAAACTCTAAAAAGCTACCCTGAACCTTAATCTCCAAACTGCGGAAATTGATAAACATAAAGAGAATAAATAAACCCACAAGGATTAAAAAAGGGATAACCCAAAAGGGAGTTTTGGGGTCTGAAGAAGAAAGGAACAGGCTTAAGATAATCCCGGCAAAGGCTAATATAAAAAGATATTTAACCCACCAGACTAAATTCTGTTTCTCTGAATAGTACATTAAATTTAACTTCTCTTCTATTTTAATTTCTAAAATAAGGTTTTTTTAACTTGACACAAGAAGTTTCTTTAGTTAAGATGAGTTCGAATTATGTCAGGCAAAAGCCGCCCAGATTCGCTGGATGGCTTTTATAATTTTAAAGCGGAGGTTTTATGAACTACTATGTAACCCAGGATAACCTTAAAGAAAAAACCAAAATCTGGCTGGAAAAGATTTCCCCTTTTAACACTCATAAGCTAAAGCTCAATTTAGATAAATCAGCCCTTTTAGTTATCGATATGCAGAGATTCTTCTTAAAGCCAGACTCTCCTACTTTCATCTGTGGCGGTTTAGCTATCCTTCAGAATGTTAAGGGATTAATCAATTTCTTTCGTAGTCAGAGAAAACCTGTAATCTACACCTGCCATGTCCATCATCCAGAAAGAATTGATGCCGGGATAATGGGCTGGTGGTGGCAGGGAATGTGCATAGAGGGAACCAAAGAGGCTAAGGTTCATCCGGAAATTGAGCCTTTGCCTGAGGAGAAGATAATTTATAAACATCGCTATAGTGCTTTTTATAACACAGATTTGGAGACGATTTTGCGATGTTTAAAAATTGAAGACTTAGTTATCTCTGGAATAATGACCAATCTGTGCTGTGAGTCCACAGCCCGAGATGCCTATTTCAGGGATTACCGTATAAAACTCTTAGCTGATGCTACTGGAACTATTTCTGAGGAGATGCATCTTGCCAGCTTACTAAATCTATCTTTCGGATTTGCAGATATCTCCACCTCTGAGGAGGTTCTCAATACACCTTAGAGCTTTAAGTTTTTTTAACCTGTTTTTCTTTTTACTCAAAGGTAGGGGCATCCCTGAAGTAGTTCAGGATAAAAACTTAACTTTAAATTCTGGAGATGCAGGCGGGAAAAGGATAGAAAATTTTTTTACCCCTGGAGAAAATGTTACAAAGGATCAAGGGGCTCTTCGCTGAAATGTCCGAATAACAAAAAGGCTCTATCAAAATGATAGAGCCTTTATATCAGAGAGTAAATTTACCTTCTTATTTTTTAGGAGAGGAAGGAGTGGCCGCACTGGAAAAAACTAGTGGAACTGTAATTTTGGTTTTCTCTTCTCCCTCTAACTCTAAAGTCAAAGACCTCTTAAGCCCCTCCTCAGGCAAGTTTTTCTTTGGCTTTACCTCTACCTTCATAGACTTACCCGGTTTGAGATTCTTACCCAAGCTGATCTTAAAGTATTCCTCTGGATAATCCACCAAAGAGACCTTATACTTTTCTACATCCATATTCTTTAAATAAAGTTTTTTCTCCTTAGGTTTTTCCCCTTTAATAACAGAGAAATCCAGAGTTGAAGGTGATAACTCTACCTTGAAAGTTGTATCCACCTTTGGAACCACCTGAGCATGTAAGGTTATCCTCTGAGTATGAGTGGTGGTATCTTCATAGGAGATTGTAGCGTATTTGTTTACCCTTCCGGGAGCAATTCCAGAATGATAACTTACCAAAAGCTCTGTGCTATCACCGATAGCCAGCTCCGTCTTTTTCAATGGAGCCTTGGTGCAGCCTCAAGCTACTCTGACTTTCAAGCCCCTGAGGGTATCAGTGCCCACATTCTTTAGCCAGAACTTGTGGTAGACAAAAGAATTCTGAGGCACCCTGCCCCAATCCCAGCTTGTCTCAGAAAACTCTAACTTGGGGCCGCCTGCTTTCAGTTCCGAAAATACTGGAAGCAAAAGGTAAATCAGAAATAGGCTCAAAACCAAAATCCTGCTTTTCCCCATCTTCACCTCCTCCGTAAGCCAAAATCTTTATTTATATTTACGAAATCATCCGTTAAAATCTTTAAGGAATAATGATTGATTTAAAAGGGAGTTTATCGCCTTATTTACCCTTAACTGAGGGTAAACTTGCTACTGAAGGTTTTTCCTTTTTGAGTGGAATAGTAATCCTGAACTCCTTTTTCCCCTTCACCTTTAAAGTGATCGATTTCTTAACAGTGTCAGGAGGAAACCTCTTCTCAGGTTTTACCTTCAACTCTAACTTTTCCCCTGGCTTAAGTATTTCTCGGCTTAACTTTGCCTCGAAAAGACCTTTGGGATAGTCTATTATCTGAAATCTATATTCCTCCTTACCTATATTTCTAAATTCAACCTTCTTTTCTTTTAATCTCCCCCCTTTTTCCTCAACGAATTCTAATATATAAGGAGAATAACTAAGGGTAAGCATAGTATCTGGCTTAGGCTTAACCTCAGCTGTTACCTCTAATCTATTATACCCGGAAGCAATATCATTAGAGATCACCTGCACGTATTTTCTCTCCCTGGTCACAGCAGATCCGGTATAGTAACTTATCTCCAGCTTAGTGCTATCACCGATAGCCAGCTCCGTCTTTTTCAATGGAGCTTTGGTACAGCCTCAAGGGGTTTTGACGCTGATCCCTTTAAGGGTATCAGAGCCAACATTCTTAATCCAGAAAATATGTGTGAGCGTGGATTTCTGAGGGGTCCTGCCAAAATCCCAGACCCTCTCGGAGAACTCGATCTTCGGTGCTCCGGCCTGAGAAAGAGAAAAAGAAAAAAATAGAAAAGATACTATCAAAAACAAGCTTTTTAGCTTCATTCTCCCTCCTTAAGTCACTAATAGCATTATAACTTAAAGAAAGGTTTTGTCAACTATTTTCTACTTCGGCTATTCCGCTTCTAAAATCCAATTTTTTATTTTATCAATGCTGGGTAAGGGCAAACCCGAATGATTAAGCATTCCATCTATCATAAGACCTGGAGTTATTAACGCATATTTACTTATCTCTTTAACATCGGTTATTTTCTCAACTTCAGGCTCTAAGCCCAACTCTGCTAAAGCCTTAAGGGTTAAATCTTCTAATTTCTTACAGTTAGCGCATCCAGGTCCTAAAACCTTTATTTCCATTAATGACCTCTACTTTTATATTATAGATTGATCCATAAAATATAAAAACCTGCAAAGATTATCAGTAATCCGCTTACCTTTTTAGCAAAATTTGAAAAATTTGTTATCCCACGGGATTGGGCGAAGTTCTCGACAAAGCCAGCCGATACACCTGCTGCGATTATCAAAGCACAGTGTCCTATGGCGTAAACGAAAAGAAGTGAAATCCCATATACGATCTTGGCCTTTGTAGCTACAAAGGCTAATATCACTGCTAAAACCGGAGTGGCACAGGGAGAGGATACCATACCGAAAAGAAGCCCTAACAGGAAAGCTCCCAAAACCCCTTTGTGCTTTGTCTTCAATTCCACTGTTTTGGGAAAAGAAATTTTAATCAGACCTAAAAGGTATAACCCCATAATTATAGCCACTCCTCCGGCTAAGTAATACCACAACTTCCCTACATCTCCGAAAAGTCTTCCTAAAAGGGACGCCATAGCTCCCAGTATGGTAAAAGTTATAGATAAACCTAAGGCAAAAGTTAAGGAATAAAGGAGGGCTTTCTTTTTATCCCCTTGAGAATACCCCCCCACAAATCCAATCACTAAAGGGATAATCGCTAGAACACAAGGGCTGGAAGCTGATAATATGCCACCCAAGAAGATCAGGATATAAGCCAAGGCAGGGGTATTATTTATCACTTCAGATATATTTGCTAAAAGAGATTCCATCTATTTAACTCCCATCTCCTGTAGTTTCTTTTTAATGGTAAGTTTATCCATAAACCCCTCATGTCTGTAGACCTCTTTCCCGTTGGCATCGAAAAAAATCTGGGTGGGAATTAACCTTATCTTGTAAAATCTTGCCTGTTCTGGTTCATAGCGAATATCAATTATTTTGATGATTGCCCTCCCTTTATACTCCTCTTTTAACTCTTCCAATATTGGAAGCATCATCTTGCAGGCTTTGCAGGTTCCTCTGCCTAAATCGATTAGCAAGGGTAATTTCTTTGTTGACTGATCTTGGAGATTCGTCTTTGAATCTTCAATTGTGAGTTGAGACTCAGACTTTTTGCCTGTTTGATTAATAGAGCTTTTGATTAGGACAACTGCAATTATTATTATAATTAAGGCTGCTACTATTAGCACATTTTGTTTCCGTTTCAATTCTTTACCTCCTGCTATCTGCTCTCTGGACTTTTAACAATATCTATTTAATTATCTTTTTCTGAATGCCTTCAAGATTTCAAGGGGTGGAAATACAATGGCTTCTGGTTTACATTTTAGAGCACAGGTGCTGCAACCTACTTCACAGTTAAAAGGATTTGCCACTTTTACCTTGTTTGTCTCCTCAACATATTCGTATACCCCGAAGGAACAGAACTTTAAACAAACCTTACAACCATCACAGAGCTCTTCCCTGATAGTAGGGAACCAGGGAATCTCCTCCCTCGGTATTCCCTGCCAGCTTTTTAATTTCTTAGCACTATCTTGACCATCATTACTTTTTGATTTACAGAATTTCTCATATTCCTGAAGGAAAGCCTTAGCATAGATCTGCTCTTTAGCTGAGGGGATATAGTTGTGTTCCTTTAATCTATCTAACAAATAACCCTCTAATTCTATGTTAGGCTTTTTACCCGCTTCAAAAAGCTCGGTAAAAATCTCCTCCATGCCAACTATACCTATCGATTTTCCTTCAATTGAGACAAGTTTCGACTTCATATATGCTTGCATCTTGAATGGATTTCAATCCTCTTCCTTTCCCAAGAGATCTTTTATATCTTCTATGGACGGAACCTTCCCTTGGAATTTCACTTTCCCATCTATAATTAAAGCCGGAGTTATGCTGATACCTCTATCGATAATTTCGAAAATATCTGTGATCTTAGTAAGTTCTGCTTTCAACTTAAGTTCATCCAACACCTGTTTAACTTTTTCAAAAGTGTTATCACACTTATCACAACTCGGTCCCAACACCTCAATTTTCATCATATTTTGCTCTTTAAGAATGGATGTAATTTCCTTTCTCTTTTCCCCATAGAATGATCAATAGTTTAAGAAGATTTTTCACAATATCCTCGAGATATCCTTAGCCTACTCCTCTTTAGTCAACCATTCTTTAATCTCAGTTGAACCAGGAACCCTGCCCGAGCACAATACCTTACCATTTATAACCAGTGCTGGAGTCATAAGGATTCCATACTGCGTAATCGATTTTATATCCTTAACCTTGGATAGTTCCGCTTCCTTACCCAGCTCTTTCAAAGTTCTTTCCACGATTTCATATAGCTTCTCACATTTCATACACCCCGGTCCTAAGACCTCGATTCTCACCTTGGAGCCTCCTTTATTTTGAGTTTCTCTTAACTTTTTCCTCTTTTTTGCCAGCGATGAAACTGCTAAGTTCTTTTTGGAAATTAAGCAGGAATTTTTCCTCTTCTTCGCAAAACTCCCATACTGATTCGATCTCCTTGAACTCTTCTTTCCCTTTAAGGAATTTCTTGAAACCCAATGCAGAGCCGAAGATTTTGTATTTCCTTATGATTGTGGAATCCTCGTCAGTATTACACTCTTTGAAAATAATGCGCCTATCTTTATATGGCTCTGAATAAAGTTTCTCCAAGCCCTTCTTGGAAAAATTACCAACATTTATGCAGCAGGAACACTGAACCGTAGGATGAAAATGAACAACTAATAAACTGTCAAATAGTAAACTTGATGTTGAATCTGCAGATTCTTTGTTTACACTGTGGACTTTATTCTGAGCATAGCTGTTTATTCCCACAAGCAAAAAGAACGAAAAGCAAGAAAAACAAAATATTAGAATCTTTTTAATCATTTTTTAAAAAAAGTTACCAAATATTAATCCGCTAATAGTTGCCATTATAACCACTAAGAAGACATATACCCCTGTCTTTTTTATTCCCATTATTCCTGCAATTACAATCATATTAGGAAGGCTTAAGGCTGGACCTGCCAAAAGCAAAGTCAAAGCTGGACCCCTACCCATTCCCAGATCCATCAAAGCCCGGATGATGGGAACTTCAGTCAAAGTAGAAAAATACATAAGGGATCCAAAGATTGAAGCTATAAAAGTTGGCCTGAGCCCATTTCCCCCCAGCCAAAGCTCAACCATCTGTTGGGGAAGCAAGGACTTAATGATCCCCGCTACAAAAACACCCGCTAAAAGAATGGGGAATATCTTCTTGAACAGATCCCAGGTTTGCTCCATCCAGTATTTAAGTTCATCTTTTTGAAACCATCGATACAACACTAAGCCCAGCATTATCAGGAGAATTGTAGTCACAGTCCACTTCTGAGCTGCTCCAAAAACCAGGATTCCCACCAAAATAGCAAAATAAAACAAAGTGATACCCTGGGGTTTTGTTTTCTCCTCTTCTTGAGGCAAGACTAACTCACCTGGATTATTGGTTTTCTCCAGCTCCTCTTTTCGCCAGATAAAAGCCATAATCAAGCCAATAACTATCGAGAAAATGACAGCCCCAACAGCTCTGGCTAAGCCTAAGTCAAAACCCAAAAGTCTCGCTGAATAGACAATTGCCAGAATGTTTATTGCAGGTCCAGAGTAGAGAAAAGCAATAGCCGGACCCAAACCTGCTCCTCTTTTGTGAATTCCCGCAAAAAGAGGAAGTATGGTGCAGGAACAAACTGCCAAAATTGCTCCAGAGACTGAGGCAATAGAATAAGCTAAGACCTTCTTTGCCTTGGCTCCGAAGTATTTCATCACTGATGCATTGGAGACAAAAACTGCAATCGCACCGGCGATAAAGAAAGCTGGAACCAGACAGGTCAAAACATGGGCAGAAAGATATTCAATTAATGCCCTTACTCCACTATTCAAGACCTCAACTAAACCCAGCCTATGCTCCTATCTAAATGACTTTAACCATCTTAGCTTTCTCCTTCACCTGTGCCCTAATCATCACATCCACCAGAGAAAGAAGATCAAACACTCTTTTGTCCTTAATCCGGTAATAAACTGAAACCCCTTCCCTGCGTGAATCTAAAATCCCTGAATCTTTAAGGTGATTTAGATGTCTGGAAATGGTGGATTGATCTTCCCCCATTTCAGGGATGATCTCGCAGGCGCATTTCTCCCCCTCTTTTAGAAAATATGAAATTTTGAGTCGGGTAGGCTGGGAGATAGCTTTTAAAAAATCACTTTCCAAATGTAAAAGATTTTCATCCAACATTTTCCCTCTCTTTGTATGCATTTATGTTCATAATTACATTAAATACGCCATAAAATTTTTAGTATTTGTCTTTTTAATTATTTTCATTTGGAGATTTTATTTTTAAAGTAATCTAAAAGCTTACTCTTCTCATCATCCCGGACCTTTCTAAATTTTTCCAAAACCTCCTCTTCAGTCCCCTTAGTTTTAGCTGGATCTGGAAAACCGATATGGACTTTTTTAGTATTTCCAAAATAGACCGGACAAACCTCATTGGCTTCATCACATAAAGTAATCACATAGTCAAATTGTTCATTTTTGAATTCATCCAGATGTTTCGACCGATTTTTTGAAATATCAATCCCTATCTCCTGCATCACTTTTATTGCCCTCGGATTTACTTTTGTAGGATTAGTCCCGGCAGAAAAGGCTTTTATTTTTCCTTTAAAAAAATGATTGATAATCCCTTCTGCCATTTGACTGCGACAGGAGTTATTAGTGCACAAAAATAGGACTTTTTTCTTCATATGATTTTAGGCACTCTCAAAATATTTATATATCTCAAGTGGGCTCAGAAAAATATCTTTTTTGAAACCATAGCGCTACATTCACCAGGCTGATGAGCACCGGGACCTCCACTAAGGGTCCTATGACTGCGGCAAAGGCGACACCCGATTTAATGCCAAAAACGGCTACTGCCACTGCGATAGCCAACTCAAAGTTATTGCTGGCCGCAGTGAAGCCAATGGTGGCGGTTTTAGAATAATCTGCCCCAATCTTTTTGCCCATCCAGAAGCTTAGCAGAAACATAACCACGAAATAGATACATAAAGGTATGGCAATCCGCACCACATCGAGAGGGATTCTTACGATCAGTTCGCCCTTAAGGCTGAACATCACCACAATGGTGAAAAGCAAAGCTATTAGAGTGATGGGACTGATTTTAGGGATGAACTTCTTATGATACCATTCTTTGTCCTTAAGCCTAATGAGAGTGAACCGGGTTATTATTCCCGCAATAAAGGGGATTCCCAGATAGATGAACACGCTTTTGGCGATCTGACCAATGGTAACATCCACAATACTCCCCTTCAAACCAAACTGAGCAGGTAGGAGGGTAATGAAGACATAAGCATACAGGCTATAAAACAGCACCTGAAAAATGCTGTTGAATGCCACCAGTCCAGCGGCATATTCTGTGTCCCCTTTAGCCAGGTCGTTCCAGACGAGCACCATGGCTATGCACCTGGCCAGTCCAATCATAATCAAGCCGACCATATATTCAGGGTAACCATGTAAAAATATGATAGCCAAGATAAACATCAAAATCGGTCCGATAATCCAGTTTTGTACCAGGCTCAAACCCAGCACCTTCCAGTCTCGGAACACATCCCCTAACTCTTCATATCTGACTTTGGCTAAGGGTGGGTACATCATCAAAATCAAACCGATGGCGATGGGGATATTGGTGGTCCCAATCTGGAAGCGATCGATAAAAGAATCTATACCCGAAATAAAATAGCCCGCTCCTACACCAAAAGACATAGCCAAAAAAATCCACAAGGTGAGAAAACGGTCTAAAACTGACAACTTCTTCCCAACGCCTTCAGACATTTCTAATTCTCCTTTTAAACTATCCCTACTTGAATCATCAGGGATGACTCTGACAATTCTAAAAATATTGAAGTTTTGCCCCTATTTGCATTTGTAGGCATATTTCTGTGAGAGTTTTTTCCCCAATCTCCCTTCATCCTCTTTAACCAATTCACTATCCGAAAGCGAATTTTTTATAATTTGAATAATCGATTTCTCAAAATCATTTTGGGGTTTAAAAAGTGAATAGAAAATCCACTGTCCCTCTCTTCTGTCTTCCACCAAACCGGCTGAACGGAGGACCGTAAGGTGTCTGGAAACTTTGGACTGTGGAAAATTTAAAGCCGCCTCTAATTCGCACACACAGAGCTCCCCTTTCAAAAGGAGTTTTAAAATCCTCAGGCGAGTCTCGTCTCCTAAAGCTTTAAAGACTCTCACATCATTCATCTTTATGAATCCTTATATATCTGTTTATCCGAATATACGAATATAATATGGTTTTGTTTATATCTATGTCAATAAAAATGTAGTGACTAATAACATTTCTGGAACTTTTTTATTCCCCTAACCGTAAAATTTTTTGTAACTTGAATTTTAACCAGGAGGATTTATGAGAAAAAGCAAAACTTTATACTT
>Ga0209979_1003111_pt1 | contig 15004 bp, 4 predicted proteins | sample AnhtaG_FD_183114 | JGI IMG/M metagenome (GOLD analysis project Ga0209979, IMG submission 183114) | Deep subsurface microbial communities from Anholt, Denmark to uncover new lineages of life (NeLLi) - Anholt_01485 metaG (SPAdes) (version 2) | ecosystem: Environmental > Aquatic > Marine > Oceanic >...
CACCGGAAGTTTTACCGAGATAAGAGGGCTCTTTGCCCGGGATGAGCTACCTGCTGATGGTGGCTCCATTTATTTTGTCAGGCTTGTGCCGATGGTGGCGAAAAGCGAAGTAATATGGATTGAGACAAGAGATCCTGTTTCAGGAGTTATCATTTCGAAGACCCAAATGGAGCGGAATAGAGACTACAGTATCGACTATGATACCGGGGAGATTACTTTTGCCGAGAGCATAGCTTCATTTACTTTCGAGGGAAACAATAACTACATTGTAGTTGACTATCAATATCTGCCGGAGGCCCCCGGTTACAGACGATATGTGACGGGCGCGCGCAATATCTATCAGATAACAGATAGCCTGAGCTTAGGAGCCAGTTATCTAGCTGAGTATGACGATCGAAATTCATCCACACCTGATCTAAGCGGGCGGAGTCCCACCCAGAATTCAGTGTGGAGCATAGATACTAGATACAAACTTGGTCGGGATCTAATCTTGAGCACCGAATACGCAAAAAGTCAACAGGATGGGAATACTTTAGTGATAGAGGATGAGGAAGAAAGGTCTGCGCAAAGAAGTGAGTTGAGGGGGCAACTTGCCAATGGCTCGGAGGTTCTTCTACGATACGAAAGAGTTGAGCCTGATTTCTTTAATTTGGGGTCTGGAATCAAGGACGATATTGAGGAATATGAGTTTTCTCTCTCTCATCGGCTGACCGAGAAAATGAAGTTCAAAGGCGGGTACATATACTCTCACAATAACGTACTTGAGGATATAAAGAAGACCACTGCCAACAGGATTTCCGATTTTAGTCTTACATATCAATCCGCCAGCCAGGGATTTTTTGGAGCCGTGAAAGCGGAGGGCTCCTATCGACTTGAAGACGAAGAAAATAACTGGTATCCCCAGGAAGAGCGCCAGTCAAAGATTTCTTCTCTAAAGATCAACATGGAGCCTTCAGAAACTCTGAGTTCCTTTCTTACATACCAACATGAAGATGTATTCAGCAAATATGACGGCAAGCTTGCCCTCAAGAAAGACACGGCAACTGTAGGCTTGGAACACAGTGATCGTAACAGAAACTCACTCACTGCACAAGCCAAATTCATAAACGAGCAGGATCTTTTGACAGGAGAAAGCCCCTATACGCGGAAGCTTCTCTTCCAGGGTAAAAGGAATCTGTTGAGGTCGGCGGATTTACTACTTAGTTATGAGCACTCAGATACGCAAAGAGAAGAAAGACTTGCTCAAGAAAGCGATGTAGTTTCGGCAAAGCTTACATATAATCCGGGCGAGCCATTTGTGTTTTTTTTACATAGTGAAGTCTCGAGGATCGTTGATCGTAACACTGATATCGTCAGCACCACGGAGAAGCGTAAAGACACCGCAGGGTTAGAATATGTCTTTGCCAGTCCTTTTGCTTTTAACGCCAAGTACCAGACTGAGGAAGAGAGATCTTCAGATTCTGAGGACTTCAAACTTACCAGACGAATTATAGCAGAACTTCCCTACGAGCCTTCCTCTAGATTTTCACTAGCTCCAAGATATGAATTCGAGGAGATCCAGGAGAGTCTGATCCAGGAAAATTTGACTTTGGAGAGAAAAGTGGTGTATTCTTTGAAGATGGATTGGCATTTCACTCCAAAATGGAAGCTTTTTGCCAACGCGGAATCAAGAACGGTCGAAAGTGCTCTTCCTCCTCCAGCGATTAAGACGGTCACCCTCACCGGATTGGAAAGGATATCGTATCAGATTTCAGACCGGTGGGACCTTATGGGGCAGCATGAGGGAGTGTATCAGACGGAGCCTCAAAGAAGCAACAAAGAAGTGACTACTGTGGAGCTTGGCTATCTAATCACCGATAACATAAGGATCGGTCTGGGACATAGAAGTATTAGATTTGAGGATGAGGCTGCTTCGGAGAACAATTATCAAGCTGACACAGCGTACCTTCGACTATCGGGAAAGATCTAGCGGCTGATGGCTGTTGCTCTGAAGGCGTTCACAGAAAAGCTCCAAGTCCTGTGGGAATGTTTTCACCAAAAATTTGCACAGATATGTGGAATTCACAGATAGGCAGCATCCGGCTTACCGAGCTGTCTCGCTGGCTCATTCCATATTCTTATCTCGACATTGAGTGGTAATTCGAAAAGAGTAGGTAATTAGCCAGGATTCAGAGAATAACAGATTAGTTATGCACGATTTTTGTCTTGGGTAGGCTCTGGCCGCATTAATTGGGTAATTAGAATAGTGTCAACAGCAGCAGAGCAGGGACTATTTTGCTTTCTCAGTGTGAGCAGGGAGGACTGATGATGAAGATGGCCCATAAGGCGAGGAGAATATACGGTTTACTGAGTAGTTGGACTCCTCTGCGAAATCCGGCCGTGGACAAAATGTTGAGATTATTTGCAATACTGTTTCTAAGTATTATTCTCATAATTCCTCTTACACGCTCAGTATATGCGTGGCCCTCCAGTTGGATTACCTATACCAAGGGCGGGGATGCCCTCTGGGACCCGGACGATGAATCTCCAAAACCAATTGATATTAGGGGTGATAGCAGCAACCCCGCTGGATTCTACGGCCAGGATTCTAGTGGACTTTACTTCAGGCAAAGGGTGGACGGTGATCCTTCAGGTCCGGGGATGTTTGCCCAATATATGTGGTCTGTTCTCGTTGAAAGCGACGGAGACCCGGCCACGTATGAGTGGTTACTGGCAATCGATGGCGGGGTAGAGGAACAAGTAGAGCTGTGGCAAAATACTGTGAAAAGTAATAGTCCCACAGATTCGGCTGAGAGTGAAAAGTGGTCAGACTCTACAGGAACGTATGCTCGAATTGTGGCAGCTACCTCCACTTTTGACGGAGATTCGGATTATTATGTCGACTGGTATGTCCCTTGGTCTACTTTCACCTCCCAGACCGGGCTTAATGAGAACTCGACCATTAGGCTCTTTTTCGGTACTTCCACTAACCATAAGAATATTAATAAGGACCTGCAAGCAGGTGATCCCGGTACACTATCCGACGGGTTTGGTGACCAGGTCACCCCCAGTGGTGCTCCTCCTATTGTTTTGGGTGTTGAAGTAACTGCCCCCTCCGGTAAAGCAGCCAGCCCAGGAGAGAGCATAAACTATGATTTTACGGTGACGAATACCGGTAATACTTCTGATACCTACATCCTCACTGCCTCCTCTCCCCACGGTTGGTCGGTGAGCGCTCCTTCCTCGGTGGCCGTTTCTGCTGGGGCAAGTGTAATAGTAACTATCACTGTAAGCTTACCCAACGATGCCATTGCAGGAACTGCCGATCACCTTACCCTCACTACTACTTCTCAAACGGATACCAGTATCACCTATACCGCGACCGCGACTACCACTGTAGTTGCGGTTCCTGAACGAGATGTTGAGGTAAGTGCCCCTGCTGGCCAGACAGCCTATCCAGGAGATATCGTTAGCTATGATTTCCTGGTCAAGAATCCCGGTGAGGTCTATAACACCTACAGTCTCACTGCGTACTCTCCCCACGGCTGGTCGGTGAGCACCCCTTCCTCGGTTACCGTTTCTGCCGGGGCAAGTGAGACAGTGACGGTCACGGTGAGCGTACCGGCTGATGCGATTGCAGGAACTGCCGATCACCTGCTTCTTACTGCCAACTGCACGGTAGACAACTGTGTCGTTGATAGTGGCGCTGCCACAACCACCATCGTAGGTGCGGTTCCTACACAAGACGTTGAGGTAATTGCTCCTGCTGGCAAGACAGCCAATCCAGGGGATAGCATTAGCTATGATTTTACGGTGACGAATACCGGTAATATTTCTGATACCTACAGCCTCAGCGCTGCATCTCCGCATGACCTGCGCGGCTGGTCGGTGAGCTCTCCTTCCTCGGTGGCCGTTTCTGCTGGTGATAGCGAAATAGTAGCCGTCACAGTCAATGTTCCCCCTGATGCTCCCGTCACTACCGTCGATCGGGTCAGCCTTACTGCTAGCTCTCAGACAAACCCTGCTGTAGCCGACAGCGACACAACGAGCACTACCGTGGTTGCGGTTCCTGAACGAGATGTTGAGGTAATTGCCCCTGCTGGCAAGACGGCCCATCCTGGGGAGAGTGTCAGCTATGAATTCGTGGTTAGCAATAGGGGCAGCACTTCCGATACCTATGTTCTTACGGTCTACTCGGCACACGGTTGGTTTGTGAGTGATCCTTGGTCCGTTTCCCTTCCAGCCAATACGAGCGAGAGGGTACCTGTCACAGTAACGGTGCCTAGCAGTGCAACTGTGGGTACCACTGATTACCTCATCCTGGCTGCGACCTCTCAGACGGATTCTGCGGTCAACGATAGCAACACTACAATTACCACAGTCATTGGTGCGATCATGAGTATTAACAAAACTGACGGCGTCGGGTTAGCAGATGTGGGTAGTAAATTAGTCTATACCATTACATACGAGAATACAGGAAACAACGAATCCAAAGCTGAGATAACCGATGTTCTCCCCGAGGGATTGAGCTATGATCCGGATTATCCTGCCAGTCCTTTGCCGGATGAAATTCAGGGACAGAAGCTTATCTGGAGTGACTCCATTAGCCCGGTTGCTGCGAACAGCGGTCACTTGACCATTACCATTCCGGTGAAAGTGGATCTCGATGTAGAAGACGGCACCATTATCACCAATCAAGCTATTCTGGACTATGAGGACTTATATGGAAATCCTCAGACCCAGGAAATCGGGGAAGATATTACTGTAATCAGGGCTCCGAGGCTCGCTCTCATAAAAGAGGTTAGTAAGACCCGGGCAGAACGGGGAGACATTCTGGTATACTATGTTACGATTCAAAACAATGGTGGCGGGACTTGCTTCGAAGTAAAAGTCTCGGATACGCTGCCTCGAGGAATTTCCTACCTTAAGGGAAGCGCGACCTTAGACGGAGCGCCTATAGATGATCCCACTGGGATAAATCCCTTTACATGGAGTATTCCTGACCTTACAGGTAGTTCCAGCACGGTCCTACGCTACAAGGTAATTGTCGGCATGAATGCTCCCTACGCTGCAGTGAAGAACGAAGCTGAATTTACTAGTTCTAATGCACCCAGCGTAGGGGCTGTTTCAACTGTGACAATAGTCGAGGGTGAGGGTCCCCTGGTGCAAAAGGGAACGGTTGAGGGAGTAATCTTCGAAGACATCGACGCCAGTGAAAAAAGGAACTCTGGAGAGCCAGGTCTTCCCAGTGTAGAAGTGAGACTGGACGGTTTTCGAGCTACAAGAACCGGCGATGACGGTAGCTATAAGTTTCTGGAAGTAGAGAGAGGCCGGCACGTCGTGTCTCTTGACCCTCGAACTCTAGCTGAGGGATACTTCCTTACTGGGTCGAGCTCGAAGTTTGTGGATAACCTTGCTCCGGGACAGACAAAGCGGGTGCACTTTGCAGTCAGGAGCCTCCCCGGGAAAATAGTAGGGATGGTCTTCTTGGATCTAGAGCGGGACGAAACACGAGAGCCAGATGCTGACGGAGTCAGCGGTATCAGAGTAATCCTAAATGATAAGATCAGCACAGAGACCAATGAGAATGGGCGTTTCGAGTTTGATAGGCTTGCTCTGGGGGAATATAGGGTTAGACTGGATACTAAGAAGCTGGGAAAGAGCTATCGATTCACTACAGATATACTTGTGCAGATTTCTCTATCTGCTGAAGAAAAGATTACTTCGGTAGATTTTGGCCTTTACCCGAGGCCCTATCTAAGAATTGAATTTAAGTAATATGATTGGCGAGTTTCAAGAGAATCGACCGTTGATTTCTCTCCTTGAGGGTAGTAAGCAGAATGAGTCTTTGAGGATGTGTTGGTACGTCTGATGGATGCTGTCCTCAGGACATAGATTTGTAGGAGGCAACAGGGCAAAATGCGAGTTACTTCGGCGTGTCGCTCTGTGAGTAACAGGCGTCAAAGGCATTTCCAGAGGCATCTTCCATTTATCGTCAGCGGAGTCTTCTCCGCTATGCTTCTCGTGGCACTGTTCTCACAAGTATCCTTTTCTCAAGTGAGTATAGTGGGTTCCATCGAGATGACCGTTTGTACCGAGGGGACCTTTGAGATTGGCATTGCGAATGAAGGTTTGGCTCAGGCCTGCAATGTCATTCTTTCTGCTGACATCCCCCCCTGGTTTGATTATATAGGGGATGATCAAGGGGGGTCTCTTTCGGACAATACGGTTACCTGGAATATTCCCCAACTGGATGCTGGGGCAATCTGGACTGCTCGCCTTATCATTAGGGCAACGGCTGCCTCTGCTGGTCGATCGTTGTTGGAAAACAGCCTGGCTCTCACGGTGACCTACGATGACTGCCCCAGCGACGGCGTCAATGACTTCGCAGAAGGTCCGGTCTATTCCTCCGGCGTAGCAGTCGGTTTTGCCGAGCTTGATCGGTATCTTGAAGATAAGTTTGATCATCACCGGGCTGTGGGTTCTGAGATAGTCGTGATGACGCTCACGGCTACCGTTACCGGCACTGTGCAGAATGCCCGGCTTATTGAGTATTTTCCAGTTGGGTGGACCGTTGGTCAAACCGTTGGTGGTCTCGTCGATACAATCAACGGTACCATCACATGGGACTTGGGTACTTTTAGCGGTTCAGTAGTTCGCACCTACACCATCAAGGCTCCCAAACAAACGGACCCGCCTACCCAGTATTACTTCCACTCAGAACTGCGCTATGGCGACACCTGCTCTCTACAAGCCAGTGACTGGATGGTTGAAGTGCGTGACATAACCAAAGACTTCCCCGATTGCGATTGGAGGTGTACTGCCAATGATATCACTGTCGAAAGAGCGTGGCACGGGGATTCTGTTACCGGGGCCGAATTCCCGGGTCCGTCGGGTCCCGGTAGTATTCCTTATAGCGTTGGTGATCCTATTTCAAGCGCCCTTTGGATAAGAGCTCTCAACAATACCGCTACATTCCGATACGCGGTCTGGTTGAATGCCGATTTATATGTGAATGATCAGTTTATTGGAACGATTTCACAGTGCGTTGCAGAATTGGTACCTCCAAAGGGGTCCAGTGACATCCCCGTGTATCCTTTTACCTGGATATATGGGGACAAGGTGGAGCTGAAGGCCGTAATGGTTAGTTTTAGCGCCAAGAGTATCGCCACCTGTGCGGATCCTCCAGACTGTACCCAACGCGCGTCAAAGTGTTGGAGCGCTTCCGCAATACCCCTAGAAACACCGCTCATTGTCAAATTCGAGTCTGACTCCCCCCAGTGTTACTATCCCACGGATATTCGATTCACCGATAAGAGCTTTGGAGGATCCCAGCCGCTCACCTACGATTGGAATTTCGGTGACGGCTCAGCCCGTAGCGATGTCCAGAACCCAATCCACACCTACTCCGGCCCCGGAACCTACACGGCAACCCTTACCCTAACCGACGCCAACGGCTTCTGGGATATCTACACCGATACGGTGACGCTTTACGCCGTTCCCGTCGTTGATTTCATATCCACCCAACCAGACTACTGTCCTCCACTCACCGTAGAGTTTACCGACGCTTCAGTCCCCGGTAGCCCCGATGTCGCTGCGATCACATCCTGGATCTGGGACTTCGGTGATGGGGAAACCTCGACTCTCCAGAATCCGTCACATAACTACGCAAGCTCCGGAACTTACACAGTAACCCTCATTGTAACTGACTCTAACGGCTGCTCAGCCGCCTACAGCGACAGAGTGACGGTTACCTTGGCCTGCGCTGACCTTCTCATAGAAAAGAGTGCTCCTGCCTCAGGTACTGCAGGAGAGAGCTTAACCTATACGCTCACGGTAACTAACTCTGGTCCCTCGGATGCTCAGAATGTCTTGATCACAGAGACCTATGATTCAAGCTTTAGCTTCTCATCAGCCACACCACTGTCTGATACCGGAACTAACAACCAATGGACCTTTGCAACCATTGCTGCAGGTGCAAGTGAGACAATAACCATCACTGGCACAGTTAGTGCTTCAGCCACTGGTAGCTTAAGCAATACTGTTAGCCTCACTTCTACAACTCCTGATCCTGACACCAGCAACAACACTGCTACTGAAGATACCTTGGTCAATGCCTCAGCTGACCTTCTCCTAGAAAAGAGTGCTCCTGTCTCAGGTACTGCAGGAGAGAGCTTAACCTATACGCTTACGGTCACCAACTCTGGTCCCAGTGATGCTCAAGGAGTCAGTGTCACTGATCCAATTCCTACTGGCACTGAGTATGTCACTGACACCTCAGCTGGCACCTATGATCCAGTAACTGGCATCTGGAGTATTGGCACCCTTAATTCAGGCAGCTCTACCGCCATAGATATTACGGTAAAAATTCTCTCTGATACTACCGCTTCAGTGATCAACAGCGCAGCTGTAACCGCAACTACCTCCGATCCAGATCCTGCGAACAATACTGCTACTGTCACTACCAGCCTGGAGAGGAGTGCTGATCTATCCGTCACTAAATCCTCCTCCCCTGATCCGGTTATTGCTGGAGAGAGCTTAACCTATACCATAACTATTACTAACGATGGACCTTCTGATGCCAGCAATGTTGTCCTCACCGACACCCTACCCACTGAGCTAATTAATCCTGAATACTCCTTAGATGGTGGCATAACCTGGAGTAGTTGGACTGGCTCGGTGAGTCTTGGAACTATTACTGATACCACCTCAGAGGAGATTGTCCTCAGAGGAACCGTAGATTCCTCTTTTAGCGGTACCTTAAACAATAGTGCCAGCGTGGCCTCAGATACTCCTGATCCTGATACTGCGAATAACAGCGCAATTGGGGAGACCAAAGTTTTAGTTTTAGCTCAGCCAGCCATCGGGGTGGAAAAGTTCCTCGTACCATCCTCTGGTTATCCCGGTGATACTTTTACTTTTAGTGTAGTAGTGAAGAATACCGGAGAAATTCTCGTGGATCCTGTTTCAATTAGTGATACTCTGCCAGTTGCCCTTGGTCTACCTTTTGGGGCAACTCCATCGGCAAGCAGAATTGTGGGACAGACCATTATCTGGGATAATGTCGGTCCTCTTGATCCGGGAGACTCGGTGACTCTGACCTATAAAGCTGAGGCTCAACGTGGATATACAGGAGTTTACCAGAATACTGCTAGTGCAATAACAACTACCCCGGAGGGTGAAATTGTTATTAGTGAGGGGACTGTCCCGGTAAGCATACTCAAGGACTCTCCTGCCTTAATAACGAAGAAAGAGATAGTAAGGATAACCTCTGAGAGCATAAGGTTTAGCATTACCGTTCAAAATGTGAGTAGTTATACCGCTTACGATGTAGATATTAGCGATAACCTGCCTTCCGCTTTCCATTATCTACCAGGAAGTACGCATTTTAGCTGGTCCGGGGGAACTTACACTGAAGATCCTCAAATTAGCCAGGGAGGGGGAAGGCTCTTCTGGGATAGCTCCATTACTTTAGAGGGGGGCGAGCCTGTGGGTGAGTCTCTAGTCTTGAGCTTTGATGTGATAGTAACCGATGAGGCGGAGCCCGAAGTTACTTATACCAATGTCGCCTATGCCACAGGAGAGAATGAATGGGGAGAACCAATTGAACCTGACACCGATGAACCTGATGATACTGATCCTGATGATTACGATGAGGTACAATTTACCATTGTTGTTCCGCCACTTCCAAAGCTCGATTTGAAAAAGAGTCAAGCTATTACACCCGCACTTCCTTGCGAAGTAGCCGGAGCTGAGTTGGAGAAGGTCTGGTTCCAAACTGACATCTCTATGTATGCATCCACAGAATTTCTCTTTACTGGCAAAGATTTCCTCGACTGGGCGGAGAGAAATGATTTAACCATTAATCCAATATCGTTGCGGCCAACTGGAATATCTATTCTCAGTGCCCAATCCCATAAGTATTCGTTAGATAATATCCGCAGTCTCGTTTTTAATTCCGGAATGGGACTTAATCTTTTGTATGGCCCAAGAATCGAAAGAATAGCGGGTGAGGAAGGTATGTCTAATGAAACTGCTCTGCAAAGACTCCTGGAGAAATACGCTCAAGCGAGCGGACTTGAAAAGCTTCCCGAAAATCCTCAGCTGATTTTTGCCCCCTACGAGGCAGGCGATCCCCGATATATCCAGGAGGTGAATCCGGAAGACTGGTCAACCCGGAAGTGGCAAGACTATGACTTTGATCTGGTGCCCAGTGCCCTGGGTCAATCCCTGGCAAGAGAAGTCCTTCTAGTAAAAGAGCTTTTGGCTTCTAACCACACTCAAGAGGGAAGGGAATATCTGGGTAAGGATGCCTTGAGCGGATATCTTGGTCTGGTGGTGATGGAAGAGACTGCCAACCACCTACTTTTCTTAGAGAAGCTCTTAGCCCTTACCGAGGAAGAAGGCTACTTCCCTCACCGAATAAAAGTTAAATTAGATCTTGAAGGTAGACCCATAGATTACACGATAACTGATTCCTCAAGCCATCTCTTCGACCAGATCTCGCTTCTCTGGGGACTGGTAGAACTCAAACTTCTATCAGATCCTAATATAGAGGATAATTACGATCGCCTCTTCGGTCAGAACAAGATGTTCTCCTTGGATTTGCATGAGCTTTCTTCTGAGCTGGCTGAGAAGCTCTTTGATAATATCCACCAGATGCACTACCATGAAGATAGGGGGATTCTGGCTGATATGGTAGCTGCGCCAGGCTTTCAGGTTTCTCAACCTAAATCTATCTCTACCACTCAAGTTGGTCTTTCTCTTCTGGTTCTAGAAAGAACTTACCAGAGTTCTTACGATAATCTTGCACTTCAAGAAAGAATTAAGGAACTTGCTCTCAGGCAGGCTGAATCCTTACTTAATAATCTTAGAGCACCTGAAGGTGGTTTCTATGATGAGTACAACCTGGAGGATAATAAAGTCATCTCTGAGAAGGAGGAAAGTTTAGCCTCTCACGCAGCCGCCATTAGAGGCCTTTTGGCTACCTATAAGTTCACCGGAGATGAAAGGTTAGTGGAAGCTGCGAGGGAAGGATTTGATTATCTAGAGAAAAGATTCTGGAATGAGGATTTCAGGATCTATGCCAGCAGTGTTACGGATTCCACCGCTGGTTATAGTTACACTCCTTTAAATGTTGGTTTAACTGTAGGGGCCTTAAGAGAGCTGATTTACCTATCCGATAAACTTGAGGCTCTTCATATATTGTCTCGGCTTGCCGATTTCTTCCACAACATCTTGGAGGAGGCAGCTCTTGAGCTCTCTTGGGCTAACCTTGAGGGAAAAATACCTATAATTAGAGACTCTGGCAGAAATCAGATTAGAGAAGTAGGAGTCATTGAGGCTCCCTTTGGAGTTGCTTCTGTGCTCCAGTCAGAGATTTATCTTGTTCTGCCACCCAGGCTGAGCTTGATTAGTCTTTATGAGCGAGGTCCCTGTGAGGAAAGCCAGGCTATCCTGGAAGAACCCTGGTTCGTCACGGATCTAGCTATGTATTGTGCCACGGAACTGGCAAAATATAGAGGGGAAGAACTTAGCCAGAAGATGAGGGAGTATTCGAACCTCAACCTCACTACCCTTACTCTGTCTTCCGGTATGGGGCTACCCCTTGAATATGGACCAGCACTTTTGAAGAAGGCTGAAACTGAGGAAGTCTCACCAGAACAGGAGCTGGAGAAAAATCTTGAAGAATTTGCTCGTTTGACCAATCTTAAAGATCGACCCAAAGATCTATCTTACATCTTCGCTGAATATACTTCGGGAGACCCTCATATTGAAGAGCCGAAAGCTCTGAGGTGGGATCCAGACACCTTTGATAAGACCCTTAAGATGAGTGCTTTGGGGATGAGTCTGGTAAAACAGGTCCTTTCTGCCAGGGACCTTCTCTCAACCAATCATACCCTCGAGAATCAGGAGGATCCAATCGGTCCGTATCTAGGAAGTACTAATCTGAAGGGCTATCTGGGGTTTGTTCTCACGGCCGAGATGGTCAACAAAATCGAATTTTTGAATAACTTGTTGAAAATCTCTCAGTCAGGACTGCATCTGCCGCACCTGGTCGAAATAGTGTTTGATGATAAAGGAAGACCTATGGACTACCTGATGGTCGATGAGTCGAGTGACCTTTTTGATCAGCTCTCACTCCTCTGGGGATTAAGTGAATTCAGAGGATTATCTGACCCAAGGACACAGGATAACTACAATAACCTATTCGGTGAAGGAAAACCTTTTTCTTCTGAATCCTATGGGCTTGCCACCAGTCTGGCGGTACTTACATACGAGAACCTTCTCAGCACACATTACATTGAGGAATTGGGGACACTAATGGAGAGAACCGGTAAAGATGAGACTCGTCGAGTCTCCACTGTAAATGCCGGATTGGCTCTTCTAGCTCTTAAGAGCTTCTATGATAACTTCGGAGATCAACCAGAGCTACAGGAAAAGGCTAAGAAACTTATGATCTCTCAGGCCACGTTTATTATGGAGAGATTACGAGATGAAAACGGAGGCTTTTACAGTAGCTACGAACAATATGGGGTGCAGACTGCACCTCATATGGGGAGCAAAACCCTTGCCTCCCAATTAGCAGCCATAAGAGGACTGCTTCTTTCCTATCGTTTGATTGGAGACGCAGACTATTTGGAAGAGGCCCGACAGACCTTTGGCTACCTCCAGGCAAATTTCTGGAGTGAGGAGATAGGAGTCTACAGGACTAGAATTGACGAAAAATCAGGACAGATCAGCCATTATTATACCCCCTTAGACCTGGGTCTGGCAGTAGGAGCTCTTGGGGATCTTGCAGCCCTTTCCTCTCCTCTTGAAGCCGGCCGTATATATTCTTATCTGGCGACATTTGTCCGTAAGGTATTTGACGAAGCGGGTTTGCAGCTACACGAGAGACGGAGTATTCGTAGGCTTACTCCCTATCCCAGTATAGAAGAGGAATACTTTGCTCCGGTCATCGCCTCCCGGGTAAGCTTAGGTATCCGAGTTATGGAATTCAGAGAAAGATTTGCCAAACCCGAGGACGTCATTATATACACGATTACTCTCAAAAACACGGGAGAGGGTTCTGCATATAACGTGCTGGTAGAGGATATCTTGCCTCTTGGATTGGTTTATGTTACTTCGGAGCCAGAAGCTGAGGTGAAGGGCAGGGTATTAACCTGGCGTCTGGGAGAGCTCTCTCCGGAGTCAGGCCCTTTACGTATTAAGGTCATGGTCCGTGTTCCTTCAGGCATAACTACAGGCAGTCTTCTGGCAAACTGTGCTACAATAAGCTATACTGACGGCCAAGGCAAACTCCAAAAGACGAAACAAGCTTGTGTAGAAGCTGAAGCAAAGGAGCGATAATAACGGTAACCAAATATTGAGCAGTTTATCGGTGGAGTAGTCACTCTTGGCTGGCCTTATTATTCTTAAGTTAGTTTCCTTCCCACGGCATAATGATGGGGGGAAACGGGAGGTAGCTCAATCTAAGAAACAAAAAGCAGGTGGGTAGTGTGAGTCTGTTATGTTTGTTCTTAGATGTAAAGTCTGCACATAACAGCCGTTACAGCTTCTAACTACCCTTCCGAGTAAAGAAACAAAGTGGCTCGTAATGAGTGTGCAAACATAGGTGGAGCAAGGATAGTAGAGAAACAGAAGGACGGAAGTTTACTTCGCATCTTGATGTACGGAGTTAAACAAAATGATAGGAGGGAAGCGTATGTCTGCAAGAGCATCGGTAATCAAGTTCTTCGCGCCGATTGCTGATGTTACAATTAACGCATTGATGACCGCTGTTGATGAGAGAATAAGGAAAGGGATTAAAAAGTTCACAATTCTCATTTCTTCACCCGGTGGTTCGGTCTTTCACGGCTTAAGCGCATACAATTATTTAAAGGGGTTACCGGCCACGATAACAACGCATAACTTCGGTAGCGTAGACTCGATAGGTATTGTCCTGTATTGTGGGGGCTCGGAAAGGCTCTCAGTACCTCAAGCAAGATTTCTGCTTCACGGTGTCAGCACTAGCTTCAGGCAGAACGAGAGGCTAGAAGAGAAACAATTGGAAGAAAGGCTAAAGGGATTACGAATTGACATTCAAAATATCGCAAAGGTCATAGCGGCAAATACTGGTAGGAGTGTACAGGAGGTAATGAATGTAATGCTTGAAAGAACGACTTTGAATCCAGAGGAAGCGCAGTCATGGGGCCTAGTGCATAGCATTAAATCAGAACTGTTTGAAGCAGGGAGCGAGGTAGTGTCGATACAGGCTAAGCAGGAACAGACGTTTTCGAAAAAATAAGCATAAACCGTCTATTTGACCGGAACTGTTGGACGTCACGTTTCATTTATTTATCAAGCTAAGAATTCTAATCCTGATTTAGCGAAATTTCAAAACTTAAGTAGTCCGATTTTGAGTTTTAGTTAACACCTCGTTTGGAGTGACCTGCCCCCATTAATAATAGCATTTGTTAAGTTAGAGTCAACGGAACGAATTGAATTGTCAATTAAAGTTTAAAAGTGGACTTTTCCATCTTTGTCAAGAAACATCCTATGCCGTAACATTCTCCTTAAAAAAACAGTGAAAAAAGGAGAATAGGTTATGGCCCAGCAACTGCATAAGAGATTCTCTACTCAAGAGGCAAAGATGCTCCTAGAAAAGTATCTAAATGAGAAAGTAAAGCTTGTATACATTCTGGAAATATTGAAAATTAAGAGAAGTAGGTTCTTTGAGCTGCTCAAGCAGTTCAAGAGTGATCCCGATGATCTCTCCATCCAGGTTGAGGTGGCCAAACAGTTTCTTTTGCACTGGAAAGTCAAGATAATGGAAGTTGAAGAATACTACTGTTTCTGGAAAATCTCTCTTTACCCCTGTTTGACTATGCTTCTGGCAACTATGATAGTTGCAATCACTGCGATGATGGTTACCACCACAGCATAGATGAGCATTGCTACGATCGTATCAGGATCTCCAAAGACTTTGGCGAAGATAGCTCGGATGGCTCCGTTCCAGGCCAGAGCTGCTATAAGACCGAAG
>Ga0209979_1003112_pt1 | contig 14998 bp, 13 predicted proteins | sample AnhtaG_FD_183114 | JGI IMG/M metagenome (GOLD analysis project Ga0209979, IMG submission 183114) | Deep subsurface microbial communities from Anholt, Denmark to uncover new lineages of life (NeLLi) - Anholt_01485 metaG (SPAdes) (version 2) | ecosystem: Environmental > Aquatic > Marine > Oceanic...
AATTTTCTTTCTGAAGGCAGTTTTTCTCCGGGCTTTAAAATTCCCTTTTTTATTTGGTCTTTTATCTGTTGGACAATTACTTCTAAAGTAGATTCCCTTTTTATTGTTTTAAAACTCATTTTAACATCACCTATCTTTTTAGTAATTTATCATATTCTCTACTTTTCCCAATTATATTTAGTAGTAAAAATACGATCCTTCTGATTATAGACAACCTATAATAAAAAGAAATTTAATTAGAATAATCCCTGCTGTAAAAAAAATCAGCAAGGAAAAGTAGTACCTTACATGAGCTCCTCTTATAATATTATGTATTCTTGCTCCTAACTGAGAACCAATTAAAGAACCAGTCAAAATATAACCTACTAATTTAAAATCTATATTCCCTTTTAGTAAATGTGTTATAGCTCCATATGCTGAGGTAAATATAATCTGAAAAAGTCCTGTTCCGATAGCTAAACTTGTAGGAATTCCTATTAAGTAGATTAAAGCAGGGCTCATAATAAAACCCCCTCCAACTCCTAGTAATCCGGAAAGTGTTCCTACTCCAAAGCCAAGAATAATTAAGTTCCATAAGGAAATATTTTCTATTTTTGAGGTGGGTAAAGATATGAGAGGGGAAATCTTTATATTGCGTATTTTTTGAGAAATTATACTTTCTACTATTCCTCCTCGAGGTGCTCTTTTTTTGGCTTTTTTACTTTCTAAGAACATAGAAGTTCCGACTAAAGAAAGAAGAATTATATAGATAATGTTTATCCAAAAATCCATCGTACTGATAGTAGAGGCATTAATGGTAATGGTGCCAAGGTTTTTTAAGCGCATTAAGACTCGTGCCCCCAACTCTACACCTACCATTGAGCCCATCACAGTAAATCCAGCCAGTTTATAATCTATATTACCATAACCTCTGTGCTTCAAAGTTGAAGCAGCAGAGGTTCCCACCATTTGAAGAAGACTACTTCCTATGGCAATATTATAAGGAACACTAAAAACCGCATTGAGCAAAGGTACGAGTAAAAAACCTCCGCCTACTCCGAATAGACCACAGAGTATACCAATAACAAAACCCGTTCCTATAAAACCAATGCAACTAATCATTATATTTTATCCTTTACTTTTTATAATCTAAATTATTAAAATTAAGTTAAGGGATATGTTTTATTCATTTTAAAGAGTGTATTATAATTATAATTTAATTCAATGGATTTAAATATATTTATTATGAATTAAGGCAGAACTACTCCGTTCCTGGTTACTTCGAGAACAGCTTTAGTTGGTTCGGTAATACCAGGAGAAAAACCAATAATTTTATATATGAAGAGAAAACCAACTATGCCGATAGGTAGCGCTTCGGTAGTAAAGAATATGGTAGCCATAGGAATTATCCCTAAAACCAATTTTGCCTTCCAGGCGGCTTGAGAAATACTACTGGCTACCCCTGTTCTCATCATATTATCGGCAAAACCATATTTTTGTACACTTTTTTAAACTTTCAGGAACAGGAACAATAAAAGCGATAACCGCAAAAATAGCAACTCCTATGAACAACCAGAGCATCTTACTATTCATACAAAGTTTATTGTAATTTTTAGTAGGCAATTCTTGATTCATTTATTCTCCTCCCATAATTGTTATTTCTTTAACTATAATTTTTAAATAAACCCTTGGCCTAAATAAAGTCTTTTGGCTTTGTAATTCAATTACTAAAATCTCCTCTATTTATTTTCTCAATGATATTATTAAATCTATCTATTGTATATCGAAAAAATTCTTGATAAGCCGGACAAAGATAATTCAGACGTGGCTTTCCATTAATAAAAGGTTCACGCCAGCGACGGCATCCTCCTCGACATAGGCTAAACCAGGGACATTCTCGACAAATCGGGTCCACATAATTTGATGATTGCACAAATTGCTGTGCCGCCGAAGAATTTAATAATTGAGAAAAGGATTGATCCTTTATATTTCCCAAATACCACTGATCAATAACATAAAAATCACAGGGATAAACACCGCCATTTGCCTCTATGATAAATTGACAGGCACAATGCCCTAACATTCCACAGGCTTCTGGCGGATATCCCATCATTAACTGAAGTAAATTATCAAAATAGCGGACACTAATAATTTTATGATTGATCACATCATCATACCATAGATTAAATAATGTTTTTAAGAATTTACCATATCTTTCAGGTGTAAGGGAATAAGGATATTGACCCGGATTTTCCTGTAAAGGATCTAAACAGGGTATAAATTGTAAATATGTAAAATTTTTATTTTTGAAAAAATTATAGATTTTATGAATGTGGCGAGCTACCTGTGCAGTAACTACACTTAATATATTATATTTAACATGATATCGATCAAATAAATGAATCGCTTTTATAATCTTTTGAAAGGTTCCTTCTCTCTGCTTATCCACTCTATATAGATCATGGATTTTTTTTGGACCATCTAAGGAAATACCGACAAGAAAATTATTTTGCGCAAAAAAATTAGCCCATTCTCTGTCTATGGCTAATCCGTTTGTCTGAATAGCATTATTAATTTTAATGTTCTTTTGATTGTATTTTTGTTCATATTCTAGTAGTTTTTTATAAAAATCTATACCTACGAGAGTAGGTTCACCTCCCTGAAAGGCAAAAGTACATTCTTCCTCTACTTCTTTTAAAGCCTTTTGCACTATTATTTCTAATAATTCAAAATTCATAAATCCATATGATTTTCGTATTCTTTTATTTGAAATATCATGATAAAAGCAGTACTCACATTGTATGTTACAATTATTAGAGGAAGGCTTTATCATTATACTTAACGAATTAATCATAATAAAAACCTTTTCTGATACTTTTTATGTTTTCATTTATATTAAAATTGTATATAGTGTTTACACTCATATACTAAAATATTAATCTGTCTTTAATTGGTATAAAGTAAGCATCACAGGTAATAATTCTCTATCACGCATTTTTTCACATATTATCTGGTATAAAAAATATTTCTCTTATAATTATTATAGCTAATAGGAGTAAATTCACTTCTACATATATAACTTCGGGAATATGATTATATAAGAAAATTATCTCCTTCGTAATTACACTGTATAGCATAGTGTTTGTTTTTTCTGTAGTAATCCACTTTTAACTCTATTGCAAAATGAGTCTTACTTTTAAGCCATGAATTACTAATTTAGAAATATAGGAATTTCTATTCTATCAAGATAGATTCGATTCTAGCCTTTATCGTATTTCTTAATTTTGTATATTGGATACTGTTTCTACTGGAATAAATACCTTCATTTTATCATGATAATAATAAATGCTTAGAAAATAATTAAATTAAAAATGATTTCTTTGTTTTCTAAATAACACCTACTTTAATATTTTAAGTCTCATTAAATAAATAGATTAGTATAACTTATTTATTTATCCTATTGTCTTGTATGGCACGTAACAATCCCTATCAACATCAGGGAATTTAGATCCATATCGCACATATCTCCTAGCAAAATTTACAGTGGAACCAATCTCCCAATATGTTATACGCCCTTTTGATAAAGCATTGCTAACCAAGATGCTCTTTTTCTGATGCTTAATTATTTTATCTTTAATATTTTTCGTGTCCCATTTTTGCTGAACTAGAGAAAACATCATATTTTCCAATTCTTTATATTCTGATAAACCTGACAAATTTTTCAATTCATGTGGATCATTATACAAGTTATATAGTAATGGTGGATAAGCTTCGCTCCATACATATTTATATTTGTTTTTCTTAACCATTAATCTAGGAGCTAATGTTCCACTATCAGTCTGCTCAGCATAAGCAATATTATCCCAATTATTACTATTTCCATTTATAACATTTAATAAAGTATGTCCATCTAGATCTAGAACATTTTTGTAATTATCAATATTGCAATTACATATATCAAGAATTGTAGGCATTATATCCACCAAAGAAGTGTTTTTAGTAACCCTTTCAGGTTTAAACATTAAGGGGAAATTGAATATTAATGGAACCCTTATAGATGATTCAAAAAAGGTTTTCTTAAACCACATCCCTCTTTCTCCTAACATTTCTCCATGATCAGATGTAAAAATTACAACTGTATTTTTATCTAGGCCTGTTTCTTCAAGAACTTCAAGTAATTTACCTATTTTCTCATCAACATAACTAATCATACTGTAGTAACCGTGTCTAGCATTTTTAATATCTAAAATATTAGTAATCTTATCCATATTATACATTTCATAAAGATAACGAGAATGTGGATCTTGCTCTTCTAATGGAATGGGAGGAACTTTAGGCATGTCTATCTCATCATTACTATACAAATCCCAATATTTCTTAGTAGTAATAAACGGATCATGGGGATGACTAAAAGAAATGAATAAAAGGAATGGATTTTTTTTATCTACTCGAGCAATTTCATATATTTGTCTTCGTCCTTGATAAAAAACTTCTTCATCATAATCCATTTGCATGTTCCACGCATAAGCATCTGCGTCTAGTGCTGAATCTATACTGCTAACTTCATTACTTTTCACAAATCTTGAGTCTGTTTCCCAATTTGAAGTCCAAGAAAAATCAGCAGGATAAATTTCTGTTGTTACCCTATCCTCAAATCCATGTAATTGATCAGGCCCTATAAAATGCATCTTTCCAGCTGAACAAGTATAATAACCCTCAGATCTCAAAAAATGCACAAAAGTTGGTATTGAAGCCTTAAATTCAGCTCCATTATCATAAACCTCTATCTTAGAGGGAAGAGTACCAGACAACAAGCTAGCCCTTGCTGGAACGCATAAAGGACAGGTTGAATAATTATTTTCAAATACAATTCCATTTTTAGCTAATTTATCTATATTTGGGGTTTTTACAACTTTATTTCCATAGTAAGATAAGGCTAATGCACTTAATTGATCAGCCATTATTAGTAAAATATTTGGCCTTATTTTTTTATTTAATGATTTCATTTTAACACTCCTATTTTTTAATATACATTTATAATTTTATAATTAATTTTTATTCTGCTAGTGTTCCCAATTTAGATGTCATTTTCTTATATTCATTCATAAGCCAATTTGTATATTTTCCAGGAACTCTTTCTCCAATTTTTTTGCCATCAATTTCTGAAACCGGAACAATCTCTCCGACTGTGCCACATATAAATACTTCGTTAGTATTGTAAAATTCTGAAATTGAAATATCTCGCTCTACAACTTTATATCCCTTCTCTTTGACTAATCTTATTAAAATATTTCTAGTAATACCAATCAATATGCAATTAATTGTTGGTGCAGGATTTTATTCATAGTTATTTATCTTTATTTTATTTGCATACAAAAGATTTAATTGTGACACAACCTAAATGCAAAGGGCTAAAAAATGATATTTTAATCTTATTTTCAAATAGATCGGATTTATCTACTTTGAGAAAATATAATTTTAAAAATTTAGATTTTTGGGGAATAAAGTTAATATTTCGTAACCATCCTCGGTAATTAACACTGTATCCTCAATCCTAACTCCACCGATTTCAGGCAGATATATTCCTGGTTCAATAGTAATTACCATCCCCGGGGATAAAACCGTATCATCTTTAAAAGAAATATAAGGTAATTCATGGATATCTAACCCTACTCCGTGTCCTAAATTATGCCTAAAATATTTTCCGTAACCTCTTTTTTTAATTATATCTCTGGCTACAAAATCTATTCCTTTGCATTCTATCCCTGGTTTTAAAAAATCAAGGGCTTTTTGTTGGGCTTCTAAGACGATAGAAAATATCTCTTTTTGTTTTTCTTTTTTTTTGCCTAAAACTATGGTACGAGTCATATCTGAGTGATAATTTTGATAATTAGCTCCCATATCAATAATTATAAATTCTCCCACATTAATCTTTTTTTCAGAAGGTTTTACGTGAGGCAAAAATGATCTTTTCCCTGATCCCACAATTGTATCAAAAGCCTCCTTTTGGGCACCATTTTTCCTTATAATATAAGCTAACTCCGCAGCAATATCAATTTCTCTTATGCCAGGTTTGATTTTTCCAAATAGCTCTTTTAAACTTTCTGTAGCAATCTGAGCAGCTTTTTTCATTTTAATAATTTCTCCTTTGTTTTTAACCATTCTCATCTGTTCAATTAGATCTTCAGTAGGTAGAAATTTTACCATGTTAAAATTTTCAGAATATTTCTTAAAATTAGCATAATTTAGACTGCTGCTTTCAAAAGATATTTTTTTTATCTTCTTTTTCTCTATTATCTTTCTAAGTGCTAATATCCGTGCATTCTTTTTGCTTGGCTCATCAGTGATAACTTTATAATCTGGGCTTTCTTTTTGAGCCTGTTCAGTAAAACGCGAATCAGTAAATAAATAATTTTTATCATTAGTAATTAAAGCAGTCCCCTCTCCATTAAAATCACTTAGATAATATATATTTTTTAAGTTAGTAATCAAAAATCCTTCGACTTTTTTATCTTCTTTAAATATTTTTTTTCTAAATATTTTTAATCTTTTTTTTATCATATTTACCCTCTTTAAAATTTTAATTATTTCTTCTATAAATAAGTTACATTAATAGTTCTGCTATTTTCGCTAGTTTCTTTTTTATACCGTTTTTACCTCTGAGGTTAGGATATGTGTTCTTCTTGAAAATTTCCGACCTATCATTATCTTTCCTCCACTCTTATTATCCAGTTTCAAGGGTACTCTATAGTGATTCGACTCCCCAATACCGTCCGGCTCCCTCACTTTTTATTGATTACAGGCCTTACCTCTTATTTCTAAGAGAAAGCATCGGGGCCTCTCGAGTTACCGCAACATAATGGTATGTAGCGTACCAAGGCCCTAACCCCGTAGTGTTCCTCAGTACTTGCCTATCCCGAACCCTCGAACCGGAGAAAGTTATCTTCTTACCGGTTTCTCTTTTAGGATTTCGATGCTACCGCCTTTTTGCTTACGCTTCCGGTCCACTACCTTACCTGCCTACGATTAAACCAATCTGTTACTAGATTAACTCTAAGGCTGACTGCCTTCCGGTGACTAACTTTATTTAACTTTTTAAAATCCTAATTAATTTAATGGAAAATGACACTTAACCAAATGCCCCTTACTTATTTCCCTTATTTCAGGTTCTTCCTTGACACATTTATTTTTCATATAAGGACATCTGGTGTGAAACCTGCAGCCCTGAGGCGGGTCTATCGGACTCGGAATTTCACCTTTGGGGAGGACTTTTTTCTTTTTCTTTCTCGGATCAGGATGGGGAACTGAATTCAGAAGAAGTAATGTATAAGGATGTGAATTGGTTAAAAATATATCATCTTTTGATCCAATCTCCATTATCTGGCCAAGATACATCACTGCCATGTAATCAGCCATATAATCTATTACGGCTAGATCGTGAGTAATAAAAAGATAAGTTAAAGAAAATTCTCTCTTAAGATCCTTAAACATTTTTAAAATAACCGCCTGCACCGAAACATCAAGGGCGGATGTGGGTTCATCCAACACCAGGAATTCCGGTTTTAAAACAAGTGCCCTCGCCACAGCAATACGTTGACGTTGACCTCCACTAAATTCGTGAGGATATCGAAACATATGCTCTTCTCGCAGACCAACTTGTTCAAGTATATCTCTTACCCTTTCGTAGATCTCTTCAGATGAAAGATTAAAATGTATCTGTAAACCTTCTCCTATTATATTTTTTACAAGTTTTCTGGGATGAAGTGAATTATATGGATCTTGCGAAACAATCTGCATTTTTCGACGAAAAATACGGAGTTCCCTTTTATTAAGAGAAGTAATATCTGTTGAAAGATATCGAATAACACCTGATATTGGCTCAATTAAGCGAAGTATTGTACGACCAATTGTAGTTTTTCCGGAGCCAGATTCACCAACAATGCCAAAGGTACTGTTTTTAAGGATATCAAAAGAAATGTCATCCACCGCTTTCACATACTTGGCGGAAGAGAATAAACCCTGCTTAATAGCAAAGTATTTTTTAAGATGCTCAATCGATATTAAATTTTTTGCTTCCACTTTAGCTTCAGCTGTTTGCATTTTTTATCCCTTCCTTCCAATATAAATAACAGGCTACATAATGATCTGGTTTAATTTCTAGCAAGGGCGGAAAATCTTTTCGACAGATATCCATGACATGATTACATCTTGGGTGAAAACGACAACCGGAAGGCGGATTGACTAAATCCGGCACAATTCCCCGTATACTCTGAAGCTCGTCTGTCCTGCCAATTTTCGGAACTGCCTTTAGAAGCCCCTTGGTATAAGGATGATGAGGATTTTCAAAAATATTTGTTGTCCTTGCATATTCAACCATGTTCCCTGCATACATGACCGCCATTTTATCACAGAATTCCGCAGCAACTCCCATATCATGGGTGATTAATATCACCGCATTACCAAATTTCTTCACCAATTCATCAAGCAATTCCAGGATTTGCGCTTGTATGGTCACATCAAGGGCAGAAGTCGGTTCATCTGCTATGAGCAGTTTTGGATTGGAAGATAGAGCCATGGCTATCATAACCCTTTGCGCCATACCCCCGCTTAATTCGTGAGGATAAAGATTGATGGTTCTTTCCCAATCAAGGCCCGCGATTTCCAACATTCTTCTAACCTCTGCATATACTTCCTTCCCTATCTTTTTATTCTTTACCTTACCAATGCTTTCCGCTATCTGAAATCCTACTTTCATCACAGGATTCAGGGCAGCATTCGGTTCCTGAAAGATCATCGATATCTCTTTACCCCGAATATTAATCAATGAAGTTTCTTTCATAGAAGTCAATAGTTTATCTCCAAATAGGATATCTCCTTCAATGATTTCACCAGGTTGTTCTATTAAGCCCATGATGGATAATGCGGTTACGGATTTACCGCATCCCGTTTCCCCAACGATGCCAAGTCTTTCACCTTTGTTCATCCATAGTTCTACGCCATTTAATGCTTTAATGATTCCGCGATAAGTATAAAAGACCACCTTAAGTTTGCTGATATTTAAGAGATTCCCTCTCACCTTTTTCATCCATTACCTCCTCAACCTTGGGTCTAATATATCTCTAATACCATCACCTAAAAGATTAAAACCCAAAACGACAATTGCTATGGCAATACCCGGAAAAGTAGTTATCCACCATTGTTCTATAAGATAACTTCTACCATCACTTACAATTGCTCCCCATTCCGGGGTAGGAGGTTGTGCACCAAGTCCAAGAAAACCAAGGCCTGCCGCCAAAAGAATAATAGTCCCCATTCTTAAACTGAGCTGAACGATTACGGGGGATATTGACATAGGTAAAACATGAAAAAATATGATTCTAAAATCTTTTGCTCCTATTGCCTTTACAGCTTCTATATAAGGTTGGGATTTTACTTTCATTGCTTCAGCTCTACTAAGTCTCGCATACACTGTCCAATCCACCAGTGAGATAGCTATCATCGTATTAGTAAGATTGGGCCCGAGTGCTGCAGTCAGTGCCATTGCCAAGACTAATCGTGGAAATGCTAAAAACATATCTGTTATTCTCATTAGAATTTCATCAACAGTGCCCCCGAAATAACCGGCAGTAATACCAACAATGATGCCAATCATCACACTAATGATTGACACGATAAAAATAACCCACACCTCAACCCTTGCACCGTAAACAACCCGGCTAAATACATCCCGACCATATTGGTCTGTACCGAAAATATGCTGGGAATTTGGAGGAAGTAACCTCTCTTCCATAAATTGTTCAGTCGGACTATAGGATGTCAATAAGGGAGCAAAAATTGCTATAGTTAAAAATATAAAAATGATTACGGTTCCAATCATGGCAAGAGGTGTACTTTTCCATAGATAATAAGTATGTTTCCAATCTTCAATAATGAGCTTCCTTTGCTCAAGAAATAATTTTATTTTTTCTTTTTGCCATATATTTTTTACAGTATTTAACAATTTTCCTTATTCCTTTCTTTATACTCTCATCCTTGGGTCAAGAACGGCATAAGAAATATCAACCACCAAATTGGCAAGAGAATACACAAATGCAATAAACAGCGTCCCTCCGGTTACTGCCGGATAATCTAATACCAGCAAAGCATTAACGATATATCTTCCCAAACCAGGCCAGCTAAAAATAGTTTCGGTAAGCACTGCACCACTTAAAAGACCTCCAAAAGAAAGACCTATGACAGTTACAACAGGTATAAGTGCATTCTTAAGGGCATGACGATATATGACCAACCTTTTTGAAAGCCCCTTGGATTTGGCGGTCCTTATAAAATCTTGTCTTAGAATATCCAGCATACTTGCTCTCATTATCCTAGAAATTGATGCCGCTGCAGCATAACCGAGAATAAAGGCAGGCAGTATAATATGACGAAGCGCATCCCAAAAAGCTACCCAATCTCCTGCAATAATAGAGTCTAAGAGTAAGAATCCAGTAATATGAGGACAAAAGATAAAAAGATTATTTCTACCTCCACCAGGCAGCCAACCAAGACGATAATAAAATAATAATAATAGCAATAAACCGAGCCAAAAAGTTGGCATTGATACCCCTAATATCGAGAATACTCTTGAAAAATGATCGATAGATTTATTTCGATAAATTGCAGAATATATTCCAAGAATCACGCCAACCACTATTGCAAAGACCATAGAAGCAAATGCTAATTCAATAGTAGCTGGGAAATAATCTATTATATCTTTTAAGACAGGTCGCTTTGATATAAGAGATACCCCAAAATCTGCATGAATTATACCCCTTATATAATCAATAAACTGTAATGTTATCGATTTATCCAAACCAAGTTGATGTCTCATTTCATCAACAAGTTCTATGGGGGCATTCCCACCTAATATTGCTCCAACTGGATCTGCGGGAATAATATGAGTTATAAAAAAAACAATCGTTGCTACCCCTAACATAACAATTGCCATTAAAAAAATCCTCTTTAGGATATAATTCACAAGTTTCATTTCATATTTCATAAATTCCCTCATCCTTCAAAATGTTTAAGAAATTTTTATTTCATCTAAAATAAATAGCGGTCTTAGGATAGAAAATCATCTCTAAAATAATATCGTAAAATCAAAATTCTAAGACCGCTATTCAATAGATGAACTACATTCCTTTTCTTTTAACTTCAATCTTTAACAATTATAATGATTATTTATAAACTTCCTTAAAATCAAGGTGCCTGCCATAGCCTTCAGACGCTTTATCAAAACCTTTTACTTCATTTCTTACTCCCCAGAAATCGTTCAATTGAAACATTATAGCTATTGGACCATATACATGCCAATAGTTGGTAAGATCCTGATACATCTGAAAACGTCTATCTTCATTTATTTCCTTACCTGCAGCCTCAGCAAGATCAGCAGCATAATCATCGTACCATGCACACCTCCAAGCGATTTGATTCATCCGATGGTTAGCAAAAGCATTAGCATTGGCATCTGCATCTGGATAATCAGCCGTCCAACCATTGATGGCCATCTGGAATCCTTGTTTTCGAAATTTTTCAAAAAATTGTGATGCTTGCATTAGATTTATCTTTACTCTTATTCCTATCTTGGCAAGATTATCTTGAATGACTACAGCTTCAGCTCTTCTTCTTTCCCTTGTATCTGTTGTTAATTCTACATCGAACCCATCAGAGTATCCCGCCTCTGCCATCAACTTTTTTGCTTTTTCTATATTATAATAGTAAGGATTATTCTCGACGTAACCAAAGTATCCTACAGGAGTAAATTGTTGATTGCTTATTGCAAAACCGCCCATTACTTTATCGATTAGGGCATTATAGTCTATGGCATATTTCACTGCTTGTCTTACTCTTACATCTTCAAAGGGTCCCCAACCAGCATTCATACCAACATAATCATTTGCTTGACCAGAAGAATTAACAATAAGGGAAATATCGGGAGAATCTTTTAGTGAATTAGCTTGTTCAGCAGTTAAGTCCCATGCAATATCTATATCCCCTTTCTTGAGAAGTAAAAGTTGATCGGTAGGTTCTGGAATATCTTGAAGGATTATAGTTTTAATCCTGGGCTCTCCTTGCCAATAATTCTCGTTGGCAACCAGAACTACTTTTATCTTGCGAGACCATTCCTTAAGTATATATGAACCAGCGCCAGCACTATGGTCTGTAAGCCATGCCTGCCCCATATCACCTTCTATTTCATGTTCTTTTACAATCTTTGGATTTAAAATACCAGATACAGCGTTACCTAGTACTGTTAGAACAATGTTCGATGGAGCGCCATTTGTAATTATTTTAATGGTGTAGTCATCGAGAGCGACTATCCCTTCTTCAGTTAAACCTATAACATCAGTGAAAAGCCAACTAGGAGTCTGTTTTATTTTTAAAACTCTTTTGAATGAGTAAACAACTGCATCTGCTTTTAAAGGATCGTTATTTGCAAAGACTAATCCTTTGCGCAAATGGAATGTCCATGTTTTACCATCAGGTGCAATCTCCCAACCCTCAGCAAGATCTGGAACTACAATATATTGTTTATCTTTAATTGTCACATCTACAAGTTTTGCATATATATTACGGTTAAAACTATTGGCTAATGTTTGAAAAGTTACTCCAGGATCGTTAGTAGCAAATACTCCTGTATCTGCACCAATAACCAAAGTGTCCTTTGGAATAACTGCTGCGTTTGTCATACAGGTCAATGAAAGAAACAATACAATTAATATTGTCCATAGATACATTCTTTTTAACATAATAAACACTCCTTTAAAAATTATTTACTTTTTTACAAAAAATCAATAATTTTTTCTTTGGCATCGCCTCTTTTGAATTTTAATCATTTTTCATTTAATCTTTTTTATGTCACCACCTCCTCATAAAAATAATATAATTAATAATTTGCCTGTGACATCGCCTTCCTTAAGCTCAAATCATTTTCATCTTTTTATACATCACCCCTTTCCAAAAATAATACATTTTGTTAAAGAACATTAATAAATTTTGCTTATGCTGTAAAATTTTAAAAAAATCTTTTAGTTATATAGATTCATCAATATAAAAATAAACTTTTATTTTAATTATTTATTTGTATGAATTTTTATTCTGCTGGTGTTCCCAATTTAGATGTCATTTTCTTGTGTTCATACATAAGCCACTTTGTATATTTCCCAGGAACTCTTTCTCCAATTTTTTTGCCATCAATTTCTGAGACCGGAACAACTTCCCCGACCGTACCACATATAAATACTTCGTCAGCATTGTAAAATTCTGAAATTGAAATATTTCTTTCAATAACCTTATACCCTTTCTCTTTGGCCAATTCAATTAAATATTTTCTAGTAATACCAACCAATATATAATCAATTGTTGGTGTTAAAAATATGCCATCCATTACCATAAAAATAGTGGTGCCATTGGTTTCTGCTACAAATCCATTTATATCTAACATAATCGCTTCATTGGCCCCTTGTCTATTTGCTTCTATACTAGCCATTATTTGATTTAATTGATTCATAGAATGAATTTTTGGATCTAAAAAATAAGGAGTAGCCCTTCTAAGGGTAGAAGTAATTAATTTGACCCCTGATTTGTTATATATTGGTGGTTTGTAATCATATAACACTACAATAGATGCCCCACCAATATTATATTTTGGATTCATTCCTGAAACTATTTTCTTCCCACGAGTAACCATTAGCCTTATATGTATATCATCTTTTATTTTATTTACTCTGATAGTTTCTAAAACTATTCTTTTCATCTCTTCTCGACTAATTCCTATATCAATATTAATAGTCTTTGCAGACTCAAATAATCTTTTTATGTGTTCTTCTAGCATAAACACTTTTCCTTGATAGACTCTTATACCCTCATAAACTCCGTCTCCGTGCATGAATCCACTATCATACACTGAAATACACGCTAATGATTTTTTTACAAAATTACCATTCACATAGACAATAGTATCTTCATCGGACTTATTAATCATAATAACCCTCCATTCCCATTAGCTTAATATTCTTATTATTAAAAAGTATCGACTTATTAAAATCAATCTTAAATTCCAATTTATTATAATTTAGTGTTTTAATAAATTGCCTTATTTGAAAACTCCACAATCAAGTCCATGATATTTTGGCTCTCAAATTGACATAATAACAATACATTATTTGATTTTAATTTATACTTGCTTGTTATTTCTTTATTATTTCATTTAATATATAACAAGGTACTATTTTTCTATTTATTTATGTAAAAGAAAAGAATTGATATGCTCATCACTAATGAGATTAGTCTTATTCTAAAGATGCTCTAATATTCCTAATATGTTTGCTCATCCATTCTTTCGCTTGTTCGGCATTTCTTTTTTTAATCGCCTGAACCAAATTCCCGGTAGTTTCAATGGTATTTACCCTGGTATCTTTGGATATTTTAATAATTTTCTGAGTTTCTTTATATAACATCTCTCCTATAATTTTCATTAATCCATTCATGATAGGATTATGGGTTGCCTTAGCTATAGTTAAATGAAATTCCAAATCTTTGACGAAAAAGGTATTTAAGTCCTTAGAACTGGCAATTTCATTAAAAACTCTTTCAATTACATCGATTTCTTCCTGGCTTGCATTTAAGGCTGCTAATCGTGCAAACTCACCTTCTAACATAATTCTTGCTTCCATGAGATAATCTAAAGAATAATTGGAGAATTCCGAAAAAAAATTAACGATTTCATCATATTTGGTAGCCATCTCTAAAATATAGGTTCCTTTACCTTGAATTACTTCAAGGTAACCTGAAAATGCAAGGGCTTGAATAGCTTCTCTAACAGATGCTCTACTTACTCCTAATAGATCGGCTAATTTTCTTTCTGAAGGCAGTTTTTCTCCGGGCTTTAAAATTCCCTTTTTTATTTGGTCTTTTATCTGTTGGACAATTACTTCTAAAGTAGATTCCCTTTTTATTGTTTTAAAACTCATTTTAACAT